>Ga0247727_10006391_pt1 | contig 23200 bp, 17 predicted proteins | sample WisWelCaveWW1625_FD_202498 | JGI IMG/M metagenome (GOLD analysis project Ga0247727, IMG submission 202498) | Biofilm microbial communities from Wishing Well Cave, Virginia, United States - WW16-25 | ecosystem: Environmental > Aquatic > Deep subsurface > Groundwater > Cave microbial mat | place...
ACAGCGAAATGATTTGTTCACGCGTCAATTGTTGCATACCATTATAATATAAGCAACAATGACGCAAAAACCTCGGACTTTTTTTAAAATTCCTAAAAACTTTTCTCAGATAGCTGAACAGTTACAATTAAAGAAACTATCGGAGGCGATGCCATGTTGATTCCCAGTCTGGTGCTCAAACAACTCTACACCTTTGGCAGCTTGAAGAACGTTGAAGACGGCATAAAATTTTCTCTGAAGAATCGGCTCAGCGATGCAACCCTGATCGGCATTTGCAAAATTAAAATCGATGATATCGAAGCGCCGAAAGCCGCGCTCGCGCTCGATCTCGGCGGCCAAATTCTCGCGCTCGATCAAATTTCCTCAAAAAATCCGCTCGAATTTTCGCTGCGAAAAACCATCGACATCGTCGCTCGCATTGAGGCGCTGGCCGAGGGCAAACATCGCCTCGAGATTGAATTCGAAACCAAACAATTCGGCAAATTAAACTTAAAAGTTGACGACGCGATTTCCGAAACGCCGGAAAATTTGGTGCGCCTTCCGCGCCAGCTTGACGATGATTACTCGCCTGGAATCATCCGCAAACGGCAGAAGTTTGTCGAGCAGCTCACCGGCGTCAAACTGGATCACACCGCCAAATTCTCTTTCGATCCGCATCTTGCAAAGGGAAACTGCGAACATTTCACCGGCGTCGCGCAAGTGCCGTTGGGTTTCGCGGGTCCGCTCAAAATTCACGGCGAGCACGCCCAGGGCGAGTTTCTCATCCCGCTGGCGACTTCCGAAGGCACGCTGGTCGCATCGTACAATCGCGGCATGAAAATTCTGAATCTGTGCGGCGGCGTCAAGTGCAGCGTCGTCGGCGATGCGATGCAGCGCGCGCCAGTTTTCGTTTTTGATGACGCCCGCGGCGCCCGCGAGTTTGTGAAATGGGTGGAGGTCAATCTCGAAAAAATTCGTGAAGAGGCCGAAACGACTTCGAGTGTCGCCAAATTGCAATACATCGATCCGTATTTGGCGAGCAAATTTGTTTTTCTGCGATTCAATTTCACCACCGGCGACGCGGCCGGACAGAACATGGTCGGGCGCGCCACGTTTGCGGCGTGCAGTTGGATGATCGACAATTACGCCGGCATCAAGCATTTTTATCTCGAATCCAATTTTGCCACCGACAAAAAAGCCTCGCAGATCAACATCATGCGCACGCGCGGCAAACGCGTCACCGCCGAGGCCGTGATCAAGCGCGACGTGCTCATTCAACACATGCGCGTCGAGCCGGAGAGTTTGAGTTATCATAACGGCATCGCCAACATCGGCGCGATTCTTTCCGGCGCCAACAACAACGGCTTGCATTCGGCCAACGCCATCACCGCGATGTTTATTGCCACCGGACAGGATGTTGCGAATGTTGCCGAATCTTCAGCGGGAATTATCTACACCGAATTAACGCCCGAACGCGACTTGTATATCTCGATCACGATTCCTTCGCTCATTGTCGCAACATACGGCGGCGGCACCAGTTTGGCGACGCAGCGCGAATGCTTGGAATTGTTGGGATGTTTTGGCAAGGGCAAAGTCATCAAATTGGCGGAAATCATCGCAGGCACGGTGTTGGCGGGTGAAATCTCATTAGCCGCAGCAATTTCATCTTCGGATTGGGTGTCGAGCCACGAGAAGTACGGACGGAATCGGTAAAACCGGAGTGTTGGATTGATGGATTACTGGATTACTGGATTTTGGGAGCGCTGATGCCGAAAGTTAAAATTGATGCGCCGGCGCCGGACTTTGCGTTGAATGATTGTCACGATCAACTCGTACGGCTCTCCGATTTTCGCGGCAAGAAAAATGTGGCGCTGGTTTTCAATCGCGGTTTTCTTTGACCATTTTGCGAGCAGCACATGGCGCAGTTGCGTCGCGATTATAATGAATTTGCAAAACGGGAGACGGCAATCATCGTGGTGGGACCGGAAACGAAAAAACTCTTTCAGGATTATTGGTCGAATCATCAACTGCCCTTTGTGGGCTTGCCCGATCCGGAGCATCGCGTGCTCAAGCTCTACGGCCAGGAAATCAATTTATTCAAGCTCGGACGTATGCCGGCGCAAGTTATCATCGACAAAGAGGGACAAGCGCGGTTTGCGCATTATGGGCGCTCGATGAGCGACATTCCACGCAATGTGGAAATTCTCGCATTGTTGGATGGACTTAATCAAGGACCGTTTGATGAGGCAAAATAATTTTTATGCATCTTCAAAACAAATTTGATTACGATTACATCATCATCGGCTCGGGCTTTGGCGGCTCGGTTTCGGCGCTGCGCCTTTCGGAAAAGGGTTATAAAGTTCTTGTTATTGAAAAAGGCAAATGGCTGACGGCGAAGGATTTTCCCGCGACCAATTGGAATCTGAAAAAATGGTTGTGGCTGCCGGCGCTGAGATTTTTCGGCTTATTCAAACTCACTTATTTTCGTCACATCGCGATTTTGTCCGGCGTCGGCGTCGGCGGCGGCTCGCTGGTTTATGCCAACACGCTGCCGGTGCCGAAAGAAAAATTTTTTAAAGCCGCGACGTGGGCGCATTTGGCGGATTGGGAAAAAGAGTTGAAGCCGTTTTATCAAACCGCGCTCAAGATGCTCGGCGCGACGCCCAATCCGCGCTTGGAAATCGGCGATCTGGCTTTAAAACAAATGGCGAAGGAAATCGGCAAAGAAGAACATTTCAGCACAACAAAGGTCGCCGTTTATTTTGGCGAGCCCGGGGTTTCGGTAAAAGACCCTTATTTTGACGGCAACGGACCGAGCCGTACCGGCTGCATCTATTGCGGCGGGTGCATGCTCGGCTGTCGCCACAATGCCAAAAACACGCTGGATAAAAACTATTTGTTTTTCGCCCAACAAAACGGCGCGACGATACAAGCCGAGTCCGAAGTTTACGATGTTATTCCCAACGATCGGAAAAATGGCGTGACAGGTTACAGCGTCAAATGGAAATCATCCACCGCGTTTTTAAAAAGAGAGGGGAAGTATACTTGTCGCGGCGTCGTGTTTGCCGGCGGCGTGTTGGGAACGGTGAAGCTGCTTTTGAAATTGAAACGATCTTCTTTACCCGGGCTTTCCGAAAAAGTCGGCGCCGGAATTCGCACCAATTCTGAAAGCTTGATCGGCGTGACTGCTTTTGACAAGAAAACCGTTTTCTCGGACGGTATCGCCATCGGCTCGATTCTGCACACCGATGAATACAGCCATCTCGAACCGGTGCGTTATTCCGCCGGCTCGGGTTTCTGGCGAATCTTCATGTCGCCGCTGGTTGAGGGCGAAAATGCGTTGGCGAGAATGGCGAAAGTTTTTGCCGATTTCATCAAATATCCTCGTCAAAATTTGAAAGCGCTTTTCGTCGATGATTGGTCGAGGCGAACGCAGATTCTGTTATTCATGCAAACGCTCGACAGCACGTTGCGTTTCTCGCGCGGGGTTTTCGGAATGAAATCGTCGGTAGATCAAGGAAACGCGCCAACGGCTTTTATTCCGGAGGCGAAATCATTGGCCGAGCGTTACGCGCAAATCGTCAACGGCAAACCCACGGCGCTGTCGACGGAAACGCTGTTGGGCATTCCGACAACGGCGCACATTTTAGGCGGCGCGGTGATGGGAAAGAATAGTGCGGAAGGCGTGATTGACAAAAACAATCGTGTTTTCGGTTACGAAGATATGTATGTTTGCGACGGCGCGATGATCTCTGCCAATCCCGGCGTCAATCCATCGCTCACCATCACGGCTTTGACGGAGCGGGCGATGAGCAAAATTCCCCCGAAAGCATTTGACCAAGCCGAACCCGTCGTCACTCATTTGGAGAGGGCGATGGTATAAATGGTATAAACGGAATCAAACCCAGCCGAAATTTTTTCCTAAAATTTTTTCACCCGTTCAATAATTCTTTTCATATTCAAGCCGAACATTTTCTTTTTTTCCTCAAACGTGCAATGCGAGTAAGCCATCCAACCGAATTGCGGCAGCGGATCGCGCATCGGCTGGTCGGTGCCGAAGAGCACGCGCTCGGCGCCGACGTGTTTGACCATAAATTCGATGACGCGATACGTGACGCTGGTAAACGTGATTTCCAAAAAGACATGGGGAAATTTCAGCGCCGCTTCGACGCCTTGTCGCGCCGTGTCAAACGAGCCGCCGCAGTGCGCGATGATGAGACTCAGGTTCGGATATTTTGGCGCGATCGCATTTAGCTCGGCGGCAAAATTGGGCGAAGGATGCAAGAGCGCATACGCGTTCATGCGATTGCCATAGTCAAACCACGGCGCCCACAGTTTGTCGTTATAAGGAATGCCGGTGCGCGGGTAGTATGGTTTGAGGCCTTGCATTTTGTAGAGTTCGTGAACTTTTCGCAAGTCGGCTTCCCAATTTTTGACGTACTGCGGTTGCAGCGTCGCGTAGCCATGATAAAAATTGGGATAGCGCCGCATCGCCGCGCGAACGATCTCGTTGCCGTCTTCGTAATCCGTCCAAATTCCCAACCACGAGCTGACGCACATCGCGCCAATGCCCATGAGCTTCGCGCGATCCAGCATATTTTTCGCATCGGAAAAAGGTTGGTGCATGAAACCAACACCGGCCGCGTCGTCATGCGCAATATGCGCGTGCGCATCAATCACGAGAATATTAGTCAGCGGCTTTCCGGCTTTGGCAAGATTGAGGATTGAATCGTCGCTTTCTTTCTCATTATATGATTGAGGAAGCCAATCCAATTTGAGCAGCCGCGCGAGATTGCAACCCGCGATGTTTTGTTTGTCCTCTTCAGAAAGCGCGCAATAATCCACGAACGCTTTGGCGGCGCCCGGTGATTTGTCGAGCGCGCCCGTTCCCAAAAGCAGGCGCTGCGAGCCGAACCAACCCGCATAAACTTCCAAAGCGCGATTGGGCTGATTTGCCGAAAATTCGAGATGGAGATTTTTATGCTTCGTCATCAACGCGTGCAAATAGCGCGTCGACTCCCAGCGCGAGCCTTGCAAAAGCGCCGGCAAATTCGGGTGGCGCGTCAGTATCGCCTCAAGCTCGCTCAACAGCACTTGGTTGGAAGGTTCGAGCACGTCCGGGCCGTACATCAATCCGCCCTCAACGAGCAAAAGCATTTCGTGATTTTCCAATTCGGACAACAATTCGCCGCAAGCGTCTTCATTGAAAAAATAATGATGCGCGCGCGGATACATCTTCGCGGCGCGAATGCCGTTGTCCGCCATTTCTTTAATTAAATCTTTCGGCGGCGGCATTTCGCCCGTGTGCGAAGGCATGATCGCCCACGCGCCATATAATCGCGGACTCTTTTTGAGTTCGTGCAGCAATTTGCGATTGCCGTACATCGGATCATATTCTTTCGCGACCCAATGCGCGATGAGAGCGCCGTGAATGCCGCACCATTCCATTTCTTCCAACAGCGCTTCGGTTTCATACGGCGTCTCAACATCTTTCTGGCCGCGCTTGCCGACCATGGCGTAACAGTCGATGTAAATGCGTTCGCTCACTTGTCTTCTCCCGTTCCTGAGTTTCTTCGGATTAAAAATAAGTTATCAAAATCTACGCCCCAATTCTCAGCATCGCGCCATAAAGCCAAATAATCACGCCGATAATTAACCAGCAAATAATAAAACCGAAAATATCCGCCTTCGTCGGTTTCCAGAATTCCCAATTTGTGCCGGGGAAAAGTTTATCGCGCTCGACGATCTCGGAGTTGTCAATCGCCGCTTGCACGCGCCGCGCGTCTTCGTCCGCATCAGCGACGACGGGCGTGTGCACGGCCGCGTAAAATTCGCGCAGCGCTTTTTCCGAGTTGGGTTTGGTGATGAGACTGACGCCGAACAGGATCACGAACGGAAAAATGATGTCAAAAAGAAAAGACGCGGTCAAAATTTGCGCTTTCGTCATTTGGATAAAATCAACGCCGGCGAGTGAAATCAGATAAACCTGCGCTCGAAATGCGCCCTGCCCAATCCACGGCGAATGGGGATCGGCCGGATTTTTGCGCACGATGGTTTCGTAGAAAATTCCCGTTGCCGGCGCGGTTTTGATTTTCTCCAGGGCTTGGCCGAGGTACTGCGCGCGCCCGGCGGCGACGTCTGCCTCAACTGCCGTGGTTTGCACGATCTGCGTGCGCGCTTGTGTTTGCACGATGAGCTTCGGATTTTCGCGATTGTTGTTGACGAGCGGAATGACGTTGGGCAGAATGATGGTGATTAAAATCGAAAGAATCATTTGCGTCGCCACCGCCGCCGTCGTCAAGCGCCGCCAGAAAAAGGCCAGCCAAATCGACGGGCCGATCGTCGTCAAAACCGAAAGTACGTAACGAAACACCGTGAAAATGTCGCCGACTTGCGTGGAAAGATAAACCGTGCCGAGCAGTCCGCCGCCGATGATGAGTCGCCCGAGGAGAACCTGTTTTTCCTCGCCGATATTCGGGCGAACCGGCAGCAGAACATTTTTGATAAACGCCGCGCTCCACTCCAAACTTTGCGAACTCACTTGATCCATGTTGGCGGAAAAAATAGCGGCGATCATCAAGCCCACAAATCCTGCGCCCAACAGCTCGCGCGTCATCAATCCCCAAATATTGGTCGGGTCGGAGAGGCGGCCGGCGTACAAACCGAGCGCAATCAAACCGGTCAAGGCCCAGCCGATCATCATGAATCTTTTGGCAAACGAGCCGGTAACGAATCCGATGCGCGCGGCGTTATCATCGCGCGCCGAACCGCCAATCGTAAATTGTCGCGGCGCATTGACGATGAGATTGACCGTCACCGCCGCCGCGACGTAGCACCAAGTATAATCACTGGTCACATCCGAGCCGAAGAGAGAAAAGTGCTCGACCGGAACTTTCGCGTGCAAACCGGCAAAACCGCCGAGCGCTTTCAAACCGGCGGGAATCAGCGCGAGAGAAAGAAAAACGAGCAGCAAGCCTTGAATGACATCGGTGACTGCAATGGCGAGCAATCCGCCCATAATCGTGTAAGCGCAAATGATCGCGGCGTAAAAAATATAAAACCACGGCAAACTCAAATAGGAAATATATGCTTGCAATTCGCCGCGTTTCGATTTTTCCCGCAGAAGATCGAGGCGCGTTTGTTCATCCGCATTCGGCGCGGTGAAGCCGGATCTTTTTTCGAGATCTTGCAGCTCGCGAAATTCCCGCACGCTTTGGCGCTCGGCCGCCGTGTATTCAAACTCCGACTTCACCATCAGCGCTTGCAAGGTTTTGCCGGTGAGCAAAAATCCGAGCGTGCTGCCGTACATCGTGCTGGCGATCAAACAAAATGTGAACAGGCCGGCGAGAAACCGGCTTTCAAAACGATGCAGATAAATATCGCCATTGGCCATATAGCGCGCGCGGCGTTGGAGAATCGAGGTGAAGAGCCACTGAAACGGCGTGTGAAAAAGCACTAAATTTTGGAACCAAATGCCTTGCAGTCCCTGGCGATAAATTTCGCGCGCCACGCCCGAGGCCTGGTCGGCGCTGGTGATGTTGCCAAAATTCAAAAACGCCGTCAGCGCTTTGCCGAGCCGCCTGCCGCCTTGATAAAAATCGCCGGTGTTCTTAATTTGAGCTTTCGCCCATTTGCCGATCCAAATGATGCCGGCAAAATAGCCAAGCAAAATAATCCAATCGATCGGATGAAGGCCGAGAATATACATGCCATTTCCTGAAAACTTTTCGAGTTGAGAAAATATGTGTCGTGGCGGGGTGAATGGCAAGTATTATTTTTTGAAGGGAATTTTTTCGGAAGGCTTGCAAATGTCTGTGAGACGAAGTATCTTAAAGTGAACGAATGAAGTTTCACAAAACGCAAAGGAGTGCCCATGTTTGCGCGAGATCTTCCCGCCTTCGAGGCCGCGTTCCGCGCCGATGGCCTGGACTCTTCCGGCCGCCGCCACACGTTGGCGCCGCTGGCCGTGCCGATACCGAACGAGGATCGCAATCTCAACGTCGTTCGTCTCAAGCCGGCGGATGGCATTGAAACTTATTACAACGCCGAGGCCTTTCCCAAAGAGCGCGTGGTTTTGCACTTTACCACGGGCTATATTCGCGGCGATGTTTGGATGCTGACGAAACCGAAACCCGATCCGTCGACGCGAGTCTCGGTGGCTTTCATCGTGGCGCGCGACGGCAACATTTATAATCTGTTTGACTCGCGCTATTGGGCGTATCATCTCGGCCCGACGGCGGTCGGCGGCAACACACCGATGAGCCGGAGTTCGGTGGGCGTCGAAATTTCGAATATTGGCCCGCTGGTGCCGCAAGGACAATCGCTCACGACGACCACGGCGAAAGACGTGTACTGCACTCTCAACGAGTCGCCATACTATCGCCGGGCTTCCTATCGCGGTTTCAACTATTATGCAAGCTTCACCGATGCGCAATACAACGGCTTGATCGCGCTGCTGCGCTATCTCACCGGCCGCTTCAACATTCCGCGCCGTTTTCTGCCGCTCGCCTCGCGCCATGAGACGCGCAACGACATTCCAACTTTTCGCGGCGTCGTCAGCCACGTTAATTTTCGCACTGACAAATTCGACATCGGTCCGGCATTCGATTGGGATCGCGTGATTCGCGGCGTGACGGCGTAAGGCAGGAGTGATGGATTAATGGATCGATGGATTATTGGGGTGATGGGATATTGCAGTGTTCCAGCAATCCATTACTCCAAAAATCCAACGCTCCAACACTTCAAGATCAGCCGGCCAGTTCGAAAACGGACCGGCTTTTTTATTTGTTGTAAAAGCTTGTAAGAAAATCTGCTTGACTTTCCATGCCGGCCTATATATATTCCCTCGCCATCCTCTCGTCGAACTTCGACGCCAGTCCAATAGCTAAAGTCTCACACGCCATCTGATTCTCCCCTTTAAAGAGGCATGGCGAAGATTGCATTCGCTTTCTTTACAAAACCGTTTTTTCCTTAATGACGAGGTGGAACCATGCCCACACGACTTTTTATCCTGCTCTATCTTCTTGCCTTGGCAATTCCGATTCATGCCCAACAACACGCGCTGCCAAAAGAAACCAACGCCCTCATTGTGCGCCACATTCCCAATCCCAGTGAAGGATATCTTTGGCGACGTCCTGATAAAAGGATTGGGTACAAGTGGCCTTACAGAACCGAGGTGAGAAACAATCTTAACGTTCCTTTGCAAATCACTCATTTCGGATTCTATTGCTATGAAAATGGCAAATGGGTTCTTGAAAACTTGCCGCCAGGGCACCTCTACACCAGCGCTGAGTTTTTCAAAAGGTATGACGATGGAGATTCAGGTTGATGGCTGGATACAGGCGGGAAACGTTGCGGTTGACGCGGAGAATTGGAATACTTGGTGGCCTCCTGCGCCTCCGCCATGCAAATGGGCATATACTGCACAAGACTCCGCAGGAAATATATATCATGCCGAGGAAGAAGTCGGATTGACGCCGGTATTCTATCGGTTTCATGCCGGCGATGACACCGCCTGGGTGCAGCCGGAGTTTGATGATAGTGGCTGGGAGCAAATCAAACCCTGGGACTTCCCGGAGGATCGCTGGCAGGGAATTGGTTGGTTCCGTTACGTGCTGCAAGTTGATTCCTTGCTCTGGCATCAGCCGTTAGGTTTGCACATATTCAACATTTTCGGCGCGGTTGAATTTTATCTGGACGGCAAACTGGTGCATCAAGTCGGCAAGATTGTGGCTTCAAAGGAGGATGAAGAAGCTCTCATCATGTGGGACCCTGTGCCCATTTCTTTTCATCCACCCCCGGGGCATAGCGGAGGGAAATCACGGCACATCGTGGCACTGCGCTATTCAAGTTTCTTTTGGGATTCGCCGATCTGGTCAGGCCAACGCTGGAGTCTGGGATGGTACATTAGTGATTTGAAGCAAATGACCGCCAATCGGGCCAAAATCCTCAGAAGAGTAACTTTTCATCAGATGTTTCTGATGGGTGTATTCATGGCGTTTGCCTTGATGCATTTCCTGCTCTTCCTGTTTTACCCCCGATTGCGGGCCAATCTTTACTTTGCCGCGCTAACCACTTGTTTCGCTCTGGTTGTTTATTTTTGGTTCCAACCAGATTTTATCACCGATGCCGTGCATTTTGTTTGGCATCTCCGCTTGCGAAATGCAGCTATGACATTAATGATGTTTTCCGCAATGCGATTAACATATTTGCTCCTCTATCCTAAGCTACCCAGGATCTTCACTCCTTTTTTCTTAGTTGGCCTTAGCCTTACTCTTTGGAATTGGCTCAGACCTTTCATCATAACGGACACGTATCTAATCGTATTCTATATCGCCGCCTTTCCGGAGATATTACGAGTGCTTGTCGCGTCTCGAATCAGAAAACGTGAGGTACGACTTGAAGGAAGCTGGATTATATTGCTCGGCATGACACCGTTCACGCTTGTGGGAGTCTACTACCTTCTGAGCCTGCTGAATGTCGTTCCCTTACCGTGGGAATTTGAAGACTTTCCAACGCCTTTCTATGCAATGTTGATCGTTATGATTTCGATGTCCGTATTTCTCTCGCGCAATTTCGCCCAGACCAACAAAAATCTCGAAGCCCAGCTCATTCAAGTCAAAGCGCTTTCGGAAAAGACCATTCAGCAGGAGCGCGAACGCGCGCAGCTCGAAGCCGAGAACGCGCGCAAGAGCCAAGAGCTGGAAGAAGCCCGCCAGTTGCAGCTTGCCATGCTGCCGAAAACCGTGCCGAAACTCCCTCATCTCGAGATCGCCGTCTACTCGAAGCCCGCGACCGAAGTCGGCGGCGATTATTACGACTTTCATCTTGACGGCAATGGAACTCTGACCGTTGCCATCGGCGACGCCACCGGACATGGCATGAAGGCCGGCACTCTCGTCTCGGTGACCAAGGGCTTGTTCAAATCTTTGGCTCACGAAGACTCGCTGCCGCAAATTCTCCAGAAAATGTCAGCCGCATTGGACAGCATGAATCTGGGTTATCTCTACATGGCGATGATGTTGGTGAAATATCAAGAGAATAAAATCACCATTTCGACTGCCGGCATGCCACCGGCGCTGCTGCACAAAGCTGACTTGAATCAGGTTGACGAAATCTTGTTAAAAGGCCTGCCTTTGGGCGGTTTCCCGGATTTTCAATATCAACAAGCCGAGATCGAATTCCGTTCGGGCGATACCTTGGTGCTCATGAGCGACGGCTTGCCCGAAATGTTTAACGACGCGGACGAGATTCTCGACTATCCGACGATGAAAAAACTCGTTGAAGAGGTGACGAGCAAATCACCTCAAGCCATCATCGACTACCTGGTTGCCGCCGGCGAGAAATGGGCGAACGGCCGGCCGCAGGAGGATGATGTGACGTTTGTGGTGATGAAGGCAAGGAATTAAGTCAAGCCGCAACAGAGAGAATCTCTGGCATGCCTGGGCCGGCGAGATGGCCATATCCGGTTTCAGAATCGAGCCTCAAAAAGGCGGAAACCGTCGGCGAAGCGAGAATGGGCTTCAAAAGCTTTTTATCGGAAGCTGACAGTTTTTTCCAGCCTTCAAATTTGACGTGCGGAAACTGCATCAGCGCACGATAATTGCCAAGCGTAAGTTGAACTGGTTTCAACTTGTCTGCCGTGACATACAAAATCATGCCTTGGCGCAGCTTGTACGCCACTTGTTCGGCGTGATGCAAGCTTTCATCAAAGACAACTTCGAGCACATCACCTTCCGGATCATAAGAAAGGAACATAATTTCACCAATCAAGCTGGATAAGCCGTTACAATAAAATTGTTGGGTTGGTTCTGCCGCCAGCGAAAGATGACCACGACTTCAATTTCTTGAAACGGGGCCAAAAATTGAAACGGGTAGTTGTAATAAAATTTGTAGGGAAGCACTGCGTCTTGCGCGCGTTTCCCCGCACGAACCGTTTTTAAAACCTCGGCGCGATGACCCTTTAATTTAGGATGCGATTTGACAATGTGATTCCATCTCTCATCCGTCAAGTAGATCGTGTTGCCATATCGATCCTGAGCTTCATCGCGCATTGTCAAGCTCCCTTTGTGCATGAAATTTTCCGCAATATAATATACAATGCTTTTCGGTTAATTTGCAAGCCATTTAACTCAAATCACGAGGTGATGCCATGAAGAAGCAAAAATTTCTTTTTGTCACGATGCTCTTCGCCGGGCTTTTGGCTTGGGCGATGGCGGCAAAGTCGCAAGCGCCGGAGCACGAGCCAAGCCTGAAATGGCGAACGCTGACAACGCCGCATTTTTCGGTCCATTTCCCTGCCAGATATGAAGAGTTGGGCCATCGCGTCGCCGCGCTTTGCGAGGAAGTCTATGAACCGGTCAGCCGCTCACTGAATTACTTCCCGCATCGAACCCGTGTGGTCATCCATACCAGAGCCGATTACTCAGGGGGCTTTGTCGATCCTTTGCCCTGGCGAATGGAGCTGTTCGTGACAGAGCTGCAAAATAACATATTCGGCTCCCGTGATGAGTGGCTGCGAATACTCATCGCACATGAATTTACTCACGTTGTACAACTCCGGAAACATAAAGGTCTTTCCACTCTAACGTATCCGCTGTTTGGGGAATTAAACTCGTTTTGGCAGGGTAATACGCCACATTGGTATCTCGAAGGCGTTGCGACGTTCAACGAAACCCGATTTACGCAGGGCGGCAGGGGCAGAAATCCCTATCACTGGATGCAAATGATGGCGCCGCTTAAGGTTGGCAAACCCTGGCGATTGGAAAATACCAACTTTGGCAGTCGCAAGCGCATGCCGCAATTTATTATGCGGTACGTCTCGGGGTATTATCTATCCCATTTTGTCCATCAACGCTACGGCCCACAAGCATGGGCGAAGATTCTCGATCGCTATTCGGCCTTTCCGTTGCGGGGATTTGGCGGGGCCGCGAAGTCGGCAACGGGAAAAAGCCTGAAACAACTCTATCAGGAAATGTTGGCGGAGCTTTCCAATGAAGAGGTGAAGCGCGATTCTTTCGCCCCGCCAACTCAAATATGGCACACGCCCAATCGGCCGGAAGATCAACTCTCACCCCGTTGGGTTGACCGGGATCATTTGTTGATTTACCGAGACAGCTTTGATGATTTGCCCGAATTGGCGGAGATGGATCGCACCGGCAATCGCCGGCAAATTCGACAACGCCAATTTTACTTTACCCTGGAAGATAACGGCTTTACCGCCGGCAAAAAAGTTCTGGTCTGGGCGGAACTGCAGGTGCATCATCGCTTTTCTGCCACCGCATATTCTGATTTAAAACTCTATGATCGGCAAACTGAAACCGTGCGATCATTGACCCACAATGCGCGAGTTTACTGTCCGGATTTGGCGCCGGATGAAACGCAAGTCGTGGCGGTTCAGACGGCGTTGCCAACCACTCAATTGGTCGCAGTAAACCTGCCAACCGGAGAAATCGACACGCTGCTGAAAATTCCGCACAGTGTGATATTGAATCCCCGGTGGTCGCCCGATGGAAAATGGATTGCCTTTGGCCTCAAAGATTCCACGGGCCGGCAGGATATTGCGGTTTTGGAAGTGCAAAGCGGCCGCTGGCGTTTTCTTTATCCCCCGGATATTTTCCACGATAACAATCCCTGCTGGACGCCGGATGGTCGATATGTTTTGTATGCCTCGGACAGGTCGGGTATTTTTAATGTCTGGGCTGTGAAGATCGGCACTGGAAAACGCTGGCAAGTGACGGATGCCGCACTCGGTGCTTTTACTCCCGATGTCTCTCCCGATGGTCGTGAGTTGGCTTTCAGCAGTTACACTTACACCGGCTTTGCCGCTGCAACAATGTCGCTGGATTCCACACGCTGGCTGGAAGAACAGGCCGTTCAACCTCATACTCATTCTTTAACTTTCCCAACCGGCGACGATGCGATGCCCGTCAAAAATCCTCCCGCGGTGTTGCCTGCAAAGACAACTTCATACCAGTCGTGGGGCCAAATTTTGCGGCCGCAGGGATGGATTCCATTGCCTTACGAGGATGAACATGGCATCATCCCAGGCGTTTTTGCGATGAGCCGAGATGCTTTGCACCGGCACGCCTGGCAGGGACTCTTCGCCCTCTCTCCAAAAGATCTGCGGCCCTCAGTTGATTTTAATTATTCCTATCGCCGTTGGTGGCCGGCATTTGATATTCGCGCCTTCTACTTGCCAGACGAGGTTGCCGCCCACGGCGAAAGCGGATGGTGGCGGAAGCGAGGCTTGCAATTGACCGCCGCCTTGCCCCTCAATCTGGAAAGCAACGTCGATTTCACATTTTTCCAACCTTTTCTCGGGGCACGATTGGAGGATAGCAGACACTCAACGGGAAAGATTTTTCCATCGCTGCGCAACTACCGTGGCGTGCAACTGGGCTTTGGATTCAACCGTTTCGCCCAAGCGTGGCGTGATGTGGTTCCGCATCGCGCGTTGAATATCTTTGCAGTCGCTGATTGGAGCAGCGCCGCGCTGGGCAGCGAATTTGGCGGGCACCAGTACAGCGGCCTCGTGAATACATTTCGGCCCACGCCCATTCGACACCATCAGCTTGAATTATTGGGGATGTATCAAAACCGGGCCGGGGAATTTGATTATGACTTCTTCGGCGCGCTGCCCATCGGCTATGATGATGATCATCGGCCCCAACAGTTGAGATTGAAAGTCGCCTATCATTTTCCGCTGGCTTATACGGAATGGTCAACGCCTTTTCTCCCGATATATTTTGATTATCTGGCCGGCGCCCTGTTTTACGACTGGGGAACAAGCTGGGATAAAGGGTTTGGCTTGGAGAAATTGCGCGAAAGAGACCGATATTCAACAGGATTGCAACTGACTTTCAGTGCGATCTGGTTTCGGGTAACTCCGGTTCGTCTTGGGGCGGCGTTCTACTATCGCTCCGAGTATCGTGCCTGGCGAACGACGCCTTTATTTGCGATCGACTTCGGTTTTTAGGTCGCTTGCTGTTGATGGAAGGAAGAGAAAAGCTTGATTTGAAAAAATCAAATCAACCCAGGCCATCATTGATTATATGGTAGCCACCGGCGAAAAATGGACGAATTGAAAATAACATAAAACCATAGCGAGACAAGGAGGAGAAAAAATGACCCCTGAACACAAGAAAATAACCTTGCTGGCCTTGACCGGCATCTTGCTGCTCGCGTCGGTTGTTTTATCAAGCTGGCGTTTGATGAGCTGGAACAAGATGGGCTGGTGTGGAATGCGTATCGAGAATAAAGAGGTGCGCAACATTTTTTACGACGGCCCTGCCGACAAAACCGGAATTAGGACGGGCGATGAGGTGATCGAGATCAACGGCGTGCCGATAGACAGTGTCAGACAGATCGAAGCGGTGGCGGCGCGCACTGTGGCCGGGAATTCCATTGCTTTTCGGATGAAGCCGGATGATCATGCCGCGCTTTTCCTCGGCTCGACTTCATTTCACGCTGTCTCACGCGACAAAGGTGAAGAAGAGTTTTTATTCAGCACCATCTTGCCGGCGCCATTCAAGTCCATACATGTTACCCATGCTCCTGGTTTCGAGCCTTCTGGTGGCGGTGATCTTTCTTGTGATCGGTTCCTTTGCGTATTGGAAAAAACCCGACGACCGCCGTATCCTCGTATTCTACCTATTGTCTGCTGTGGCGTCGGCATACTTTCTTATTCAACCGGTCGAGCAACTGACTTCGGTGAATGCTCTGGGATTTAAGCGCTCCGGACTATTCATCATCGGTTCTTTCTTGGGACTTCTGCTTGCGCCACTGTTGCTACACCTTTCGCTCATTTTTCCCAAACAAAGACCGGCAGTAACGAACAATCCTTACCTTTTCAGATGGCTTTACGGCATGCCCGTACTGCTGTCAACCCTAATCTTATCTCTTACGCTTGTTACTTTGGCTCACCAACCTGAGATCAAGAAAACCCTAACCGCTCCCGGCTCGTTCAATTACTCAGTTCATGATTTGACTCTTGCGCTGCCGTTTGAAATCGTTTCGGCTCCTCTTGCCGCCGTTATCACATTTGACCTGCTGGTTTTTCTGCTGGCGGTTTACATGTTCTTGCGCTGGCGAAGGTCGATCAAAGAAGGCGGCTGGCGAAAATGGCCGATGACGACGATGTTCACCGTGGCATTGCTCTTGGTTTTGCTCGTCAGCGGCTCGGAAACCATCACCCGCGTATTTCAGCTTAGCCCGATAATCCCCAAAATCGTGTTTATCGTGTGGCTCATTTTGTTATTTCTCAGCTTCTTTACCATGATTTTATACTACCCTCTCAGCACGTTCTCAGCTTTGCGGCGCAGCTATCGCGAAAGCGGGGTCGAAGAAAAGCGGCAGGTCAAGTGGCCGGTGCTGGGAACGGTCATCGCCGTCGGCGGGCCCTTTGTCATTGGCATTGTGTGCATCGCGTATTATTTTCTTTTTGCCCGCGAGCCCAATGCGTTGTTCATGCTGATGGCCGAAGTTCTCGAAAACACCCTGTACATTTTCGTGCCTCTCGCCTTCGCTTTTGCGATGTTCAAATACCGCCTGATGGACATCGACTTGATCATCAAAAAGACTCTGGTCTACTCAGCCGTCACCGGAATCATTTTGCTTCTCTACCTGGTGCTGGTTGCCGGACTCGGCGGATTTCTCATCCAATATGTGGCGATCAAAAACCAGTGGGTGATCATTTTCTCTACCCTCATCGTCGCCCTCGTCTTCGTGCCGCTGCGAAACCGCGTCCAAAACGTCGTTGACCGCCGCTTCTTCCGCAAGAAATACGACTACCCCACGGCGCTCAAAAATCTCAGCCGCGAAGTCTCACAGGCTGTTGAGCTGCAAGCCATGCTCAAGCTCGTCACTGAGCATCTCCAGCCGGCGCTGCAAAACCGCAGCGTGGTCATTTTCAGCAGAGGCACTTACGACCGCGCTTACGTGGCATCTGCCAAAGTCGGGCTTCCCGACGAGATTCTCGGCCAGCTCAAGTTTGAACTTGGCAGTCCACTGCTCACGATGATGGATTCGCCTTTTGAAGTGCGCACGCAAGATTTGCCCGAAGCCGAGAAACTCACGTTGCGCAAAGCTGGCAGCGCTTTCATTGTGCCGGTTAAATTGAAAAACGAGCTGGTTGGCGTCATCAGCTTGGGCACAAAACTTTCGGATGAAGACTACGACGCCGAAGACAAAGATTTTCTCACCTCCGTCGCCGAGCAAATGGCCGCCGGTTTTGATCATGTTCGCTTGCGCGAGCAGGAGCGCGATTTTGAAAAAGCGCGTGAGATTCAGCAAGGCTTGTTGCCGAAAAAAATTCCGCAGCTTCCAGGCTACGAGATTGCCTGCGCGTGGCAGCCGGCCCGTGCCGTCGCCGGTGATTATTATGATGTGATGAAGCTTTCCGAGGGCGCGTTGGGGATTTGCATCGCCGATGTTGTCGGCAAAGGCATGCCAGCGGCTTTGCTCATGTCCAACCTGCAAGCGATTGTCCGCGCCATGGCCTCGGAAGACATGCCGCCCAAGCAGCTTTGTGAAAAAGTCAATCGCGTTATTTCCAACAACATCACCCCAGGCAAATTCATTACCTTCTTCTATTGCTTGCTGGATGCTAAAATGAAAAAACTCTTTTATACCAACGCCGGTCACAATCGGCCCATTCTCTTTCATCAAGACGGCTCGTGGATTGAGCTAAAAGAAGGCGGGCTGGCGTTGGGCATGTCTCGCGAGCGGACTTACGAACAGGGCGAAGCTGAGTTAAAATCCGGCGACCGGCTTTTGCTCTTTACCGATGGCGTCACGGAAGTCGTGAATGCTGAGCGGGAAGAGTTTGGCGAAGAACGGTTGATCGACTTGTTGAGCAACAACCAGCAGCTTCGCGCCACGGACTTGCAAAAGAAAGTGTTGGAAGTCGTGACTGAGTTCAGTCGCGGCGATTTTCAAGATGATGTCACTTTGATTGCAATCTCAGTTGAATGAGTGAGGTGAGGTATGAAGCCAAAAAGTAAGAAAATAGTATTGCTCGCCTTTACCGGTCTTTTGTTTTTGGCCTCGGTTGTGGTCTCGGGCGGGCGTTTGATGATTTGGAGTAAGACAGCCTGGGCCGGCATGGTTGTGAATGATGAGAAAACTGTTTCCAAGATTTTTCGCGGCGGCCCTGCGGATAAGGCTGGAATACAGGTGGGGGATTCAGTCATCGCGATTAGTGGCATATCAATCGACGACACCATACGGTTCCAAAATCTAGTGTCGCGTATACAGGTTGGGGATACCCTCGTCTATCAGGTAAGAAGGAATGAACAGGAGCTTTCTTTCTCATTGGCGTTGGAGATTCCATTTAAGGCAACCGAGGTCATTATAAGCCTGGTCACGAAGGTACTCGTGGGGTTAACCTACCTTGTCATTGGTATCTTCGTCTTCAGCAAGAAGCCCAAAGACTCTCGCGCATTTATTTTTTGTTTGATGTCGGTCATAGCGGCCGCATCTTTCTTTCTTCTTGCCCCTCAACAAATGACCACCTTGGGTTTCGAGGTTGCCCGTTTTTTGATAATCCTTAATTCAGTAATATGGACTCTGCAGCAGGGCATGGCGTATCTGCTTCTACCTTCTTTATTTCTGCACTTTGCACTTGTATTTCCTCAAGAAAGACCTGTGGTTAAGAAACACCCTAACATCATCAAATGGATATACGGATTGTCCATACTTGCAATGCCTTTTCTGGCTTTTGCAGTTAAAAAAGAATTCGCAATTGACGTTTCCGATGATTTGTTTGTCATGGCTGCCATCATAGGTTTTGTTCCCATGTTCGCCGTGACACTGCTATACCCATGTGCATCCTGCGTGGCTTTATTCCGCAGCTATCGCGAGAGCGGCGTGGAAGAGAAACAACAAGTACGGTGGCCATTGTGGGCATTATTCATTGCCGTTTTCGGCATTTTTATAATCCCCGCTGCTCCCGATCTCATGACGGGATTTCTTGCAGGATTTTCTCAGGGTCGGGGTGAACCGGTTAAGCGTGAACCTGTGATACCTGATTCAATTGGGTGGATAATCGACGCGATTTCGACTGGTCTTTCCCTGCTGATTCCTATTTCCTTTGCCTTTGCCATCCTGAAATACCGCTTGATGGACATTGACCTGATTATCAAGAAGACCATCGTTTACGCGATCCTCACCGGCATCATCGTGGCGCTATATCTTTCGCTGGTTGGCGGACTTGGCGGCTTGCTCATCAAGTTCACTGGGGTCCAAAGCATGTGGATTACAATTTTCTCCACACTTACGATTGCGGCCCTCTTTGTGCCGGTGCGAAATCGTGTCCAAAATGTCGTTGACCGCCGCTTCTTCCGCAAGAAATACGATTACCCCACCGCGCTCAAGAATCTCACACGCGAGCTCTCGCAAGTGGTTGAGCTGCAGGCCATGCTCAAGCTCGTCGCCGAGTACCTCCAGCCGGCCCTGCAAAACCGCAGCGTGGTTATTTTCACGAGAGGCACTTACGATCGCGCTTATGTGGCAACCACCAAAGTCGGTCTGCCGGACGAGATTCTCGGCCAACTCAAGTTTGAAGTTGGCAGTTCGCTGCTCACTATGATGGACTCGCCGTTTGAGGTGCACACAAAAGACTTCCCTGAAACAGAAAAACTCACGTTGCGCAAAGCCGGCAGCGCTTTTATCGTTCCGATTAAATTGAAGAACGAGCTGGTCGGTTTCATTAGTTTGGGAACAAAACTTTCGGATGAAGACTACGATGCCGAAGATAAAGATTTTCTCACCTCCGTCGCCGAGCAGATGGCCCTCGGCATTGATCGGGTGCGCTTGCGCGAGCAAGAGCGCGATTTTGAAAAAGCCCGAGAGATTCAAAAGGGCTTACTGCCCAAGCAGATTCCACAGCTTTCCGGCTACGAAATTGCATGCGCCTGGCAACCGGCCCGCGCTGTCGCCGGCGATTATTATGACGTGATTAAGCTTTCCGAGAGTGCGTTGGGGATTTGCATCGCCGATGTCGTTGGCAAAGGAATGCCGGCCGCGTTGCTCATGTCGAATTTGCAAGCGATTGTCCGCGCCATGGCCTCGGAAGATATGCCGCCCAAGCAGCTCTGCGAAAAAGTCAATCGCGTTATTTCCAGCAACATGACGCCAGGGAAATTCATTACCTTTTTCTATTGCCTGCTGGACGCCCAAAACAAAAAACTCGTTTACACCAACGCTGGCCACAATCGGCCCATTCTTTTTCATAGAGACGGATCGTGGCTTGAGCTTAAAGAAGGCGGGCTGGCGCTTGGCATGTCTCGCGAGCGGAATTACGAGCAGGGCGAGATTGAATTAAACTCCGGCGACAGGCTTTTGCTCTTCACCGATGGCGTCACCGAAGTCGTGAATGCCGAGCGGGAAGAATTTGGCGAACAAAGATTGATCGACTTGTTAGGCAAGAACCTGCAGCTTCGCGCTGCTGAATTACAAAAGAAAATCATGGAAGCTGTAACGGCGTTCAGCGGCGGCGATTTTCAAGATGACGTCACATTGATTGCTATCTCAGTTGAATAAGCGAGGTGAGGTATGGAGCCAAAAAGTAAGAAAATATTATTGCTCGCTTTCACCAGTCTCTTGTTTTTAGCCGGTGTCGTAATCATAGGCTGGCGTGTTGTCACTTGGAGCCAAGAGGGTTGGGCCGGCATGGTGTTTAAGCTAAGCCCTAAGTATGAAAAGATTGAAGGCGAAGAAGGCGCCATAAAAATAACCTTTGGATCGGGCATCGTTTATCAGATTGTTCATGGGAGCCCGGCTTACCTCGCCGGAATTCAGCAGGGTGATGAAGTGCTTGAAATCAATGGCATCCGGGCTTCAGAAACGGCGGAGCTCGATGAATTGGCCGCGCGCAGTAAGGTTGGAGATACCGTCATCTATCGGATCAAAAGAGGTGAACAAGAGCTTTCTATCCCGCTCAGACTGAAGACGCCCTTTGAGGATAAGCAGCTAATCATCAGTATATCCATTAGCACATTTGTGGCGCTAAGTTTCCTTTTGATTGGCTTCTTCGTCTGTTGGAATAAGCCTGAAGACACTCGCGCTCTCGTCTTTTACTCGATGTCGATGGTAGCCGCTGCGTACTTCATTTCAGGCGCGATGATGCAGCGTAATTTGCCGCATCCCCTCGGCTTAGAATATGATTTACCAGGTCTGATTAATACTGGAACAACGTATCGTTCGGGAGGGCTTATTAATGTTGGACCGGCGGAGTTTGTTCTGCTGGTTCTTTTTGCTGTCATTCTTCTACATTTTGCGCTCGTATTTCACAACGCGGACGAGCCGCAACCAAAAAGATTAACAGGAGAAAACAGAGCAAACAGAGAGGGCAATGATGGGAATTCTTCTTTAGCTTTTTAGCTCTGTTTGCTCTGTTGTCTCCGTGTTAAAAATCTTTGCTTTTTTTGCAAAGATATCACTTGTAACAGACTAAAGAGAAGCCGGTGGTTAAGAATCACCCTTCCATAACCAAAGGGATCTACGGGCTTCCTGTTTTAGCAGTGCTCTCCGTACAACGAATGGCAGGCTTTTTCGTTGACATGCAAAGGGTTCTCATCTTTGTGATCATCGTTGCTTTAGTCAGCAGCTATCGCAAAAGCGGAGTCGAAGAAAAAAGACAAATCATGTGGCCATTATGGGGGACAGTCGTTTTTGCCCTCGGCCAGCTAATTTTCCCTCGAATTTTTTTCTCTCGTCTTATCCCCTTATGGACGCTGCGCGAAATCTGGAAAGTCTCTTATCTGCTGATTCCCATCCCCTTTGCAATCGCTATTTTGAAATACCGCTTGATGGATATCGACCTGATCATCAAGAAGACCATCATCTACACAATCCTCACCGGCATCATCGTGGCGCTTTATTTTGCGTTGGCCGGCGGACTCGGAGGGTTGCTCATTAAATTCACTGGAATTCAAAGCACATGGATTACAGTTTTCGCCACGTTGACCATTGCTGCGCTTTTTGTGCCGGTGCGCAACCGCGTCCAAAATGTTGTCGACCGCCGCTTCTTCCGCAAGAAATACGACTACCCCACCGCGCTCAAGAATCTCAGCCGCGAGATCTCTCAAGCGATTGAGCTGCAAGCCATGCTCGAGCTTGTCGCCGAGCATCTCCAGCCGGCGTTGCAAAACCGCAGCGTGGTGGTTTTCAGCCGAGGCACTTACGACCGCGCTTATGTGGCATCTGCCAAAGTCGGCCTTCCGGATGAAATTCTCGGCCAACTCAAGTTTGAACTTGGCAGCTCACTTCTTGCGATGATGGATTCACCTTTTAAAGTGCACACACAAGATTTGCCAGAAACCGAGAAACTCTCTCTGCGCAAAGCCGGCAGCGCTTTCGTTGTTCCGGTTAAATTGAAGAACGAATTGGTCGGCTTCATCAGTTTGGGAACAAAACTTTCGGATGAAGACTACGACGCCGAAGATAAAGATTTTCTCACCTCGGTCGCCGAGCAGGTGGCCTCAGGTTTTGAGCGTATTCGCTTGCGCGAGCAGGAACGCGATTTTGAAAAAGCCCGAGAAATTCAACAAGGCTTGTTGCCAAAACAAATTCCCCAACTTGCAGGTTACGAGATTGCGTGCGCGTGGCAGCCGGCCCGCGCCGTCGCCGGCGATTATTATGACGTGATCAAGCTTTCCGACAGCGCGTTGGGGATTTGCATCGCCGACGTTGTCGGCAAAGGCATGCCCGCCGCGTTGCTCATGTCCAACTTGCAAGCGATTGTCCGCGCCATGGCTTCCGAAGACATGCCGCCCAAGCAGCTTTGTGAAAAAGTCAATCGCGTCATTTCCAGCAACATGACGCCAGGCAAATTCATCACGTTTTTCTATTGCTTGCTGGATGCCAAACAAAAGAAACTCAGTTACAGCAACGCCGGTCACAATCGGCCCATTCTTTTTCATCAAGATGGAACCTGGCTCGAGCTTAAAGAAGGCGGGCTGGCACTGGGCATGTCTCGTGAGCGGAATTACGAGCAAGGCGAAGCCGAGTTAAAATCCGGCGACCGGCTTTTGCTCTTCACCGATGGCGTCACGGAGGTCGTGAATGCTGAGCGGGAAGAGTTTGGCGAAGAAAGGTTGGTCTGTCTCGTCCTAGCATAGGTTGACAGAATTTTACGCACTTTACTTCTGGAGATCAACCATGTCAGAGACGAGGCCGAATAATCGCTATAGCCTTGCGTTTAAGCAAAAAGTTGTTTCTG
>Ga0247727_10006392_pt1 | contig 23198 bp, 24 predicted proteins | sample WisWelCaveWW1625_FD_202498 | JGI IMG/M metagenome (GOLD analysis project Ga0247727, IMG submission 202498) | Biofilm microbial communities from Wishing Well Cave, Virginia, United States - WW16-25 | ecosystem: Environmental > Aquatic > Deep subsurface > Groundwater > Cave microbial mat | place...
GAGTGGGTGACGGGGAGTGTGGGTGACGGGGAGAGTGGGTGACGGGGAGAGTGGGTGACGGGGAGAGCGGGAATGATATCTATAATTCTCCAACTCTCCCCATCCCCGAGTCTCCCCGTCTCCGAGTCCCCCCACTCTTTACCAAAAACCAGCAAGAATCCCAAATAGAAAATGAACCCGGCCAACTTCACCACTCGCAGACCTGTCGCTACCAGCATGTTGTTCCTGGCGATCATCATGCTCGGTTTCATTTCGCTTGCGCGCTTGCCGGTGGATTTGCTACCGAATATTTCCTTCCCGCGTTTGGTGGTTTATACGGCATATCGCGATGCCGGTCCGCGTGAAATCGAAGAACGCATTGCCATACCAATTGAACAAGCGGTGAGCACGATCGGCGGATTGCGCCGGTTGTCTTCAGTTTCACAGGATGGCGTTGCGGTGGTTACACTGGAGTTTTTGTGGGGCACAAAGATGGATTTTGCCGCGCTGCAAGTGCGCGAGAAGCTCGATCAGATGCGCGGACAATTGCCGCCGCAAGCCGAACGGCCCACCATTTTAAGACAGGATCCTCGCGAACAACCCATCATGACGCTGGCACTGGCAGGCGAAGATTTATACCGTTTGCGTGAGCTGGGCCGACAGGTTTTCAAACGCCGTTTCGAGCAAATCGAAGGCATCGCCCTGGCCACGGTCACCGGCGGCTTCGAGCGCGAGATTCAAGTAGAAGTCAACATGGCGCGGCTGGCGGCTTTGGGAATAAATTTGGCAACCGTCGAACAAACACTCAAAACTGCCAGCGACAATCGTCCGGGCGGCACGATTCGCAAAGGCCAGTTCCGTTACGGCCTGCGCATGCTGGGTGAGTTCACAACCGTAGCAGAGATCGGCGATGTGGCGATTCCTTTGCCCAAAGGCGGCTCGGTTTCCTTGCGCGAAGTGGCAACGATTACCGACGGCTTTCGCGAGCGCACCGGCTTGACACGTTACAACGGCAAAGAAGCCATTGGATTGTTGCTCACTAAAGAAAGCGGCGCCAATACGGTGGCGGTGACGCGGCAAACTTTCGAAGTGATCGAACAGCTTCGCCGTGAATATCCACAAATCTCGCTCGCTGTTGTTGAGGCGCAGGCCGGATTCATTGAGCTTGCCATCGGTCAAGTGCAGCAGGAAATCATTGCCGGGGGAGTTCTGGCTTTTTTAATGCTGGTTCTCTTTTTGCGCAATTGGCGCACGCCGCTCATCATTGCGATCGCCATGCCGGTTTCGGTGATTACGGCTTTCGCGCTGTTTTATTTTTCCGGCATCTCGCTCAACGTCATTTCTTTAGGCGGCTTGGCGCTCGGCATCGGCATGTTGATGGACAATGCCATCGTCGTGCTTGAAAATATCTTCCGTTTGCGCGACGAAGGCCACGGCCTCTTGCCCGCCACCATTACCGGCACGGGCGAAGTTATCGCGCCGGTAACCGCATCCACGCTCACCAACATTGCGGTGTTTCTGCCGCTGGCTTATGTACACGGCATCGCCGGGCAGCTTTTTCGCGACCAATCGTTTGCCATTGCGTTTGCTCTGCTCGCCTCGCTGTTAGTCGCTTTCACGCTGCTGCCGATGTTGGTCTCGCGATTTTTCGTGAAGCCGGGAAAGTCGCCCACTCACCCCGTCTCCTCATCACCCACTCTCCCCCTCTCTCTTTTCGATCGCGGCTATTCCGCTTTTGCTTCTTTTTATGAAAAAATTTTGGAAAAATCTTTGGAACGCCCGGGGCGCGTGATCGTCTGCGCCGCGGCTGCATTTCTGCTGGCCGTGTTCGTTGCCGTTTTTTCTCTTGGCCGCGAGCTGATGCCGCAGGTTGACCAGCGCCAATTCCGCGTTGAAATGAAACTGCCGCCGGGCAGCCCGCTCGCCGCCACCTCGGCCGCAGCGGTTGAAAAAATTTTGTTGGAAGAAAAAAATATTGCCGCCGTGTTTGCGCAAGCCGGCCATACGGGTTATCAATTTGGCAGCGCGGAGGAACCGGAGATGGAGCGCGCGAGCTTTTTCGTGCAAGTGAAAGAAAGCGCACCGGCTACGGAGAAAGCCATGGCGCAAGTGCGCGCGCGTTTGCAATCCACCGATCATGCCAACGTAGTTTTGCGCCGGCCGCAGAATCAATTCGCTGCCATGATTGGCTTGACCGAAGCCGAGGTGACCATTCAGATTCGCGGGCCGGATTTGGCCATGGCAGCAATGATTGCCGATACTCTCCGCGAAAAGTGTGCGCGTATTTCCGGACTAACCGATATGCGCAGCGACGAAGCCTCCGCCCGGCAAGAAATGTTGCTCACGATTGATCGCCGGGTCGCAGCGCAATATGGCGTTGCGCCGGCCGACATCGCAGCGTTTGCCGAGAATTACATGCGCGGTTCGGTGCCCACGACCTTCAAAGATTTCGATCAAAAGATCAGCATACTTTTGCGGCCGCAGGAAAGCGACCGCAAAACGCTCGAACAATTGCTGCAATCCGCCATTCCAACCACCAATGGCCGCCCCGTGCCCTTGCGCAGATTTGTCAGCTCGAGCATGGCGACAGCACCCGCAGCCATTTTCCGCGAGAATCAAGCGCGAACACTCAATCTTTATGGCAATGTGAGCGATCGCGATCTGGAATCCGTGGCGCGCGAGGTGGAAAGCATGATCGCCAGGTTGAAATTACCTTTCGGCTACGAAGTTCGCCTGGCCGGCCAGCGCGCGGAAATGCGTCAAGTTTTTTGGAGCATAGCCGCCGCCATTCTTTTAGCAATTGCGCTGATGTACATGATTCTCGCCGCCGAGTTTGAGAGTTTGAAATATCCTTTCATCATCATGCTTTCCGCCCCGCTGGCGGTCATCGGGGTCGTTTTTGGTTTACTCATCACGCATCAAACCATTAATCTCATGTCGCTCATTGGCCTGATGGTGTTGGTGGGCATCGTGGATAACGATGCGATTGTCAAAGTCGATTTCATTTTGCAGGAAAGAAAGCGCGGCACGCCTTTGCGCGAAGCGATTTTGCTTGCCGGCCAAAAACGGTTGCGGCCAATCGTCATGAACACGATTACCACCGTCTTTGGCATGCTGCCGATGTGGCTTTATCCGGGAACCGGAGCGGAATTTTACCGGCCGCTGGCAGTGGCGGTGATCTTCGGATTGTTGTTTGCGACCGCGTTAACCTTGATCGTCGTGCCGGTGGCGGTGTGGGTGATGAGGAGAGGATGACTGGGAGAAGGGGAGAAGGGGAGAGAGAGGGTGTATGAAAATGAGCATTTGCCAAAGTGGAAATTATTTGATTGCAGATTGTGCGAAAAAAATTTTATTGAAATACAAGGTTGGGAACGCCGATTAAATAATTTTCGTACGAATTTAGCCATCCGAACCGGAGTGTAATGCTTTAGCATTATGATGAGTCAAAAATCGCAAAACTAAAGCTTTGCACTACCAAACAGGCAGAATAATTTTTAGGCGGAATGATTGCACAATTACTCTGCCGAAGAATCATTCTGCCTATTGAAGGCTTCGCTTTTCTGCAAAGATCGAACTTATCAAGCTCAACGCACATTTCCCATCATCCGCCGGATCGCCGGCGTTAGCGCAGCCAACACTGCAGCGGAGAGAAGCAAGCCCGCGGCGATGCCGCCATAAAGCGCAGTTAAAACGCCGGCGTTATTCGCATCGAAGAAGCCGGCGAGATAGCCCGCCAGTTTGTTGCCGAGCGCGGCCGCGAGAAACCATACGCCCATCATGATGCCCAGAACTTTTGCCGGCGCCAGCTTCGTCACCACGCTCAAGCCTACCGGACTCAAGCACATTTCTCCGAGCACTTCCAAAAAATAAAGGCCCGCGAGCCACAGCGGGCTGATTTTGCCGGAGGCCGTAAGCATCGCCGCCGGAACCATGAGCACATAACCCGCGCCGATAAACAACAAGCCCAGCGTAAATTTCACCGGGCTCGAAGGCTGCCGTTCGCCCATGCGCACCCACAGCATGGAAAACAGCGGAGCTAAAATGATCACAAAGAACGCCGTCATCGATTGCAGCCAACTGGAGGGAAATTTATAGCCAAATGCTTCGGTGCGCACCAGGCGGTCGGCGAAGAGATTGAGGCTCGCACCCTTCTGTTCGTAGGCGGCCCAAAAGAGAATTGTAAAAAGAAAGAAGACGAAGATTGCGCCCACGCGCTTCCATTCCGTGGTCGTCAAAGGCGGAGGGGCCGCGACGGTGGCAGCATCTTTCTTCGGGCGTAGGCTTTGGCCGATGTTCCCCAGCCGCCGGCGTTGCGCGAGATATACGATCAAGCCCAGCGTCATGCCCACGCCCGCCGCGCCAAAGCCCCAATGCCAGCTCGTCGCCGGATTGAACCCTAACGCGGTGATGAAATTTTTGAAACCTTCGCCTTGCGCCAGATAGCCGCAGACCAGCGGCGCCAACACCGCGCCGAGATTGATGCCCATATAAAAAATGGAAAAGCCGCTGTCGCGCCGCGGATCGTTTTCACCGTAAAGGCTGCCGACCATGGTGCTGATGTTGGGCTTGAGCAATCCCGTGCCGGCTGCGATTAGAACCAGGCCGCCGTAGAAAAATGCCGGCGCGGTGAAGACCATGGAAAAATGTCCACACGCGATGATGATGCCGCCGATGAGCACCGCCAGCCGCGCACCCAGCAATCTATCGGCGATCAAGCCGCCGGGCAGGGTGGTGAGATAAACGGACATGGTATATGTGCCGTAAATCGAAGCCGCGGTTTTGGTGTCGAATCCGAGGCCGCCGTTGGCAACCGGCGCGACCATGTACAACACCAGAATCGCGCGCATGCCATAATAACTGAAACGCTCCCACAGCTCGGTGAAAAATAGCGTGGCCAAACCCCTGGGATGGCCCCCAAAACCGGAAGTATCGGGCGAAGTTGGCATCGTTATTCCGTTTGGTGATGAGAATCCGTGGTCTGATTGAAATAAGATGTAGAACTTTTTTAATTCTAACAACTGAAAACTGCTGTTTTATTTTTCAATAAAAGTTTTATATTCTTTTACAACACCAACAAGCCGTTAAGTTTTACGAATGAAGTGAACGAGGTTAAAACGTAATGCGTAAGCATAATGTCTCAAGGAGGACAGCAGCAAAGATGCCATCTCTTTCTTCGTCAGAACCGCAAAAGAACGAAAACAAATTTTGGAAAAGAACGCATACCTGCGGCGCGTTGAGCCGGGCAGAAGCGGGCAAAGAAGTGACGCTCATGGGCTGGGTCGATACCTGGCGTGATCATGGCGGCATTTTGTTCGTCGATTTGCGCGACCGTTATGGCAAAACCCAGATCGTGTTCAATCCGGAATTTGCGGAAATGCAGGCGGCTGCACAAAATGTGCGCAGCGAATACGTGCTCGCGGTGCGCGGTAAAGTGGTGGCGCGGCCGCCGGGAATGATCAATCCGAACTTGGCCACGGGCGAGATCGAAGTGGAAGCGTACGAATTGCGCGTGCTCAATTCCGCGAAGACGCCGCCGTTTGAAGTGACCGAGCGCGCGGAGCCGGCGGCGGAAGAATTGCGGTTGAAATATCGCTATCTCGATTTGCGCCGCAGCGAGATGCAGCGCAATTTGCTCATGCGCCACCGCCTGGCACAAGTGACGCGCCGCTATTTCGAGCGGAATAATTTCATCGAAGTCGAAACGCCGATCTTGATGAAAAGCACGCCCGAGGGCGCGCGCGACTATCTCGTGCCCAGCCGCATTCATCACGGCAATTTTTATGCGCTGCCGCAAAGCCCGCAAACCTACAAGCAGTTGCTGATGGTGGCGGGCCTGGACCGCTATTTTCAAATCGTGCGCTGCTTTCGCGACGAGGATTTGCGCGCCGACCGCCAGCCGGAATTTACGCAGATCGACGTGGAAATGTCCTTCGTCGATCACGAAGACGTGCTCGGCATGATGGAAGGCTTGGTGGCGGAAATGTTCAAGGAAATTTTGGGAAAAGAGACGGTCTTGCCTCTGCCGCGCATGACGTTTCAAGAAGCGATGTCGCGCTTCGGCAGCGACAAGCCGGATTTGCGTTTTGGCCTTGAGATTCGCGAGGTTACGGCGCTGGCGCAAGGCAGCGAATTTCGCGTGTTCGTCGAAGCGGCAAAAAGCGGAAAAACCGTGCAGGGCTTGTGCCTGCCCGGCGGCGCGAATTATTCGCGCAAGCAGCTCGATGAGCTGACGCAGTATGTTGTTCAACTCGGCGCCAACGGCCTGGCCGCGATCAAAAATACTGCCGAAGGCTGGCAGGGTGGCAGCGCCAAATTTTTTTCGGAAGAGCTGGTGCGGCGCGTGAATGAGCGCATGCAAGCACAAGGCAACGATTTGTTCCTATTTGTTGCGGATGAAGAAGAAAAGGCGCAGGAAATTCTCGGCGCGCTGCGGCTAAAATTGGCGCAACAGGAAAATTTGATTCCGCCCAACCAGCATCATTTGCATTGGGTGGTGGATTTTCCTTTGCTGGAATTTGACCAAGAAGAAAAGCGCTGGGCGGCCCGGCATCATCCTTTCACTTCGCCGATGGAAGAAGACTTGCATTTGATGTCCACCGCGCCCGGAAAAGTGCGGGCCAAAGCCTATGATTTGATTCTCAACGGCACGGAGATCGCCGGCGGCAGCATTCGTATTCATCGCCGTGAGATTCAAAGCCAGATGTTCGATTTGCTCGGCATTAGCAAAGAAGAAGCGGAAAAAAAATTCGGTTTCTTGATGGAGGCGTTCGAATATGGCGCGCCGCCGCACGGCGGCATTGCGTTTGGCTTCGATCGTTTGGTGATGCTGATGGCCGGCCGCAAATCCATTCGAGATGTGATTGCTTTCCCGAAAACGAATACGGCGGTGTCATTGATGGACGGCGCACCTTCTGCGGTGGACGAGCGTCAACTGCGCGAACTGGGCATCAAACTCATTTGAAACAAGTCTGCGGCGCGGGAGTGCAACTCCCGCACATGATCTAACATGATTGGAAATTATTTTTTGCAGCAGGAAAATTACATTGACTGTTAGCCTGTCAATTCATTATATTTACCGGCTTTTATCATGGGCTAGAGGGTGTAGCTCAGCTGGTAGAGCAGCGGCCTTTTAAGCCGTTGGCCGAGAGTTCGATTCTCTCCACCCTCACGTTTTTAAGCTTTACGTTTTGATTGCGCCCATAGCTCAACTGGCAGAGCAGCGGACTCTTAATCCGGAGGTTCTAGGTTCGATTCCTAGTGGGCGCACTCATTTAATCCACTGCTTAATCAGCAGAATCTGAGAGGGAGGATGGAGAAGGCTCGCAAGTGCGAGCCTTTATTTTTTGTGGAACTTCACTAAAGCTTTCAAAGGCAGATGATCTGACGCAATTTTGGCCAAAGCTGTGCGGTGAGCTTGAGTGTGCACAAGAGTTCCCGCCGGCAAAACCCAAATGCGATCGAGCGCCAGTAGAGGAAAGCACGCTGGAAAGGTGCGCCGGGAAGAAATTCTGCCGCAATGATTTTGCAGTCTTCGCAGCGGCCCGCTCCAGTGAAGCCATTCATTGAAATCTCCCAGCACGATCGCCGGCAGATGGGGTGGTGATCGTGAACGGCGCCATGGGAAAGATGCACGCGCCAATAAGCTCCCATTTATTTCGTTGTTCGGGTGTTGCATCTGACAAACGCCATGACCAAGCAAGCGGTACACCGATCATACGACCATCGGTGAGATATGCCGTAATCGTATCTTCTGTGACCTCGATTTGCTTTATACGGGGCTCTATGTTGTTAGCCACAGTGTTCATGCCACGCCTCAATAATTCTGTCAATATCGTCCCGAATGATTTGCCGAATGCGATTTAATTCTTACGGTTATTGATAGGAATCGTCATAATTCTGAATAGCTGATTTGAATAAAGCATAAATTTCGAATGAAACAATCTCTTTACAATAACTGTTACCAGGAAGTATTCATCCCTTCAAGGTCCGCACCAGCTCCGTCACCACTTTCTTCGCATCCCCAAACAGCATCATGGTTTTTTGTCATAAAATAATTCATTGTCTTCACCGGCGAAACCGGCGCCCAAGCTGCGTTTGACCACCATCACGGTGCGCGCATGATCGACGTTCAAAATCGGCATGCCATAGAGCGGGCTGGCCTTTTTGTAGCGCGCCGCGGGATTGACCACATCGTTTGCGCCGATGACCAAAGCCACGTCCGTGTTTTGAAATTCTTCGTTGATGTGTTCCATTTCCAATAACAAATCATAAGGCACATTGGCCTCGGCCAAAAGAACGATTCATGGCCCGGCTCATGAGAATCGAAAGAAAGAATCCCGAGGTGCCGTCGAGCGCGCCGCAGATGATCAATACTTTGTTGTTGATCGCGAAACCCGTGGCCGCCGCGGCCAAACCCGCATAAGAATTGAGCAAAGAAACCACCACCGGCATGTCCGTGCCGCCGATCGGCAGCACCATCAAAACGCCGATCAACAAACCCAGGCCGATCATGAGATAAAACAGCGCCTGCGGCGAGGGATCGAAAATAAGATAAATAAAAATCCCTGCGGTCATGATGAACAGCGCAATGTTGGAAACGTTTTGAAATTTATAAGTGATGGGCGCGCCTTTGACCAGCTCTTGCAGCTTGCAAAAGGCCATGATGCTGCCGGTGACGGTCAACGATCCAAATAACACTTCAAAACCGAGCGCTGCCATCAGGCCGTTTTCCATATGGCCGCCGTGGCGCATGTACTCGGCCAAACCCACCAACGTGGCGGCCAGCGCGCCGAAGGCATGTGAAATGGCGATGCGCTGCGGCATGGCGGTCATGGGCATGAAAATCGCCATCAATGCGCCGATGATCGAACCCAGCGTCAAGCCCGCGATGATCCATTCGAACTGAATAATCTCGTGGCGCAGCAGCGTGCCGATGATCGCGAACAGCATGCCCATTTCCGCGTAAATCATGCCGCGCCGATGCGGGCGAGCTCAAGGCTTTCAAGCCGAAAACGAAAAGCATCGTGGCCGCTGCCGGCAATCACTAACGAACCCACGAGTGAAATGCCGGAGATGGCATTGGTAGCGGACATGAGCGGCGTGTGCAAAGTGGGCGAAACCCGGCGAATCACTTCGAACCCCCCAAAATCCGCCGAGAACCAAAATGTAAATCGAATCGACGATCGTGCTCATTGATGCTCTCCCGTGCTGCCCATCAAGCTTTTGAGATTTTCGTTGATCACCATGCCCTGGTGCATGAGGCAACAGCCTTTGGCGATTTCATCTTCAAGATTAGGTGAGTTTGTTCCCGAAGGATAGAGGTGCAAAAAGAGATTGGAGATGTTTTTAGCGTACATTTGGCTGGCATCCACCGGCGCCGAGCTGAACCGCGCCGATGATGGTAATGCCGGCATTGATGATTTCTTTGCCCGGTTCCGTCAATGCGCAATTGCCGCCTTGTTCCGCGGCCAAATCCACGATCACCGCGCCGCAATCACTTCCTGCTCTTTCAATAAAAATGCCCGGGATTGTTCTTTGGCATAGCCGCCGCTGGTTTCCAAATTTTCCGTGATTTCCATTTCAACAAAAGAGGCGCCCCGGCTTTTCACTTGCTCGCGCACGGCCGGGCGAGGATCGAAGGCTTCGACTTTTGCGCCGAGGCGCTTGGCGGTGGCAATGGCTTGCAAGCCGGCGACGCCGACGCCGAGCACCAATACATTTGCGCAAGGCCGGCAATTCGGTGTGGGGCGATAAAAAGGCGAACAAGCCGGCGCCTTCCTGCATGAGGTCGGCTTCATCGCTGCCGGCGGCCGGATGTTCGCGCGGCGGATGCAATTTCAAAATCACTTCGCTGTGGCGATACGATTCTGCGGCATTTTTTGCAAGCGGTGCGCCGGCAGCTTCAAATTCTTGATCGGAAAAATTTGCACCCATGCCGGCGCCGGTTTCAATCGCAATCGTATGCCCGCTTTTTTTCAGCAGCGCCACGGCGCCGGGCACCAGCGCGACGCGCGTTTCACCGGCAAAGATTTCTCGGGGAATTCCAACGTTCAATTTTAACCTCCGGTACTATGCTCTTCATTCGGACATTTTACTAAATGCTTAAAAAGATTCTTTCAGAATGACATGGTGACTAATTCCAGATCGACCTCGATGATCAAATCCGAAGTTTTTTTTGAGCAAAATTTTAAGAATGGAAAATTATGACTGGAGAGAATACAACGGGCGGGATCCCTTCTTTATGAGCAACAACATGAATGATTTTTACATGTCTTTCCTCTTCGGTTGTGATGGCCCTCCTGGCCCAAATTGCAATAAATTTCTGGTATAGCGCAAGAAATTTTTCTATAACAATGATACGCGCAAAGACCGATGACAACGGCTTACTTCAGATGCTCTGCAAAGAAAGCGAAAGTTTTTTCCCAAGCCGCGGCTGCATCTTTGGCATTGTAAGCCCTGGCATTGTTTTCGTTGATGAAGCCGTGGCCGGATTTGGAATAGATTTCGATGGTCAAATTTTTGTCGGAACGCTGGGCTTGCTTCTCGAACGCGCGCACGTCTTTGACCGGAATGCCGCGATCCAACCCGCCAAAAATGCCGAGTACCGGCGCCTTGATTTGCGCAATGGCCTCAGCCTCGGTAACCAAACGGCCATAATTGATGACGCATGCGGCCAGCTCCGGTAGATGCACCGCGGCTTGCAAGGAATAACTGCCGCCCATGCGCCAGCCGATGCTGCCAATGCGGCTTTTGTCCACATCGTCGCGCGACTGTAAATAAGCAAATGCCGCCTGCAAATCGCGCAGGGCCCGATCTTCCGGCAAGCCGCGCATGAGTTGGTGCGCGGTTTCCTGATCGGCCGTGACTTCGCCGCGATACAAATCAATGGCGAGCACCAAGTAACCTTCTTTGGCCAGCTTCTTGGCGTTTTGTTGCACCCAATCATTCACGCCCCACCATTCGTGAATGGCGATGATCGCGGGCGAAACGCCCCCGCTTTGCGGCATGACTGCAAACGCACGCACTTCTTCTGCGCCGCTGGTGTAAGTCACCCATTGCGTTTCAATGGCCGGATGCGCGCGATGATAAATCAAGGCTGCTGACGATAGCGTCACGAGCGCCGTCAAAATAACTCCCGAACCTCTCATCTTTCCCTCCTCCACTTGAAATAATCCATAACCTCACGTCGATTTGGAATGGGATTTCGAGCGTCCGGCAACCTTCATCGCCTTCTTCCTGACTGGCTTGCACCAGGCTTGCTTGGCGAGTGCTCTCGAGGTTTTCAAAAAGCGTGTGCGAAACTTGCCAAGCCTGCAGGCGAGTTTCAAATCATTCCGCAGTTTTTTTGTGGAATGATAAAATGCGCGCTTGCTTGCGCACCGGCAAAGCGCCGGTTTCTGCAATAGCATCGGTCGGTTCTTCGGCCAGGTCTTCGTGCGGCGGCACCATTTTTTCGAGGCGAACCGGCGTGCCGCCCATGGTGAAATCCATGCCGCGAATTTGCTCGTCGTCGATGATCCACGTCACCACTTTCATCGGCAACGTCAAAATGAATAATTTGACGTGCCACCAACCACGCTTGTAATCCGGGTTGATGTCTTCCACGCGCGCAAAAAAAGCCGGTTTGTGGTCGAGGTGCACCAGCACCAAATCCTGCGGCGCAAGAGCCGAAGGTTTTCCAAGCATGCGCTTACTCCCATGAATCTTTTGAACCGGCTGTAAAGATAACGAGAACCGCGACGAATGTCAAAGAAAAATTTACCGCCGAGCACTGCCGAGGTGCCATCTTATTCACCGGAAAAACGCAATCTTTTGCTTTACATCCAAGCGCAATTTTGTTATTTTCTAAGTAACGATAAAATCTCTTATTTGCCGTTTCGGCGAATCAAATAAAAAAAGCAAAGCGAGTTTGATGATGAGCAAAGACATTCTTTTTTTGAGCGGCGTGCGCACGGCTTTTGGGGCCTTTGGCGGCGCGCTGAAAGATTTTACTGCCACGCAATTAGGCGTGGTTGCAGCACAAGCGGCGATCGCAAAAGCCGGAATCGAGGCGCGCGAAGTCGAGCACGTCATTTTCGGCAATGTCATGCAAACCTCGCAGGACGCGATTTATATCGCGCGGCACATCGGGCTGCAAGCCGGCTGCCGCATTGAAACGCCGGCATTGACCGTCAACCGTTTGTGCGGCTCGGGATTTGAAGCGATCGTGCAGGGCGCGCGTTTGTTGTTGTTGGGCGAAGCCGAAATCGTTCTGGTGGGCGGCGCGGAAAGCATGAGCCAGGCGCCGCATGTCATTCGTGGCGCGCGCTGGGGCTTGCGCCTGAATGCGGGCAAACTGGAAGATTATTTGTGGGAATCTTTGCTCGATGCCAATTGCGGGCTGACCATGGCGCAGACCGCGGAAAATCTCGCGGATCAATTCGGCGTTAACCGCACGGCTTGCGATGAATATGCGTTGTTGAGCCAGAAGCGCACGGCGGCGGCATGGGAAAGCGGCAAATTTGCGGAGGAAGTTGTTGCCGTCGAAATTCCGGGCAAAAAAGGCGCGATGCAATTCACGCGCGATGAGCATCCGCGCCCGGAGACAACTTTGGAAGGGCTTGCCAGACTCACACCTTATTTCAAGAAAGACGGCACGATTACGGCCGGCAATGCCAGCGGCATGGTAGATGGCGCGGCCGCAATGGTGATGATGACGGAGGCTGCTGCGAAAAAACGCGGCATGCAACCGCTAGGTCGCCTCGTCAATTGGGGCTTCGCCGGAGTGGAGCCCGGTCTCATGGGCATCGGCCCGGTGCCTGCAAGCCGCAACGCGTTGCAGCGCGCCGGCATGAAAGTGGAACAAATGAATCTTGTGGAAGTGAACGAAGCCTTTGCGCCGCAATATCTCGCCGTTGAAAAAGAATTGGGATTACAACGTGAGCTCACTAACGTCAATGGCGGCGCGATTGCGATCGGACATCCCCTGGCGGCCAGCGGCACACGTTTGACGCTGACGATTCTGCACGAACTGCGCCGCCGCCAACAAAAGTATGGTTTGGCTACGGCCTGCATCGGCGGCGGCCAGGGCGCGGCGGTGATTGTGGAAGCATTATGAAGGGACTATTTTTCGCCGCACGTGATTCAGTTCATGAAGAGATGATTTCATTTTAACAAACGCGGGATTTGAATATGAATTCTTCAATTCGCTTTGAGCAGGAGAAAGCTGCGTATTGGTTAATGCACGAGCAGCTTCTGCAGCAATATCCCGGCAAGTGGGTAGCCATTGTCGGCGGCAAGGTGGTGGCGTTTGGCGGAAAGAAAATGATTGTTCTCAAACAGGCCTTCGCTCAAACACGCAGCGCAGTCGGCTATATCAACCGTGTCGGCTACGAAGAGATTACTATGCGCAAACATGTCCGGCAAGTCAGCTTGGGCAGGTACAACGAGCAATATGATCCTCTTTTGCCGATAATGACCGGAACGGTTATTTCACCGACAGGCCATGTACAGAAGCCGATCGACTTCATTGTCGATACCGGCGCGGACTTGACTGTGCTGCAAAGAAAAGTAGCGGACGAGCTTGGTTTGTGGAATTTCGGATGGGACGAAGCTTAGGTAGCCGGCATTGGCGCTACGCCGCAACGACGCACGCTTTATCTGGTCAGTATCAAATTAAACGGCCAAGAACTTGCGGTAACGGTTGATTGTCGTCCCGATTTGGCCGAGGATATTTTGGGGCGAGACGTCATCAATGAATTTGAATTGACCGTATGCGCGAAAAAGGGGTTGGTTCGTTTCGAATAAGCATAGTCGTTGAGCCAAGATACGACGGCCACCAGCAAAAAGAGATGACTTCATAATTGTTTTGTTAAAATACTTGCGAACGTTGTGCAATCAGGAGGAGCAATGGCAATCAAAACTGTCGGCGTTATCGGCTGCGGCTTGATGGGCGCGGGCATTGCGCAAATATGCGCGCAAGCCGGATACAAAACCCTCGTGCACGAAGTAAATGATGATTTGCTCAAAAAGGGTTTGGACAGAATCGAGGGCTTTTTGTCCAAAAGCGTGGAAAAGGGCAAGCTTGCCGTTGAACAGAAGAACGCAATCATGTCCAATTTGTCGGGCACGACGGCGCTAGCAGAGCTCAAAGGCGCGGACCTGGTTATCGAGGCGGCAATTGAAAATATCGATCTTAAAAAAGAAGTTTTTGGCGAACTGGACAAGCTCTGCGGCGCGCATACGATTTTTGCCAGCAATACTTCTTCATTGACCATTACCGAAATGGCCGCCGTGACCAAACGGCCGGATCGTTTCGTGGGTTTGCATTTCTTTAATCCCGTGCCTTTGATGAAATTGGTGGAAGTGGTGCGCACGATTCAAACCAGCACGGGAACTTTCGACGCCGTATTTGCTTTCGCCAAAACGCTGGGCAAAGAGCCGATTGCCTGCAAAGACAATTCCGGTTTCGTGGTGAATCTCCTGCTCGTGCCTTATTTGATCGACGCCATTCGTGCGGTGGAAAACGGCGTGGCCTCGGTGGAAGATATTGACAAAGGCATGATGCTGGGCTGCGGCTATCCCATGGGCCCGCTCACGCTGCTGGATTTTGTCGGCTTGGATACGACGCTATACATCGCCAACATCATGTTCGAAGAATACCGCGACGCGAAATATGCGCCGCCGCCGCTGTTGCGCAAAATGGTGCTGGCGGGTTATTACGGCAAGAAAACGGGCAAGGGGTTTTATGATTATTCAGGTGATAAACCCGTGGTTGTGGATTTGGGATTGTAGGAGCATCGGATTACGAGGGGTATTATGGCGCGTGAGGTGGAGTTTGACATTGAATTTAGCCCTCTGGATCGATATCGTCGTCGGCATCTTTCGGAAAAGGGAAAAATTCTAAAGTTCATTGTCCAATATGAAACCAAAGTCGGAACCAAGTGGCGTGCGATTGTGCGCTATGATACCTCTCATGGATTTTTTCATAAGGATTTGATGCACGCGAAAAGTAAGCCTGAAAAATTCCTTATGGAGGTCATGGATTTCAATAAGGCGCTGACTCTAGCGGAAGATGATATCAAAAAGAATTGGACCAAATACAAAGAAACTTTTTTACAGGAGATGAAAAATGAAAGTTAAGGAAGAAGCTTTGTGGCTGCAAAGCTTGACGCTTATTCATGAATTTGAACGTTATGTTTTGGAGCATCCGCGTTTTGCGGAAAAGATTCCTCCTCGTGCGCAAGTAGTGTTGCTTCCAATTTATGATCCGGATTTGTGCGCTTACAATCTTCGCAATGCCAGCATAAATCATGAGCCAAAGCGCCCGGTCGTGTATGTTGAAATCGACCACCTTCGGCCGCGCCGTTCGCAAATAGTCCGGCCGCGCATGAAAATCGAAGCGCCGCTTTCAAAAAATGGCAAGAGGCGAACGTTCAAACGAATCGTTTCTGCCCATGTCTGAATCAATCCGTCTCGCCCTCGCGCAAATGCCGGTCACTAATGATTTGAACGCGAACCGCGAGAAAGGGTTGGGGGTGGGTCAAACAAGCCGCGCAACAAGGCGCGCAAATCATCTGTTTTTCCGAAGTGGGATTGTTGCCGTTCTTTCCGCAGCATCGCGCCGGGAAGAAATTTTTTCAATGGGCGGAGGCGCTGGACGGCCCCACGGTCAGTTTGTTTCGCGAAGCGGCGCAGCGGGGAAAAATTCACATCTTGCTCAATATTTTCGAGCACGCCGGCGCCGGGGAATATTATGATATGTATGAAATCGAAATGCAGGGGTTCGCGTTTCAAAATCAGGTTTTCGTTGCGGCGGTAAATCGCGTGGGCAAAGAGGCGAAGGTGAAGTTTGTGGGCGGCAGCTTTGTTGTCGATCCCGCCGGGGAGACTTTAACGCGTGCGCCACAAGGAAAGGAAAAGTTGTTGATAGTGGATTGCGAGCTCGCGCGCATCGAAGAGCTGCGGCAAACGCGTATGTTTCTGCGCGATCGCCGGCCGGAGATGTACAAAAGCCGGTGAATTGCCGGCAAAGCTGTTGGCAATAAAAGCTGAATGAGGTGTTTATCATGAAAAACTATACTGCCATTCTCAAAAAATCCGGAAACCAGTTTGTCGCACTTTGTTTAGAGTTGGGCGTCGTGGGTTGTGGTCATACCCGCCCACAGGCGCTGAACAGTTTGCGCGCCGCCATGAATTCTTATTTAGACTATGCAAAAGAAACGAATTTGCCTGAGACCCGCCCGGTTGCGATTTAGCAATTACACGAATTTCTATTTTATGACAAACGTGCGAGGTTCACCAAGAGTCGCAATAGTCGCTTGCAATTGATGACGCTATCTTATGCGTAGAAAAATTCCAGCCATGTCGAGCAAGAAGCTCGTTAAGCTGGTTAAAAGCACAGGCGCATATTTTGTGCGCCATGGCAAAGGTGATCAAGATATTTACGAAAAAATGGCTGGCGGGCAAAGACGAGCCGCTCCTATTCAAATGGGCAAACAGGAGCTTCGCCCGGAATACAGCCTAATGGTTTTCCGTCAGCTCGGCATGACCGATGAAGAAATTGAAGAGGTTTTGCTGTGAATGTTTATGTGCAATCGGAGCTTAATATGCCATTTCAAAGCATCGCTTTCGAGATCAAAAACAAAATCGCCTATCTCACCCTCAATCGCCCGGACAAGTTGAATGCCTTGAATTGGCAAACGATGCAGGAAGTGCAACAGGCGCTGGCTTCTGTGAAAGACGATGCCAACGTCGGCGGTGTGATTATCACCGGCTCTGGTGAAAAGGCATTTGCCGCAGGCGCGGATATTGGCGAGCTGGCCCTGCAAACACCGGTCGGTGCGAAAGAATTTTCTTTGCAAAGCCAGGAGATTTTGCGCTTCCTCGAGCATTTTCCCAAACCGATTATTGCTGCGGTGAACGGTTTTTGTCTCGGCGGCGGCAGCGAGTTGGCCTTGGCCTGCCACATGCGCGTGGCCTCGGAAAAAGCGAAGTTCGGGCAGCCGGAAGTCAATCTTGGCATCATGTGCGGCAACGGCGGCTCGCAGCGTTTGCCGCGACTGATCGGCAAAGGCCGCGCGATTGAGCTGCTGATCACCGGCAACATGATCGACGCGCAAGAAGCGTATCGCATGGGCTGGGTCAACCACGTCACGCCGCCGGATCAGCTCATTTCCAAATGTGAAGAAATTTTGCAAACCGTTTTGAAAAAAGGCCCGATTGCCGTTAAGCTCACTTTGGAAGCGGTGACGCACGGTTTGGAAATCCCGCTGGAAGAAGGGGTGCAATTGGAATCCAATCTTTTCGGCATGCTCTTTTCGACGGAAGACATGAAAGAAGGCACGAAAGCTTTTTTGGAAAAGCGGCCGGCGAATTTTCAGGGGAAGTGAGATAGCATAAATGGCTATGATTCAAAATGATTTTTTATCGGCCAAGGCACTTTTATGATTACTAAGCTCACTTTGAGAAACTTCAAGAGCATTAGAGAACAAACTTACGAGTTTTCTCATTTCGATCTCCTTGTTGGAAGAAACAATAGCGCCAAAAGTACGGTTTTGCAGGCGTTGGCGATATGGCAATTTTGTGTTGACGCATTTTCGCGTACAAAACGTAGGGGCAAAACCGGCATGCAAGTTGTCTTACCAAATTTTACCGCACTTCCTGTTCCGGAGTTTAACCTACTTTGGACAGAAAGAACGGAACGCCATTATCCTATTGTTGGGGGCAAAAAGGCTCAAGAGTTCATTCTTATCGAGATAGAAATAACTTGGCTTACGGCTGACCGCAAGGAGCTTACCTTTGGTGTTAAGCTTCGATATAATTCACCTCAGGCACTCTCTGCTATTCCATCGGAAGGATGGGGGCATTTTCGGGAATTGGCTGGAGATACAAAGGGCGGCAAACATTCTTCACTTCCGATTGTTGTGTATGTACCTCCATTTTCTGGTTTGGAGGATATTGAAGAATGGCGAGATGATGGACCAATGCGCCAGCAAGTTGGAAAAGCACAGCCGGGGCGAGTGCTCAGGAATCTGTTGCTTCGTGTTTGGGAAAAAAATCGACGTGATTGGCAGGAGATTCAAGAAGTTGTGCAAAGATGGTTTTCCGTAGATTTACAACAGCCCAAATACGAGCATGGTGCTGACCTCAGATTCTGTGCGAATACAAACAGAGAGATAGATTCTACGATATTATTGCAGGTGGAAGCGGCTTTCATCAGACATTGACACTATTGGCTTTTCTATACGGCTATAAGCCAACTACGATTCTTTTGGATGAGCCTGATGCGCACCTTCACGTGAATCTACAGCGAGAGGTGTTGGATTATTTCAAGTATTTCAATAATAAAGCTATTGAAAGAAACACACAATTTTTGATTGCTACTCATGCTGAGGAATTCATTAGCGGCGTTTATGTTAGTCAGATTTATTCGTTTCTTTATCAAGATAGAACACCTCGACGCGTGGAATCTACACCGGAAATCATCACGGCGATGGCAGAGGTCGCTAATTTAGAGATAACTCAATTAATAGATTCACCCGTCATGCTTTATGTTGAAGGTGAAAGTGACGAGCGTATTCTGCGTGCTTGGTCCCAAGTGTTAAAGCAAGAAGAGAGTTTGCGTGAGGTTTGCGTGCATCACATGCGCGGTGGCTCCAAAAAAGACATGCAGGAATACGCAGATCGTCATTTCAAAGGAGTCAAACAAATTATTCCGAAAGCTGAACGGCTGATATTGTTTGATTATGATAGCAGTGATACTGCTTTTCATCCTGCCGCGAAGAATCCGGTTCTGTTTGAATGGGAACGGAAAAATATCGAGAATTATTTGCTTGTGCCAGAAGCTTGGGTTCGGGCAGCCTTGAAACAGGAAGGAATAAAAGACGATCTTTTTGCGCAGCCAATTAGAAAACTCGTTTTTGAATTTTTTGCCGGTGAAAACCTGACTCTTCCCCCAAGCCAAACGTGGCGTAATGTCGAAGCCAACGTCTTTTCAGTTGTTGATGGCAAAAAACTATTGTTCGAAAACGAAAAGTCGCTTTTTCAAAAACTACGGCAACACGACCCACCGATTGAATTGATTCGCGAAATCGTCGCTGGTAGTATGACGGTTAACGAAATTCATGAAAACGTGCAACGTTTTTTTGAAAAATTTTTGGAAGTATGGCAGAGGCTGGGTTAACCGACGGCGCACGAATGTATTCAGAAATTACCGTGCGTCTGAATGCGCTACCCGATTCTAAAACCGCCACCGTACGCGCGTTGCGCCGCGAATATTCCAAACGCTTGCGAAGAGCGCAACCCGCGGTTGTTTTGCAGCTTGCGCAAAAGTTGGTGAATACCGGCCAATCTATTCAGCGCTTTTTTGCTTACGAAGTGATTTATTTTCACAAAGAAGCTTTGGCAAGCCTGCGCGGAAGAGATTTGCAAGTGCTGGGGCGCAATCTCAACAGTTGGGGCGCGGTTGATGCGTTCGCTTATTATCTTTCCGGACCGGCATGGCGAGAACGGCAAGTATCCGACAAATTGATCGAACGTTGGGCGCATTCCCATGACCGTTGGTGGCGGCGCGTGGCCCTGGTGAGTACGGTGCCTTTGAACAGCCCTGCCCGCGGCGGCTCGGGCGACACGCGGCGGACGCTTAAAATTTGTGCGATGCTCATTCACGATCGTGACGAGATGGTGGTAAAGGCCTTGTCGTGGGCGTTGCGCGTGCTTGCCAAACAACATCCAAAAGCGGTGCGCGAATTTATTCGAAAGCATGAAGCCGTGCTGGCCGCGCGCGTGCGGCGTGAAGTGCGCAACAAGTTGAAAACGGGCTTTAAAAATCCGCGGCGGAGAGTATAGAGGACCGAGGATCGAAGATTGAGTGAACGGCATCTGTTGCGATCCTCAATCTTCCACCCTCGATCTTCTATCTTCTCTGCGTTCACTCACGAACGAGGCGGTTCATGTCTTTCAATGAAACAGAATTGATCTACGATTGGAACACCCACGCCGGCGCATGGAAGCCGAGCAAACCGGTCGAGTTTGACGATGAAACTTTGCGCGACGGCTTGCAATCGCCTTCCGTGGTCGATCCCCCGATTGCGGACAAGATGCGCATGCTGCATTACATGCACCAGCTCGGCATACAATCGGCGAATATCGGCCTGCCCGGCGCCGGGCCGCGTGCGCGCGCGGATGTTCTGGCTCTGGCGAAAGAGATCATTGCAAACAAGCTGAATATTTTTCCCAATTGCGCCGGCCGCACTGTGGAAGCCGACATTCTACCTATCGTTGAAGTTTCACAACAAATCGGCATTCCGATTGAAGCCGCCACTTTTCTGGGCTCGAGCCCGATCCGCCAATACGCCGAAAACTGGGAGCTGAACTTTTTGCAGCACACCGTGGAGAAAGCGATTACATTCGTAGTCAAGCACGGCCTGCCCTCCATGTTTGTCACGGAAGATACGATTCGTTCGCATCCGGATACCGTGCGGCTGCTGTATGCCACTGCGGTGCGCTGCGGCGCAAAGCGTGTGGTGTGCTGCGATACCGTCGGGCATGCCACCCCCAACGGCGTGCGCGCATTGATTAAATTCGTGCGCGAAGTGGTGCATGCCCTCGATCCCGAAGTGAAGATCGACTGGCACGGCCATAAAGATCGCGGGCTTGCGATTGCGAACACGCTGGCGGCGATTGAAACCGGGGCCGATCGCGTGCATGGCACCATGCTCGGCATCGGCGAGCGCGTGGGCAACACGCCGCTGGATTTGCTTTTGGTGAATTGCAAGCTGCTGGGCTGGATCGACAACGATCTGACGCAATTGCAAGCGTATGGCGAGTTGGTTTCACAAAAATGCGGGGTCCCGATTCCGGTGAATTATCCGGTTTTGGGCCGGGATGCTTTTCGCACCGGCACGGGCGTGCATGCGGCCGCCGTCATCAAAGCGAAAAACAAGGGCGCAGATTGGCTCGCCGATCGCGTTTATTCCGGCGTGCCGGCAGCGTGGGTCGGCAGACATCAAGAAATTGAAATCGGCCACATGAGCGGCGAATCAAACGTGATTTACTGGCTGACGACCAACGGCTACGAACCTACGCGGCCTTTGGTCGATGCCATTTTCAACATAGCCAAAAGCATGAACCGCAATTTGACGGAGATGGAAATTCGCGAAGTGATTCAATCTCTCCAAACGGTCATTCGATAAGAACTTGAAGAACCCGGTCAAAATTTATTTTTCCGCCGCCATCAGTGCCGGGCGGGAACGGCAGCCGCTGTATGCGCGCATGGTGGAATTTATTTTTTCTTGCGGCGCGGAAGTGCTCTCCGCGCACGTGGCGCGCGGCGACGTCTTGCAAGCGGAATCCCGGCTCACGCCCGGGGAAATTTTCTCGCGCGACCTGCACATGATCGCCGCTTGCGACGGCATGATCGCCGAAGCGAGCAAGCCCTCGTTGGGCGTGGGTTTTGAAATCGCCACTTGTTTGCAGCAGGCGCGGCCGGTTTTGTGTTTGTGTGAAAAAGAGATCTTTTTGACGCGCATGCTCACCGGCAATGCCGATCAATGCCTGCACGTTGCTTTTTATGATAACGACGCCGCCTGGCAATCGGCGATTTCAACTTTTTGCGATAAACTTTCCAGGAAGGACTAACCGTCTTTTGAACATGACGTTTTTTAGCCGTTTTCGCCGTATGCGCGCACGCGTCCCGAAACTTTTTCTAAAAAAAATGAATGGCCGCATTCTTTGCCAACAAGCTTTTGGGCTGGCCTCTCTTTTCATTTTAGAATCCTGCCTGGCGCCTGATCCCCGGCTTTACCAAATCGAACCGGCTGAAAAAATCGCGCCGGCAGATACTTTGCAACAAACTCCGCCAGGTTCTTCTGTGCGCGAGCCCTCCCGGCGCAACGAGGCTGAATTGGAGCCGCCCGCCACGCTGCTGCCGGCAACAACGGTTGCCAATGCCTCGTCGCCTCTCACGCCTATTCTTGAAAAACCGGAAGCGAAGCAAAGCGCAGCGGTTTTGCGCTCCAATGATCCGGCCTTGAAGCTCGTTCGGGAAGCGGGGAAAACGTTTGGGATTTATCGTTTGAGAGCGGGAGAAGCGCTTTACAGCGCCGTCGTGGTGCGCTTTACCGGACGCGTGGAAGCCGTGGAAGTCAATCGGGTGGCGCAGGAATTAATGGCAGCCAACAGCATCGGCGATGAAACCAAAATCCCGGCGGGCGCAGAAATTCGCATTCCTCTGGAGCTTATCGATGAATCTTTCTTCACTGAGAAAGCGCCGCCGCCGGTGTCTTTGTCGCGTCGCGGCCATTTTCGCCACGTGATTTTGGACGCGGGCCACGGCGGCAATGACCCGGGCACGATCGTGCGCGGCTTGCGCGAGGATGAAATCGCTTTTGATTTGATGAACCGGGTGCAAGCGGGCTTAATCCGGCAGGGTCTGCAAGTTCATACGCTGGTTTCTGCGTATCACGCCGCGGGCAAAATGACCAACGGGCACGCGGCGGCGCGGGAGGGCAAGCGCCATCAATTTGTCAAAGTCACGCCCGCATACAATATGGAAGACAGCCGCATCGGTTTGAACCTGCGTATTTATCTGGTCGAAAACATTTACACCCGTTTGTTGCGTGAAGGCGCGGCGCCGGAAGACATTGCTTTCATCAGCATTCATCTCGATCATCTTCATCCCGCGGTGGGCGGCACGATGATGTACATTCCCGAGGCGAAGGAGCGGCCGGCCAATTTCAAAGTTACGGGCGAGGTTTTTGACAAATACCCGGAAAGCCGCGGCCAGGAGATTTTGTTTGCGGCCCGGCAAAACCGGCTTGCCGAAATTGCCAGCGCAGCTTTGGCGCAATCGATTTTGGGCAAGTTGCGCCACGCGGGCCTGCCCATTCATGCGCACCAGCCGGTTCGGCGTTATGTGTATCGCGGCGGCGGCAAATGGACGCCCGGCATCATTCGCTACAGCCGCGTGCCGGCTTCGATTTTGATCGAGGTTGCCAATCTTGCGAACCGCGCGGATTGGCAAAAAATCCGCACCGGGGATTTTCGCCAGCGCTGGGCCGAGGCCCTCGTGCGTGCAATCGTTGCTTCGGGTTATTAGTCTATCACAAGTTGAATCTATTCTTTCGCGTAAATTTACTGGCGTCTGGCGGAATTTTTTTGTATCCTCGGCCTTATGGCCGAGAACCTGGTTTTGACGCACGAGCGCGTGGATGACATTCCTGTGCTCATTGGGCTGGCGC
>Ga0247727_10006393_pt1 | contig 23197 bp, 22 predicted proteins | sample WisWelCaveWW1625_FD_202498 | JGI IMG/M metagenome (GOLD analysis project Ga0247727, IMG submission 202498) | Biofilm microbial communities from Wishing Well Cave, Virginia, United States - WW16-25 | ecosystem: Environmental > Aquatic > Deep subsurface > Groundwater > Cave microbial mat | place...
TGCCAGCAAATTATAGCAAAATGACTGGAATTGATCAGGCAATAGCGGATTATTTATTATCATTAGGCAACGTGGTGGTAGACGAAAATGGCGATAATTTATGCATGGAACTTGTGCCTGTCACCACATCACCACTTGTACGTGTAACAGGCACGAGTACCACTGAGGAACCCACGCCTATCACCAAAGAAGAGGAACGGCAATAATGTTTCTAGATAAATCCAAGATAGACTCTGCTGAAAGTGAAGAAATTGAATTAGAGGACCTAAGTGAAGAGAGGATTAAAGAAATAGTTAGATGCCTCGCATGGCCTAACTGTGCAGGACAACAATATTTCTCAGATGATGAATTAATTTTCGGAATTATCTATCTTATAAAATGTGATCTAAAGCATGCAAAGGGTATAGTTGCTGCAATGAAACGATTGGGTTTGGGTGTTTGCTTGAGGGATTGTTGGGAGGCATCCGAGCTGGCTATCAGATACAGCCTGCCGCAAGATAAGCTGGTTCCCAAATACAACCTGTGGGCTTTTGGAAGGATGAGGGGATACATATCTCAAGAGGAATTGTCACAATACTGGGATAAATTAGCAAAACAGAAAGAGAGAAGGAAGGAGCTAGAAGAAAAGTTTTATGAAAAATATGGAGATGATGACGAGAAATGGCCTGATGAAGTGTGGAACGAGTTTCAGGCGCTTGGTCAGATGGGTGAAGAATGAGTGATAGAGGTAAGTCCAGAATTTATCAAAGAAAGTAACCTATGCAAACCTATGCAAAAATCTTCTGCACCATACAGTAGAAAAGATAGATTTACGAGAAGACAGGAAGTATACCGACTGCACTTTGAACTTGGCTATGCTGCAGTTAAGATAGCTGAACTGATGAAGGTAAATAGAAATACGATTAATGGTGATATTAGATATTGGTATTCTAAACTTGCAAAAGATTGGAATGGTTATGATATTCACGGATGGACTGCAAAACAACTAAACAGACTAGAATCACAAAGATCCAGACTTAGAGAAGATCTCGAAAATCAAAAAAAGCTGGAAGATAAGATATCCGTAGAGAGGCTAATCTTAGACATTGATGATAGGATTGCCAAAATTATGATAAATATGGTAAAAACTACTGATTCAATAAATGACATCGCGGTATCTCAAATAAATGACTGGATGGGGCAAAATAACCTAGTTCATCGCTTTATCGGTAGGTGGAGTCTTGAAAAGATGTCTAAGAAGAAATACGATAAAATACAATCTATTTTGAAAGAATAAGACTTACAGACGTCCTACTTCCTCCCACGATGATCTCTTTTGGGCATTAGGCTATGCCTGTTACGTAGCTTTACCCCTCCTAAACCGTCCTCCATTTATATGCATATGACAGTAGGTTTCTGGTTGTTTGATAGCATGTCAATTGAAACTGTTTGAGATCTAATGTAGGAAAATAACTCTGATCCCAGATGTTTTAATAATACATTACTGCGCAAAATAACGGGTAGAAGGGATTTTAAAGTAAGTGAGATATTTGAATCGATTCAAGGTGAAGGTCCGCAAACTGGGACAGCTGCAGTTTTTCTAAGGACATCACTTTGTAATCTACAATGTACTTGGTGTGATACCAAGTATACATGGGATTGGGAAAATTATGACTACAAAAAAGAAGTAAAGGAAATGACAATACACGAAGTCAAAAATGAGGTTACAAAATACAACAACAAGCATCTTGTAATAACAGGAGGTGAACCTTTATTGCAACAAGAAGATATTGCAAAATTACTCAAAGAAATAAAACCTTATGGCTACTTTGTAGAAGTTGAAACTAATTGTACAATAAAACCTAGTAATGAAATTTTGCAATATGTTGATCAGTGGAATGTTTCTCCCAAAACTTCAAACTCTGGTAATGTACTTCAGAGTTATGAAGTAGCAGAATGTTATAATTTTTTTGTACAACAAAATAATGCTTATTTTAAATTCGTTATAGAAAGTGATGATGATATGAATGAAGTAGAATATTTTATTGAAAAATATAATTTGCCAAGAAAGAAGGTTTTGTTAATGCCTCAAGCATCCGATAAAAATGAACTTAAACTACGTGAGGATATGGTTTTTGAGCTTTCTAAGGATCATGAACTTGGCTATTCTTCAAGAATGCATATAGCGATGTGGGATAATCAAAGAGGAACATAATATGAAGACAAAGTTAGGTATGGAATTTGAAATCGATTTTTCACACATACTAAAAGGACATCCAAAATGTAGTCAGCCTCATGGCCATACATCAAGAATTCTTGTTGAAATTGAGGGAGACGTGAAAAAAGGCGCTACCTACAAAGAGAATATGGTAATGGATTTTGATGAAATGAGAAAAGTTTGTTGGCAGACTATAGAAAAACTTGATCACAGGGATTTGAATGCTTTTTTCGAGTTTCCTACATCAGAGAACATTTCTATGTGGATTTTTGAGAATTTGAAAGATAAAATTCCAATTTATGCAGTCAAGTTTTATGAAGGAAATGGGAAATGGTGTACAGTTGAGAAATAACATTTCTAATATAATCTAAGATTAAAGAAATTTTCAAAAAATAATATTATCACATACATTAGGCACCTACCGTAAATCTTATTGTTATTGTCATTCTTATTTAGTCATAATTGAAATTGCCTCAAAACTGGTTACAAAATTTGGATACCAAGCAATTCATCAATGACTGGAATGCCGGTTTTACATTAGTTGATCTTCAGAAGAAATACGCTTTAGCAAGCCCCCGTAAAGCAAAAATTATTGCTGCAAATCTAGGATTACAACTTAGGGAGGAACGTAAGTCAAGATTTGATAATGTAGACATTGAAAAATTTTCTTTAATGTATATGGATAATAAAATAACTGTTAAAAAAATACAACGAGAATTTACTTTTGCGGATGCGGGATATGTATCGAAGTTAGCGAAACAGTTAGGATTACCTTTACGAGGGAAAAGTCATTACGATAAGTTTGAAAAACATAAAGATCAATTTCGAAAAATGTGGGAAGAGGGTAAAACAATAAAAGAAATCAAAAAAGAACTGGATGTTTCAGATCCAACTATATACCACTGGCGCAATAAACTTCATTTACAGCCAAGAGTACAAACCCCTTATTTTTTTAAACGTGAAAAAGATCTTGAAAATAGTCTGATTCAGAAACTTTTGATGAATCGTGGAGCTTTAACCACCCTAGAACTAGGATTCAAGGAAAATCAAATTAAAAGATTATTAAAAAAGAAAATTTCGGATAGTGTAACATTAAAACTTGATCGATCTGTATCTGCAGAGCTGACTGAAAATGACATCCTTGGTCCACAAACTGGTGCGAAAATAGTGTTCTTGAAGGATAGGTATGATTGTTTAACACTGAAGCTATCACAAATAATTTCAAGAAATCTACATTTTTCACGAAAGCGAATTACGTATGCAGAATTAAGCTTAATGCTTAGAAACTTATGGGAACGCCCAATTGGACTGTTTAAAATGCGCGATAAGTTATTTGAATTAATAATCTCTCCCAATCTTCAAACTGAGTTTGCTTCAGAGATTCAGAACAAATTGCAAACTTACTCCAGTAAGACGGAACTAGACGCGCAAAAGCCGCATGCGACTATATATGATATGTCCGTTGTAAGTGAATTATTACGGCCGTCAAAAGAAAGAAAGTTTTACGGCTGTCAAATTGAAAAAGAGAGATTCATTGAAGAACTTAATAATTCTACTCTGGAATCACAAAAAGCAATGCTAAAAGGACTATTTATTGCCTTGAACTTTTATCTGGTGGAACCTAATAAAAACACATTCTATGATTTTGTTGCATCATCAAATGTGAACTATTATGTGAAAATAATGATATATCAAACCGTTACAAAAACAGATCTTGAAGTTTTTTCGAGTGAATTGGGAAATAATAATGGAATTATTATAACACTCCAACCATTAGGATGGGACTATCTAACAGCAAACATAGACAATGTCAGAGTTCTAGATAAGGAAAGTTTAGCGACAATGCTAGATAATATGAGATACATGCCTGCAAGGACTGGAAAAATAGCAAAAATTATGTACGGAAGCCATCGTGGCAAATTTGTAAAGATATCTGATCTAGATCTTGAACAAAATGAAGCTCTTGTTATAGAATTATCTAGTAATTTGAATTTGAAAGTACCAATTGGTTCTCTTAATGAGATTAAATCAAATTCAAAAATATATCAGCAAACTGAACAATTCATCAATCTACTAAGTTACCTTTCCAAAGTTTGTAGTAATGAGATTATTTCTACACTAGATGAATCAGAAATAGAAATTACAAATCAAGCCATACTAGACAATCAAGGACTGGCTTTGACTGCGATAGTTGGCCAAAATATTGTTAATCTTCGATTTTACAACCAGAATCGTTTTATTGGTAAATACGCAAATGAAACAGGTACAGAATATTGTAGGAATGAGCTGCTTTCATGTGACTGTCTTGCATGGTTAGATCAGAATAATGATGTTTATTTGTGCAGACATATTGCTAATTTATTATTCTATTTATGGGAGGAAGATTCCGGTGAGATGCAAATATCGAAATTGTAAAACTATCACAAGGCACCCACAAGCATTTTATTGGAGAAAATGGCAACTTTGCTTCACACATGCAAAACAAAAGTACCCTCTTGATTACCATTGGAAACATTCATCACATGATAAACAAAAAACTCAGGCACACTCACAAGTGCGAGAAAAAGCTGTAAGCATAGTTGACAAAATCTTAGATAAAAAATTGTATAATATACTAAATTACATTCGTGAAATACATTTCCTAATACGTGTCTGCCCAATACTTGAGAACTTCTGGCATATTTATGTTGAAAATGACTTTTCGCAAAATCACCATTACAAAACACTTTACCACTTGATGTTATGTAGCATCATTAATTATGTTCACAGTGTAAACGATTTGTCATTATCAAAATTAGAATTAAAAAATTCAATATCATCGGATAATTACTTTAAAGATTATCACTATTCTAAACATGAACTTCATGTTTCTCTTAATGGTGTTACAAATGATCTTAACAAAAATCCGGAAGTGTTAAAACATATTTTGCTATTGGGAGATGATGAACGGCGTCGGATTGTCAAAACCTTTCAACTAAATTTTATAACTAAAATTAATAATATGTAAGAAATATAAAATATTTGGAAAATTTAGAAATAATTCAATGTTATTTCTTTCTTTATGAAAGGAATTGATAAGAGGTAGCAGTTTAATAGAGATCTACTTGTCTACAGACGATTCAAACGGTTCGCTAGATTGTGCAAAAGAATTCGGCTTAAAGGAGATTCCTTTTGAACCATTAGGAACGGAGACCGGTAAATATCCAATAATTCGATCATCTGATTTTGATGAATTAATACGAAAAGCACATGATAGTAGAATCGATCGAAAAACTGATGTAGTTCTTGTCAGAGCACCACAAGGAGCTGGTAAAACTGCAATATCTTCTGAGGTCAATTCTGAATTTAAAAAAGATCCTAAAACAACAGTAATTTCAACTTCTTTGATAAATATGAAACCAAGCGATCTTACACGACAAATTATAGTTAATGCAATAAAAGGAAATTTAATCTCCGAAAATTTTCCTAAATCGTTAGGTTATGAGAGTGGCAAACAATATGAAGATTCACAATTGAAAGAATTTGTTATAAAAATATTTGAAGAGTCAATGAAAAATAAAACTTTAGGAATATGGATAGTAGATGAGTTTGATACAATCAGTTCCTCACAGTCCGAAACTGATCAACAGAAAGTAGACTTGTTGCAATGGATACGCGCAGTTATTGACTCAATTGCCAACTCAAACGAGTTAAAATCAAAAAAAGGATTTCTGATAATCATGGCACATACAGAAAAAAGCTCAGAAGAATTTGCAGCAGTTCTAAAAAAGCTGCATGGACCAGCACATGAAAGAATTATGAGTACAGGCACAATAGATATTGGATACAGCCCTGAGGAAGCAATAAAAATTGTAAAAAGCAGATTATCATGGGCACGTATTGATAATAAATTACCAGACACCTTAAAACCATTTACAGACGATGCCATAAGAACTGCCTATGAAAGAATTAATCAGATTACGGGAACAAGGGAATTAATCTCTTTCCGACTTTTCGAGAGAACATTGTTTCTTGCTATAAAAGATGCGTGCAAACAAGGTTTGGACGTAGTTGATACGCCCTTGATTGAAAAAGCGTTTCAGAAAGTATCAAAAACTGTATCAACACAGGAAGAATCAAGAGAATTATCTCTAGAAACACGTACTGAAGTTTCTAAATATTTGAGAGCTGAACCTGGTATCCAAAATGTTACAATTTTAAGTGGTATAAAAACTGGTATTGAAAATTTTATGGATAACACAATTTCTCAAGTTTCAGGAATTGAAACTAAAACACTAAGGAGTACAAAATATGGACTGACCATCAGCGAAATGCGACTGAATGTTACAATCAATAGAAATAAAGCTTCAATTTCAATTATTTGGTATTGCATTAGTAAAGATAAGGAATCATTTGAAGAAAAAGATTTTCGTGAATTAGAAATAGAACTAAAGTCATTGTCAGAGGAAAGAAGAGGAATAAACCTATCTGTTTTATCTTTGATTGCAGATAAAGGAGTCATACTACTACAACATGATCTAATAAAAAATTCAATACAAAGTGTTGACAGCATAATAATAATTGATGATAAATTAAAAAGGGTTCTGATATCACTTGCATGTTGTAAAAAGAATGAAGTGGGAGAAGTAAGGGGATTATTTGAACAAAAGATTAAACCACAATTCGAAGATTTACTATACAAATCTGTTAATGATGTTACATTCAACGTCAGTCCAAGTGTTATAGCATTAATACAAATGCTGAATATTCTAAAATTGTCAAACAATGATACATCTGGACCAACTGTAAGAGCAATGGTAGGTAATTTTTTCAACAAAGCTGCTCCAAGTAAAAATGTTGAGGCTCAAATGACTTTGCTTGGTTTTGCGAAGGAATCTACAGAGGGTCTAATCCCAACAACTCCAAAATCCTTTGAAGACCTGAAAGAAATGCTACATGACAGAGATCTCACCTATGTAAAAGAGCATTTGAATAATTCAGAAGTAATTCTCAGCGCTGCAAAATTGTTGGGCATACTAAACGAGAATAATAAAATCAGAGACGTTTCTATCGTTAAAGAAGAAATTTTAACGAATGTCGAGAAAGCCAAAACTCTATTGAAAGACAAAAGAAATGAGGAAAATAAAGTGTTCAAAAATTTACAATTACTTTGCTCTGCATTTGATGAAATGGATTCGGCATCCTCCTTTTGGGTAAAACTAATCAGTTTAATTTTTATAAAAACTCATCTTGCTTTCTTACTTGAATCCGCGGCGAAAATTTCTGGTCCGACAAAGGATAGTAGCTCAAAAATTGCTCAAAGCAACATACTAGCCTTATCTGATACTAAAACTACAACCACATCTAGTGGAAAGAAAACTCAAATTATAGAGAGTGAGTTAATTACTGACGCAAAAAGGCTGCTTTCTTCTGGACCGATGACTCTTTCAGAGCTGACCAAAAAACTTATCGAGGAAGGTTATCCAGAAAAAGTGAAAGGATCATTAAATTTCTGTGTAATCAAAGGACAACTTCGACTTACATCATGATTCTATGAATATTTCAACTGGAATGCTTTCGAAAAATGGAAAAGGAAAATTTAGATCTGCTCCTGCAGTTGATGATCTGGGGAAGCTAAAGAGAGTAATCAAGAGCTTAGAATTTGTATCAATTCCATATCAATATCTTGATTCACGAAATCTTGAAAGACTCTGTTCTTATGGTAAAATTTCTGAAAATGTTTATAGTGCATTACAGGAATGGAAATTACAAAATAATTTCACACTGGCCAAAGGATTCTTTTCTGAAGTAGTATCCCTACTAAAAGAATTAGAAATAGTAGAGAGCCGTGATTTGACAGAAGATGAATTAGATAACACTCTTGGCATAGAAGGTCCAACATATCGTGAATTTATAATAAGCCCAAGAACATCTACAATCCAACTAACTGACATTGGTTATGAACTATGTAGGCTAATCTCTAACAATCAAAACGAAATAAAAGAATATAGCATTACTCTTTTCTGGTTGTTTCTCAGAAACCAGAATCTGAGGCCAATATGGCAAATGCTTATGGGTAAAAGGGAAGTATTTTTAGATAAGGACATTTCTGTTGTTCTCAAACAAATAGAGAATGATAGTTATACCAGAAACATGTTCAGTAAATGGAGTGATTATTTTGATCTGTATGGAATCAATCCTACCAATCCTCGACTAAAAATACTAGATAGAAAAAAAGTTTCTCTAAAATTGCTTTATGCAACTATACTTGAATTGAATAATAAATACGTTGGAGACGATGGCTATCATGTTGAAACACTTGTAACAGAAATATCAAACCAATTTCGAATCTCGCCTACCTTTGTTAATTTTTACAATATACTTCAAACAATATTGGAACTTGACGAAAAGAAGAGTATTTCTGGCAGCACCACTGGGAGAGCTGAAAGATCACTACCAAATTATAATAGAATAAACAAGCTAAGAATTAAATCAAAAATTGAACTTTTTCCCAGTTTCAGTAAAGTACCTGATTCAAAACTTATTTCCTTCAGCAATGTTTGGGGTACATAAAATTGATTGATGAATCATCGCTTTCAGAAAAAGAATCACGCATACTAGACATTATCTACAATATAGAAGAAACAAAAATTAAAATAGGATCTTTCGAATTCATCCCAGACAATTTAATTCTTAAGGAATCTTACATAGATAAAGATTCATTGATATCTATTCTTGAATCATTAAAGTCAAAAAAACAAATAATCTTAATAGATAATCAAGCCACACCGACAGAAGGATATGAACCAGTCATAAAATATCTTGTCAGATCAAGAATTGGTCATATAATATGGTGTCTCTACAATTCAAAACAAATAACAAATTTTCAAAGAGAGGATTGGCAACCTAACGTTGCAGATTTAAAGTACATAAAATTCAACAAAGAAATTCCAGTAAGGAACATACCACTTTCTGACCTTTTACATGATTCACAATTTAAACAAATTATTGAATTGGATGATTTGAATTTGAAATCAGGTGGCTTGATGAAGGAAATAATAGAGAAGCTTGCAAAGAAATACAGTATTAGCAATTTTCAGTACAAAACAACTATAGAAATTTTGAACAAATTGAAAAACCGTACAGAAACATCCAAAGCTGAAGGTTTAGTAGTTGTTGCTGGTACTGGAGCAGGAAAATCATTGGCATATCAACTACCTTTGATTATCTGGTCTCTTGCAAAAAAAATAACAAAGCACAATGAGGCTAAAAAGTCGCCTAATTCAAAGTTGTGGACTAGTTGCACCGGTTTACTTTTATTTCCAAGAGTTGTCCTTGCAAGTGACCAACTTCAATCATTTTCTGAAGATATTGGTGTAGTCAATTCTATAATCGATGAGAAAATTGGATTAGACAGTGAATTCAAGAAATATTTGAAAATAAAAATACGGAAGGATTTTGGCGGAACTAAATCAAAAACAAAGCGTGAAATTTTCATCGAAGAGCAAACTGATATAATAGTTACAAATACGGAATCTCTTAAACGAAGACTCTACGATCCAATTACACATAATCTATTGAAATATGGCATCGATTTGGTTCTATACGATGAAATTCATCTCTATGAAGGGTTACAGGGCTCATTCGTTTCTGGTCTTAATGCTAGATTAAATAATATTATATCTTACAATAGGAAACCCCCACTCTTTGTAGGAATGTCTGCAACCATAGACAAACCAGAAAAGCACTGTCAAAAATTATTCGCGCTTATTGATAAACCAAAACTAATAGACGACAGTAGTGATACTAAAACAAAATATTCTACTGAGCATCATGTAATTATAAAACCCCGAATTGGAAGATCTCCTCTTGGCGTAGCAATAGATACTTCTTCATGTTTAATTCATAACAGAAGAGATGGCTTATCTGTTTATCATGAGGAAGAGAGCATTGATAAAGATAGGCCAAAATCGATTTCTTTTTGCACATCATTAGATGTTACCTCCAGATGGGCAAATAATCTTAATGATCTTGAATTCTTTGATTTTCCAAATGTTACACCAGCAAGGGATTTTGTTAGATCATATCCAATATATTACAAACCTGAGCAACGAAATTTACAAAATAGTATCTGCGATGATTGTATTAACGGAAGTTTAGTGAATGTAGGTTCATGTCCGTCTTATGCTAACGGAAATTGTTGGTATTTCTCTAGAGATGATGCTGATAGACTACATTGGATCGTTAAGAGACCTGGTGAAATTGAATTTCCCATTGATAATATTAGATCTAAACGCATAACCGCCCAAGAGACTCGAGGTCAAGAGACAGAAAACATCTATGACTATTTTTATGAAAAAGAGAAGGAATACGGATTTCCAAGACGTTCTGCAAGGATTGATTCAAAAATAGACAATATTATTGCCAGTCCTGTTCTTGAGGTAGGTGTAGATTTTAAAGGAATTTCTGAAATTATCCTATTTGGGGATGTGCATTCGCCAACAGCATATAAACAAAAGGCGGGTAGAGGAGCTAGAGAAGGCAACCTAAAACGTGGTTTATTCGTAATGTCGATTATACAGAATAATCCAATATCCAACTTTTATTTCAGACATTTTGATCGTTTGGTTCATCCACAGTTAAACCCTATTAAATTAGAAATAGGAAATCCAGAAATTATAATTTCTCAATGTTTTGCATCTGTCTTTGATTTTCTGGCATTAAACGATATCGATCTCTTCAATGTAAAATTATCATACGAAAAAGAACTTGATGAGGAAAGAATCACTGAAGAGTATAAAAAAGCATTATCTCTGATTACTGAGAGAAAACAACTCAAAGATTATCTAGAAAGGTTCCTAACAAAACTAGATTTTAAAGATAACATAATTGACGATGTAATTAATTCCGCTTTGGAATTGATTAATCAATTAACAACTATAGCAAAAATCGAAAACGAAGAAAAGACATTGATCGTATGGATGTATTTAGCTTCAAGGAATCCTAGTATTCAACAAAAAATGGAAGCGACATTTTCGGTAGAATATGAAAAATTTGATGAAATTGATAGGAATAGGAAGACCATTAAAGACCGACTCAGAGGGAGGCTCCCAAAATTCACCGAATTATTGAAAGAAAATCTTTCCCATCCTGATAATATAATTAATTCAATCAAAAAATATGAGGTAAGTCTGAAATGACAGACAAGGACATTGAAAAATTTTTGGAAGATATGGAAACCCAAATCGTAGAACAAATGGATAATAAAAAATTACTAGCTAGAGTGTTTGCCGAGTTTGGATTAATCAAAGAAGATATTAAAAAGTTAAACGAAGAGGAAGAAAAACTCAATGAAGTTACTGGTGGGAGTATCGAAAAGATTGAAGAACAACAACGTAACTCTATAATGGTTCAAAAGATAAAAGAATTACAGAACCCATCCTATCTGGATGAATTCATTAGAATTCTCAGAAAACCTCCATACACGCTGCCAAGTAACTACTTCCAGCCAGAAACAGGACTAATATTGAATGTGGATGTAGGAGATTCTGGTCCTCAAAGATATAAAACAGAAAGAATGGAGGATGCTTTACGGATGCTATTTCCAGGCTCCACTACGTATCGATATGGAGCACCTAAGAAGATCTTATGTGGTCAATTCTCAAGAAACAATACAGCTGACCTAACCCTTCATCGCCTAAGCAAAGGACCTGTTTTTGAAATAGATGGTAGAAAAGTGTATGAAATAAAGACATTACGAACAAGAAACCCCGTTTTTAATGATGGTAGGCAATGGGTTTGTAGACAGTGTTTTTCTATTTCAGATGGAGATGAAACATGTCATCACTCAAATCAACTACGTATGCCTTTGAAGAAAGCAGGATCAAATTTTCCTGACATTGAAACTGTTGAATTGTCATCACGAAATATCTCAGAGACAAAGTATTTTCGTTATCCCCTGAATCAATTCATTGAAGATGTTTCATTTCTTGAAGAAATGAAAGTTGGTGTAGTATTAACAGGATTTAGTAGAGGTATAGGCGGATCTGTCACAAGAATAATTTACGATCCGTATGTAGGATACGAAATTAAGACAAAGGGAATTTTATTCAAATTAAGGCCTCTTGATTTGAATTTCGTTGAACAAATATTTGCTGAAAGGCATTTGATTCGTGATATTATAATAGGTTTAATATTTCACCAAATAATCCCACAACTAAGTGATCATTCTATACCACTATATCACGCTGAATTATTTACTTCTGTAATCATCAAGGCATTAGAACTCGATAAAATCGATAACAACTTTGATTTTGAAAAAGTGCTCGTAGAAATTGGCGAGGATGAATGGGTGGATCAAGCAACTACAGAAATATTTAACGAGGTAAGACTTTATGCCGGACGGTTTTCTATAGATGCAGGAATCATCAGAGATATTTTTGATAGGGTAAAAGAATCATCACTTTCTAAGGAAAAAATAATTGAATACATCAGGGAATTAATAATAAATTCAATATCTCATGCTTTGTTTATAGCCGGCTGTACTACCTCAGGTTCATTATATCAAGAACTTGATTACATGGTACCAAAAGACCCAAACGGCAGATTGAAAGATGAAATAATTGTATTTGATTCGGCTAATGGTTCAAACGGTGCTAGTCAATTAATTTTTGATTATCTATCATTACCAGAAGAAGAACTTGGGTTCACGGAAGATGAAAAGGAAAATCTTCTCTATAGACCACGATATCTGGACGAAACATTTGCAGAATTATTGCTGCCTTGTAAACAAGGAGTGATAGACAGAATGTATCATCAGTCGATATCTGTTCTGATTGATGAAGAAATACTGCGACTACAATTGAAACATCTTGAGAATTTGGCAAAGGAATCAAGTGTTGTTTTCGATAAAATAAAACAAGCAGGCATTCAGAACATATTTCCTCTAGGAATAGGATTGCGTCCTATTGAAGACGATATAATAGAATTTCAAAGAGAATCTGAGAAGATGCGAGAAGTAGCATCAATATGTATACATGGTTGTCCAGATTGTATTGCATTAGGTAATAAATCCAAACCAAATCAGTCTGTAGAAAGATATTCTATAAGCAAGTATCTGTTAGATATTCTATTCAAATATAATACTAACGAAATAAGACTTTACTCAGATGCTAAATTAGAAGATATAGAAAAAGTTTTGCAAAAAAGTAAAGTCGTAATATTAAGTAAGAAAATTAATGATTCAAAATGTGATTATGAAGATCTGGAAAAAAGAATTTCAGATTTAATTGGGAAACGTATAGATAGTAAATTTATAAAATTGTCCGGTAAATGGTTTGATTGTCCAATTACTAATCCAACTCATATTGAAATTTCATACATGATGGGACTAGTATAATGTCGCACGTTGATGAGAAGAATTTTGCAATAGTCCAATTTGATTTACTTGTCCAAGAATATATGAAATCTAGTCATAATAAAGAAGTATTCGTTTATCTAATCTCCCCATATTTCTTGAACTATAGAATTTCTACTACCTGGCCATCATTTACTAGTAATTTTTATGGTGTTTCTGATATTGATACATTCGAGGACTTGTTAAGACTTATGAGACAAAACGAAATTTCTATTAAGGTTTTGACTTATTCTCCCAAATACATGAAAGAAAACACATCAATTAAGAAACGGCATATAATGCGACAAGATGATTTTATAAAAAAACTCTATGACTATGGTTGTCAGATTTTCTCTAGTCCGAAGGTTCATTCAAAACTTACCGTAACATCTCAGGGAGTCCTTTTTGGTTCAGCTAATATCACGCCATCAGCTATGAATTATGATCAGTGGAATATAGGACAATACTTTCCTCGAAGCATGAAAAAGGATTATGAAGAAAAGTTACTATATGCAAACGAAAAATTTTCAGACTCTAATCCACTCAAGCCAGAAGACCTACTGGCTTAATTATTCAATTACCATTGATTTTTGTAATTCAGCTTTACCAAAATAATATAGAGCCATTTTCCTGTCAACTGCTTTGCACCAAGTACCAAGTCCTAATAATACAATAAGGTCTTGATGGGTAATTTCCGGAAGAGATTTTTGCTTAAGGGTTGAGTTAACTTTGTCGTGTATTTCATTTGTTGAAAGCGGTCGTTCAATAAGATGTCGCATTATTATTTCGTATTGTGGAAGCTTTTTTAACGCAGTAATATGCAATTGATGTCTAGCTTTGTCCGGAGTTTCTCGTAATGTGAAAACAAACCTCTTGCCGTCAGTAGTCAAAAATATCTTGCCATTTTTTTTTGAAATAAAGTCCAACATTGTTGCAAGACGTGTGTAGTCCCCACCTGCAGTTTCAAGCTGTGCAAGCTTTAGTGTATTTGCATCTACACCCTCTGCAGACGTCTCAATAAATTCGAGAAATTCAGGTAATTTTGTGACCGAAAGGTGTGGTATGGACATGCCTTCTCTTTTTCTTCGCTGCTTAGCTGTCTTGCTCAATTTTCTATTTGAGATAAGAAAAGTGAAGGAGCTTCTCCCTTGATATGAAATATCTAGTCGTAATGGTAACTCGTTTTCAATTCCAAGTTGAACCGAATCGCATAAATCAATGAGTTCATGAAGAGTTTTCAAATAATCTATAATCGCGAAAGCTGTTACAGGCTTTGTTCTTGAAATTTTAGTACGGTTATCTATTTTTGAAATTCCGTTCCCTACATCAATTTTTGATTTAAAGGAAAAATCTTGATTCTCTGAAGATGCCTCTAACTTTCCGTTTAATGCAGAAAAACATATCTCATGTGAAACAGTTGATGCATCTTTAATTATTCTGAAAAAATCTTCAGATGGAATGTTAATATGCACTTTATGCTCCAACCTTAAAGGCTCTGGAAGATCATATGGATCCGTGTCCAACCAATCAAGCTTGTAAGTTGTTTTCCATTTGTCTACAAGATGTAACTGTAAATTTCCTTCCTTTATTTCTAAATAAAGTGGTTTATCTTTATGTACATTCAGTAGCATCTGTTTCAGTTTTCCAACATCAGCTCCAAACGAAAATCGATCTTCATGCATAACATAATCTTCAAAAAACGATGGTGCAAGACGAACATCAACATAACAAAAATCATGAGGATCAATACTTCTAATTCTTATTCCTGTTTTTTGAATGTCAAAATGTGCTATTTCAGCGAATCGGGTTACACATAAGAAGAGAGCCTTGAACACTGCCACCTCAGAGATCTTTAGTTTCAATCCACTATCATCTATTGAAAAGTACGTTTGATATTCTGTTGTATTTCTTTCTCAGTTTAGTATATTGCCATAGGTAACTGAAACTTGAGTGTTTATAGATTTGTTCAAGATATTTTTCGTACGCTTCTTGCCCATTTCGGATAAGTACTTGAGCTTTTTCCCTTTCTTTTTTTATGACATGATCATTGTGAATAGCTCTTGCTTTCCAGTCACTCCAAAGTTGATCTTGGTTTGTTTTGCAAACATCACAATCACACGCCTCTAGTAATTCAAGGTCTTTCTCGCTTAGTTTAGTACGACCAAATTTGGTAGATTCATTACCAACATATCTTTCGCCTGTACCTGGCAGTATTATCTGTCCATATGCAGCTTTTCTACGATAACCTGATGAATCAGTGCTGTCCATTCCCATATAATATCCCATATGAAGCATAAGTGGTGACGAACCAAGACCCATAAGATGAATTTTAAAATCAGTGATTTTCTTTATATTTTCTATAGCAAGAGTTAGCATGTCTATCAGTCTCTTATTGGGTTGTCTATCTCCAAAAAAACCTCTGTAGTTAGTAAACTCGGGTCCCACTATGCTACCAAGTGCCAAATATTCTGCATCTGCATGCTTTTGCAACCATTTCAAATTTTCACGAAGAGAATTCTTATTCCATGCATGTAATGTAGGAACTAATCTTCCCCCAAGGCTTGTAGATGATTGCCAAAAAGTAACATTATCCGCAGTTTTTTTCCATCGTTTTTCCATCATGGTGTTTGACATTCCCTTTTTAAATGGATAGTCAAGCGGAATTGTCTTGGATGGTTTTAATTTTTCTTGTACGAAAATTATTTTTTCAGTTTTTAATTTGATATTTTGCATGTTTGCAGTATAAGCACCGTTGTCAAGAAACAGCTCACCTGGTACATAGGGAAGTTTCGGATCGTCATCATCATAATAACTAATAGCAGAATCCATGACCAAATCCGATGAACGATCTGTCTTGACAACCGCTTTTTTTTGTTCACCCATCCACAACAGAATACTGTCACTTTTACCCAAAGCGCACCATATTCGGGTATAATGTGATAGTATTTTAATTTGCACTAAATAGGTGTTCCACCAGACAAACCGCCATGATTTTAAAGATCATACTTCATACCTTCTTTGACAAGAATACTTTTTGGCACTGCAGTCTTGTAAGACTCTGGGTGTTCTGTATGTATAGGAAATAGCATACCCGCTCCTATTTCAGATACAGCTTTAAGCAAATCCTTTCCTCTAGCATGTCCTGAACAATGACTCTGGAATTTGTTCATTCCAAAATGTTGAAGCCAGGCATCAAGTCGTTCCTGAGAGAGCTCCTGTTCTTCGTTATATGGCTCTGAAGCTGAATGAATATACAAGGCGCCTGCCTTTGGCTTCATATCAATTAAGGCAGTAAAGCTGTAAAATCCAATGGCACAGAGTACCTTGTTTGGTCTGGCCGCAATTTGCTCTGCAGTCCACGTGTTGTAAAGATCTAAAAACTCTTTGTCACTTCCTTTGTAGTCAGAATCTTGATATGAACCAGATCCACGCTTTGGCAGATAAATTATGATGTTTTCATCGTCTATGTTTGGTACGTTAAGATGTTTGTCTTGTGAAAGATACTTTAGAAAATAGGCATCGTTTATTTTTACAACAAACTTTCTATCATTTTCTTTTGCGATAGTAAAAAAAGTTCTAAGCCTGTCAACATCTTTAAAATTAAAATCAGCAAATACCAAATTGTCAGTATCTGAAACTACTTTGTATGATTCTTTATAGACTCGTTCCTCACTTTCTTCTTTTGCTTCTTCTGCAATTCTTGTTCCTTCAGTTATTAGTGCAATAGGTTTTACTTCCTTTGCTTTTTCTATGAAATCACGTGTCATCTGAGACTTTGTACCATGTAATCTTATATCTCCAGTGTATGCAATAGGACCTTCAGAGGTATAGATGATAAATCCGTATGCCCCAGGAACTGAATGATCGACATGAATTGGTTCTATCTCCAGAGATCCGATTTTGAATTTATCTCCAGTGGTAAAAGTTTCAATTTTCCTTTCTAATGGTTTTTCATTTATGTTGTAAGGACGTGGTTTGTAATTCAGGATCTCTCTTTCAATAGTTCTTGAAGCACGTTCTTCTAATGCTCTCAAAATGAGATAGCAAGCTTTTCCCATATACAATGGGATCTCTTCATGCAAAAACGAAATGTAATCAGCATGATCAGAATGAGCATGAGATAACAGAATTGCATCAATTTCTGGCTTTTCGGGTTTGCGTCCAGCCATTTTCATCAAATCATCTCTATACACTCCATGAATGTCAGGAACTAAACCCATAGTAAGAAAATCAACTATGCCATTAGAGGTTCTAGGATTGATGTATTCTTCAAAAAACTTGGCTCTGCGACTAAAACTTTTACCAAAATCTAAGAAAACTTTAGTATCTTTATCTTCTAACAGGATTTTATTTCCACCTATTTCGTTTACGCCACCGTAAAAGGTAAGACTAGTCACCAATAATTAGGACGTCAAAGAGATTAAAAAGATAATTTATCCGGTATAACAAATTCACTATATGTTATTATACCATTTTTGTTCAAATTATATCTGACTTGAAAATAATGGTTTGTGGCTCAATAGGATATGGAGGAGTACAAGAGATAAGACGTCTCTATCATCTTCTCTCTAGAGAAGGATTCGAAGTCTTAAATCATATCGAAGCTGAAGGAATGGATTATTCAGATATTGAAGATTTCAGAGACAAAAGAGAGCTGTCCAGCAAGATTGTTTCACATGATTTAGAATATGTTAAAAAAACTGATGTGATGATAGTATTATCAAATAATCCAAGCTACGGTACTGCTATGGAAATGTATGTTGCTAAAAACAGTGGTAAAAAAATAATATTGTTAGCTAAAGAACCAGTGCCAACACCATGGCCAATTCATTTCTCTGATTATGTAGTGTCAGATGAGAAAGAATTGATAAAAGTACTTCATGAATTAGATAACAAACGAACCATACAAACTTGATCCCAACAGTAGCAACATTACTTGAAACATCATTTGATCTTGATACTATTGGGCAAATACTGACAATTTTTGTAATTGCAGACTCTCTTCTTTCCCTCGTAATCACCTATGTAATGCAACGACAAGCATTGTTAAGATGGAGAAAAGTTATCAATTTTACATTAATACTATTATGGGCCGCTGTAGGACTACCATTATTTGAACTACTATTAGGAACTCCACCATTTCATATTGACGTTTTTGAAAAAATACTCAACAATCCATTAGTAAAATTAGCCATAGGAAGTTGGTTAGTTGGGATAGTGATTCTATTTATAATTGCACAAAAAATATTCACTTTAGATTTCATAAAATTTAATAAATCAAAATTACTTAAGTTTGAAAAAAATAAGCCACGAAAATGGGGATTAAAATCAATAAATGAAATTTTAGCTCAAGAACGCGATCAAGAAATTTATTTTCCAATAATTGTGTACGGCGACGAATATAGTCGACCATGGAGAATATTACAAAGATTTTTTGTAGCTGGTTTAACATACCAATTAACGAATTCTGAAAATAGTGCCGGCGGAATTTATTTTACATTCACGAGGCCAGCTCATGAGATCAAGGATGCATTATACAGAACTTATACAATTTTGAAAGGGGAGAAGACATCAAATCCTGATATAATTGGAGAAAAACAACTAAATTGGAAAAATGTCGTCATAATAGATTGTTATACAAAATTAGCGGAAAAATATGCTGAAAAGAAGAATTTACATCTTCCATGTAAAATTATTTACGCTGATCCTAACAATCCACATGATATGAATAAAAAATATGAAGAGGCAATTAAATTATTAAGAAAAAATTGCTGTATGAATATACGTGTGGTCTATGATGCTATTTCGGATTTCCTCAAGTTTACTGATAGACAATTAGCTTCTCAATATCTTCGTCATAACATGGGATACGAATTCAGAGAAAACCTAGAATCACTATATCTCTTTAAATCTGGAACTTTACCAAAGGAAGATGAAGAATACTTTCTTTGGTTTGCTAACGGTGATTTCAGAATACTACGGAAGATTCCTGAAGAGAATGATGACAAAAAGGATTACCTTCAAGTAGATTTTCGCGGTCCATTTAAACACGCTAAAAGATTTAAACTTGATTTCGATTATAAAGTTCCAGGTTAATTGTAAATGGGTTATTAATGAAAAACCTAGTTCTTTCGTATGAATTAGCATGGAGGACTGATGCCGACAAAAAATTCATGAAAAGTAAGGAGTGGAAAAACATTAGAAAACAAATTCTTGAACGTGATAACTACACCTGCCAATATTGTGGAATCCAAAGAAAAGAACACATGCAGATTAACCACATTAATGGCAATCCAAAGAACCATTCGCCTGACAACCTTGAGGTAATATGCTCATCTTGCCATAAAATTACTCATTCAGGGCTGTGGACAGTCGAATTCAAAGTGCTTGATGTGTATGAAGAATCGAAATATGATCAAAATGATATTGTACGTATAACAGGCAAAATGAGAGAAGAAGGAAGATCTGACGAAGAGATTATTGAATTTCTAGGTCTGAAGAAGAAAGTTCCTTGGTTAGAGAATTTGGATTATCTTTCAAAAAGATATGGCTTCATAACTTCTAGAAAAATCAATAAGAAAGGCTATGGAATTACCTTGACAGAAGAGGAGCAGGCACAATCATTACAAAACCGTGATAACTGGTAAGAAAGGCAATATAGTTAAACATATCCACAAAAAGTACACGTTTTTTGAAATCAAGTTCTAAATACGCCATCATTTTTCAAATGAAGTGTGTGAAAGAAAATAATGAAGAAATCAAAATTAAATCAGGCCAAAGAATTTGCAAAAAAGAAGCATGCAAACCAAAAAAGAAAAGATGGTAAAACACCTTATTGGAAACATTTGGAAGATGTGGTAGTACTAGTAAAAAAATTAAGAATTAGAGATGTTGATATTTTATGTGCAGGATGGCTTCACGACACCATAGAAGATACTAGTACAGATTACGATGATATTTATGAAAAATTTGGTAAGAAAACGGCGGACATCGTAGCTTCAGTTACTAAAGATACAAGACTCCCAAGAAAAGAACGTGAACGGCAATATCTTATACAATTAAAAAAATCATCATGGCAAGCAAAAACTATAAAATTATGTGACATTATAGCAAATATTTCAGATCTAAAAAATTCAAGGTATGATTTCCAAAAACAAGTAAAACAGGTAAAAGAGAAACTAGAATATTTACATGTAATCAAAGGTGAAATAATTTCTAATAGATCAAAAATTCCCGAACTTACACTCTTGCTAGGTGAACTTAATTTGTTGCTTGAAAAATATGATCAACCAAAAATTACATTCTAATTCAGTTTCTAACGAATCATTACGAATGATAAACTTAATCAAATAGAACAAGGAGTTATTATTGACACATCTTGCTTAGAGAAGAAAAGCTGTATCCGATAGTAGAGAGATGGATGAAAAAACAATTCCTTTGCTTTAAGACTGCTATTAATACAGGAATAAAATACAGCAGAATTGATGTTGTTGGGGTTCGAGATATTGGAGGAAACTTGTCTGGGGACATTGAAACAATATCGATTGAGGTAAAAAGAGGTTCTGCACCGTTTGCTACCGCTTGTGGACAGGCCTTAGGATACAAAATTTATGCAAACCGAGTATACCTTGCTGATTATAGGAAAGACAATTTTTCTTATGAAGAAATTTTTATAGCAAGTAATCTTGGAATTGGTTTGATTCAGATCATAGATGGAAAATGCCAAGAGGTACTGACAAGTCCATTTTATCATCCGATGCCGGATTTGAACCTTTTAATTTTAGAAAAACTTACACTAGGAAAATGTCAGATATGCGGATCATTTTTTGAAACAGGAGATATCAAACATGTTTTCTCTAATTTATCAAAAGAGAATTTGAAAAAAGCTATCAAAGACAAAAAAGGTATGATGTTTTGGAATTATGAGGTAGCTGATCGAAAACACAGATTGGGAATCAAACCGACTCCAGACGGCACTACCTATGAGAGAAGATTCATCTGTTCTGAGTGCATTGAGATTTTCTTCTCTCAAACAGTTGATAAAAAATAACTAGAGTCGAATTTATTTTAGGTGTTTTTGTTGCTTTTAAGTATCTTCAGCTTTCGTTATAGATCGGATGACTATAGTCTCTCTTGGGATCTGGATGACCGTGCTTTTCAGTTAGATGTGTATCTATTTCTCTTATTGAATGCGTTGTAAAACCACATTGGTAAAGACATTTGTATGTGTAAACATTTCGACTAGCTTTATTTCTTACCTCTGATTCCGCCTCTTCTTTTTGATATTCAATTCTTAATTTTCTAACCCTTTCTTGGTACCATTTAATTGTGTATAAGGCAGCTTTTGCGTTAGGTTTCTTCTCTTTTAATGGCTCTTCAATTTTTGTAAGGACCGTATCTAGCAGATTCAGAATGCTTAGGCAGATGGGTTCTGATTTAATTTCAGATTTCACCTCAATTATTCATACTAAAAGCTAGTTAATTAACAGACTCTACCCAAGCGGTTTAAATCTAATTTTCATCTTTTCTAACTTCATTCGCTTTCTTTCTATTATAACATAATAATTGATTATTTCAAGTATCTTCTCTTCTATGGTAAGATTATATCCATTTGAAGCCTTAAGAAAATCCAGGTAATCCTTTTCACTTATCTTTATTTTAATCTCACGCACTAGCGGAATCAAATATTCAAAGGTAAAAACCGATCAATTTGAAGTCAGTTGACATTTAGTATAAAATGTCGCCTTCAAGGTAAAACCATCTAAATCATAGTATATAGCAAAATCATACGCATTTATTTTAAATATCTGAAAAACACTAATTCAGTATGACGAATCCAATCTGGTACTTCATGGCAACAATCGGAGCTTGTATAGCCTATGATAAGCTACTTACACCAGAACAAAAGAAAGCATGGAAAAACTGGGTAAATGGACATCATGGTGAGTTTGGTGTAGTTGGGGCTGGAGTAGGAATAGCAACAAATTCTCCAAGACTAACGATGGCAAGCTTGGGTCTAATCGCACATGACTGGCCAGATAGAAACAAGTGGTTTAAGGCACAAGATAGATTGTAATGCAAAGATAACAATAACCAAACGCAATTTTCTTCAATGACTGTCAAAAAAGTAATCCAAATTGTGGACTATCTAATTAAAAGGAAGACAGAAAGGAAATCAGATTTTTTGGATCCAAAACACTCGTGGAATCAAAGCAATGAAAAAATACTGAAGGACATCATCTCGATAATTTCGGGATTCATGCAAGAGGAAATCAATTCATTGGAAATGGTACGAAACCAAATTGTTCCAGACTGTAAGCATCCAAAAGAAGACATAGATTTAGATCCTGAAACAAAACAACCATATTGTATGGGTTGTAATCTGGATCTATAATCCACATTTTTTACTAAAAGGGATGAACTAACCTAACTAAATAGACAAAACCCCTCAAGGGAACTGGAAATAGGACAAATATTGTTTTAGCTTACCTATGGATTCGTGACTAAAAGCATCTTTTGATGTTGTTGTCTACAACTAAAAGCAACTACTTGCCTACCTCAATTGAGATGTAATGCATCTCTGGGACGTTTTCCACAAACACGATAGATCCGAAATTGATGGCGTT
>Ga0247727_10006394_pt1 | contig 23197 bp, 21 predicted proteins | sample WisWelCaveWW1625_FD_202498 | JGI IMG/M metagenome (GOLD analysis project Ga0247727, IMG submission 202498) | Biofilm microbial communities from Wishing Well Cave, Virginia, United States - WW16-25 | ecosystem: Environmental > Aquatic > Deep subsurface > Groundwater > Cave microbial mat | place...
TTTATTGATCAGCACTACCTGATCAAGGATTTCATCGAAATGAAGATTTCGTTTACGACCCATCCTGCCGGTGGCACAAAAAGAGCAGGTAAGCGAGCAGCCTACCTGTGATGAAACGCAGGCAGTCAGCCGGTCAGTAGCAGGAATCAGGACTCCTTCCACCAAATGTCCATCGAAGGTTTTAAATCGCAGCTTAACAGTGCTGTCGCTGCTTTTCTGCCTTACATCTACTGCAAGCGAATCGATGGAAAAATGTTCATTGAGCGCTTCGCGAAGCGGCTTCGACAGATTCGTCATCTCACTAAAGGAGCCGGCGCCTTTCTGCCAAAGCCATTCATGTACTTGCTTCTTGCGAAAGGATTTCTCCCCTTGTGCATCCAGCCAGTGGTTCAGTTCATCAGTAGAAAGGTGACGTATGTTTTTTCTTTCTGCCGCTTGCATGGTTCAAAGGTACAATGACGAGGTTTGTGAATGAGACAGGACGTCAATCTTAATTTCACAAGTTGATAAAAATAGTACGCAGATCATGCAGATCAGTGCAGATCAATAACCGACAAATTCTTTTGAGAAAGGAAAAAGTGAACAGGCTAACAGGGTAATATCCGGACAATCGAACAGTTACAGACTCCATGCTGCCATGTGTTTAGATCTTATCTCTCCCTGCAAAGGAACCTTTGCCTGACAGATATTCCATAACTTTTAAGACATTCCTTTCAACCGACTCTTCAGTTTTCAGGTAATTGATGTAACGGATAATTTCTTTCTGCCGCGATGGGGAAAGACTTTCGAAAGCGGATTTTGCCTTCCGTTTCTTCTGCAGTTGATTTTTCAGTTTCGGATGCATCCCGATAATGCGCGGAACTTTATCCACTTCAATTTTTACCCTCGCGGTATCTCCCACATCAATGCCGGCATTCCTGCGCATGGGTGTATTAAGATACAGGCGCCATGCTCCTTTGTACTTCACAAGAGTTTGTATGAACTCCGTGCCATTTAATTTCCCGCGGACAGGGATCGGTCCTTTAGTTTTCCCCGATTGCCTGAACAATTCTTTCAGAACATTTTCAGGTACAACTACACAGGGATTTATTCCAAGCCTGATGATTTTGGCCGTGAAGTTTTTCATGGTAGGGCAAGAATAAGAAATGGTTTGTCAATGAATTGTCCTTCACATTGTGTTGCATTTTTTACCTGAACTTCAGAAATTATTCTTCTCCAGAATTTCTTCAGAATTATAGCGCTGATTTTTTTCAGGAATGGGTTGCCTCCAAAATTTCTTCAGAGTCGCGTTGAAGCTTTGTGTTTTTAATCACAAAAAATCAATTCACAAAAAAATCAAAACAACATGAAAACCATTCAAATCACAGCAACCGCTCTCATCGTAATCCTGATGGGATGCAGCAAAACCAATTTCAATTCCGCGCCGGAGCCTGCTTTTCCGATCTCCGGCGATGCATCGGGCAGCAAGCTCACTATGAACTGGATCGTACCTGAAAACTTTGTGGAGGAAATTACGAACCAATATTTCCCCCTGGCAACAGGCGACACGCATTACTTCCATCTGGAAGCCGTCGAGTATGGCGACACCATCTTCGAAGAGAGTTTTATAGCCTCTACCACTGACGTCAAAACCATTCTCGGAATCAATTGCAAAGTGATTCATGATCTTGTCACCACTGATGGCATTGTGACGGAATATACCTATGACTGGTACGTACAGGACATCCTGGGCAACGTCTGGTACTTTGGTGAGGATACTAAAAAACTACTTGACGACGGCACGTGGAGTACAGAGGGCTCCTGGGAAGCAGGAGTTGACGGCGCCTTGCCCGGCATTATTATGTTCAGCAATCCGGCCGATTATATTGGGAAGAAGGTTTATCAGGAATTGTATCTCGGTCAGGCAGAAGATCAGGCCGCGATTGTAAGCACTAACGAAACTGTTGTTATCGATTACGGTACGTTCACCGGCTGCGTTAAGACAGCGGAATGGACCGTGCTTGCTCCCGGTGTGATTGGAAATAAATACTATGCACCCGGCATCGGATTGGTGTTTAGTGAAACCGTCCAGGGCGGCGTTGAACATCAGGAACTGGTGGGAACCAACTAAACCCGGTTAGAAAATAATTCGAACAATCCGGTGTGCGCAAGCTTAGCGATCACCGGATTGTTTTTGCAGTAATATGAATAGCCCTATTCTTCTCTCTCTTCATCCAACTTTTCCAAAACACTGTGTCTTCCGCGCATTTTAGGTTCGTCTTCGCACGAAGAAGCCTGTTCCTTTTTCCCAGAGCCCCTCATGAATCTGTTTGCTCTGGAAATCTTTCTCTCCTTTGTTTTCCAGCCATTCAGCAATTTCTTCCTTAGAGAACCCGCGAAGGTTTTTCTAATACGGGGATATTGGGGGTGGATTATCAGGGAATAATGATGGGTTTGATAAATCGGTGACCATCCATTTCGATTTCAATAATCAGCAAGCCGGATTGGTTAACGGGTATCTGAATAACGGAATTGTCAACCGAAACCTCTTTAAGTATTTGGCCAACTACATTCAATATCTTGATACTTCCATTTTCAAACTCATTAGTGAGAAATTGAAGCCACATCGTTCTTCCATCCAACCAACATTTTATTGGCTCGCCCCCTGTTTCAGGATATGGTGAATCAGACACAATAATCTCCATAGGAGAAGAAAATAGTTTGCAGCCCGTTGTGCCACTTACCCGAACTTTATATGTACCTGAAACCAGAGGAACATACGTTTGTCCGCTTGCGCCACTAATTGGCCATCCATTGAGATACCATTGATTATACTGAGGCTCAGACGAAATGAGAGTATCACCAGACTGGGTAATTACCGGCTTATACAAAACAATAATCGTAACAGTATCGGTGTAACACGTCACATAGTCGCTTATAGCACAATGATACTTACCCTCAGAATAAGCAGAATAGTTCGATTGAGTCGCTCCGCCCAAAACCGAATCATTTCTAAACCATTGATAATTCACCTCAAAACTGAAAGCCACATTTAAATTTATGTTTTTACCATCGCATATTGTGGAGGTACCGGATGGATTAATGGTTGTATCCATGAATTGGCAAGTTAATACAGCAAAGTACTCTGAAAGAGCCGTGCAGCCGTTTGAATCACTCGTCAAAATCTGATACGATGGGCTATTTTTCTCCAGAACAAAAAAGTTGTTGGTTGCGCCACAAATTTCTTCATTCTCATTCAGCCATTGGTAGGAGTAGGCCGAAGAAGAAAAAAGTGTATCATTACTTTGGAAAATAGTCGGAATTACTGGATCCGGAAATTCTATTATCTCAACACCAGATGATGTATCAGAACATCCATAGATACTCTCATATGCAACCGAATACGTTCCTGAATCACAAACATTATAGAAATAATCCATTGCATCCAGGATAGGTTGACCCTCCTTGAACCATTGATAAGTTAATCCATAGACATCGTTCACTTCAATTGTGTCACACTGATCCCCACAAAGTTCAACTGGGGTTATGATCAACTCAGAATACAAAGAGTTACAGTCGATATACCCAGCCGGAAGAGAGGCACCTGGCTGCATTTCAAAAGCATAATCTTTAATTAAGGCCAAAGATTGATGGACATTAAGGCGAAGCCATCCGTAAATAGTATCGGTGTTTTCAATCAGGCGGATTCCAAGGTATCGATCGCCCATATACAGCCATTCCCCCGAAGAGGCAGTCCATGATTCACAGTTCGAGCCTGCTTCACTTTCACAATGTCCGGCATTAACTCTCTGAGCAAGCAGATTTTCTCCCGCTATCCAGAAACCATTCGGGCCGATTTCCTCACCAAAAGAAAGTGCAGAAGCAATAGTCCCGAATCCAAAAATTTGATTCTCATATTTAGCAACAACAGTCAGTTGATGTTCGTCATGCCAGTTTAAAGAGTCATAGGTGCTTGTGGACGAAAAGATAAATTCAAAATCTGCCAATCCATCATTGTCTAAGTCAATAGGGTAATGATTTGCTGGATCTGAATCGTACATAATGGAATCCGGAATAATATCAGTATAAACAATCTGGCCATCACTTTCACTTTTCATTGCTAAGAAAGCTGCCGTTAAAGCCGAGTAATGTTTAAGTTTCATGCTATGTGTCAGGAACGAAATAGAAGATGTTTTGAAATCTGATGCACTAAGTCCAATAGGCAACGTAAATTTCGGAAATTTCTGACTGATACATGAGCAATTCCGTAAAATTCATAACAGAACTTGATTCGGCCTACCATTTCGAGGGCGAGGCAATTACTCTTGGCACCGGCATGTTGAACGGCGAAGTGCAAACGAGTCATTTGGTAAAAGTTCCGCTCTCCACTATGAATCGTCATGGACTGATTGCAGGCGCTACCGGCACAGGAAAAACCAAATCGCTTCAACTGATAGCGGAAGGATTATCGGATCATGGTGTTTCTACGTTGCTTATGGATATTAAAGGCGATCTGAGCGGCATTGCTCAGCCGGGAACGACCAATCCAAAGATCGGAGATCGGGTGTCAAAAACAGGAATTCAGTGGAAGCCGCAACAGTTTTCTGTTGAGTTGTTATCGCTTTCTGATCAGTTGGGTGTACGGCTCAGAGCAACCGTTTCAGAATTCGGGCCGGTGCTTTTCTCCAAAATTCTTTCTCTCAACGATACTCAGCAGAGTGTAATGGCCATCATTTTCAAATATGCTGATGACAAGAATCTGCCGCTGCTTGATCTGGAGGATCTCAAAGCTCTTATGCAGTACATGGGTGACGAGGCCAAAGATGAAGTGCAGAAGCTTTATGGAAATATTTCACCTGCTACACTCTCAACGATTCTGCGGAAGGTCATCGAGCTGGAACAGCAGCATGCTGGCTTGTTTTTCGGAGAGCCATCCTTTGATCCCCACGACTTACTGAGAACAGATGCGAATGGAAAAGGAATGATACATATCCTCCGTCTCACCGACATACAGGATAGGCCAAAGCTTTTCTCCACATTCATGCTTTCGCTTCTTGCAGAAATCTACAGCTCGTTTCCTGAAACCGGCGACACGGAGAAGCCAAAGCTCGTGGTGTTCTTCGATGAGGCGCATCTGATTTTCGAGGAGGCCTCTAAAGAATTACTCGATCAGTTGGAAACCACTATTAAACTGATCCGGTCTAAAGGGGTTGGAATTTTTTTCTGTAGCCAGAATCCGCAGGATATTCCTCCTGCAATTCTCAGCCAATTAGGATTAAAGGTGCAGCATGCTCTTCGAGCTTTCACTGCTGCGGACAGGAAAACCATCAAGACGGCTGCCGGGAATTTTCCTGAGTCTGAATTTTATAAAGTGGATGAGGTGCTGACTCAAATGGGTATCGGCGAGGCGCTGATCACAGCCCTGAATGAAAAAGGAATTCCCACGATGCTTGTGCATACTATGATGTGTCCGCCTTCTTCACGTATGGATATTCTCAGCGATGGTGAGATTCAGGAGCTGATGAGTTCTTCCCAGCTTTCAAGAGTCTATAGTCAGACTTTGGATCGCTCCAGCGCATCTGAGCTATTAAAACAACGAATGCACACTTCAGAAAAAGAAGAAGCTGATGAACAGCGTGATAGCTCACAGGTGAAGGGAAAGAAAGAACCCACGACTCTTGAGAAGATGCTTAAAAGTCCGGTGGTTCGTTCCATTGGAGTTGCAGTAGCAGGAACATTAGCCAGAACCCTACTGGGTTCTCTTGGATTGCGAACCCGAACCCGCAGCACCTCAAGCAAAAGGAAAAAATATTAATCCTGCTGTTCAACATGCTCGACCACATCAATCCCGAAAAGATCATCTGCCTCGACATCGAGACTGTTCCGGCCTTTGCTGATTTCACTGATCTTCCGGAAATTCTTAAAGAATTGTACCTGAAAAAATCGGAACGGCTGAAACAGGAACGTGAATCGGAGGGAGAGCAATATTTTAATCATGCCGGCATTTATGCCGAATTCGGGAAGATCATTTGTATTTCTCTGGGAATATTCAGGAAAGAAAAAGGCGAATACGAACTTCGGATCAAGTCATTTTATGGTGATGACGAGAAGCAGATTCTGAATCAGTTCTGTGACATTCTCAATAAGCATTACTCCAAGTTGGAGAAATTTCAATTCTGCGGTCATAACATCCGGGAATTCGACATTCCCTACCTGTGCAGAAGACTGTTGATTCATCAGATGAAGCTTCCGGCCATGCTCGATATTTCCGGAAGAAAACCCTATGAGGTGAACATGCTCGACACCATGCAGCTCTGGCGATTCGGGGATTTTAAGCATTTCACATCACTGAAATTACTGGCGCTCATTCTCGGTATCGACTCTCCCAAAGATGATATAGAAGGCAAAGATGTTGGCAGAGTGTATTGGCAGGAGAAGAATTTACAGCGCATCGTAGAATACTGCCAGCGCGATGTGACTACCGTGGCTCAATTGCTTCTCAGGTTTAAAGGATTGCCTCTTCTTTCCAACGAACAAATCAGCATTGCCAAAGCGACTGCTCAGGAACCGAATTCATAATTTTGAATGCAGTAGCGATATCCGTCTGCACTAAACAAGTATGAGACAAATATTTTTCTGGTTTTTTCTTCTGTTATGTACGATTAAAGGTTATTCAACTAATTATTACCTGTCGAATTCAGGAAGTGACCTTAATTCCGGAACATCACAGGATGAACCCTGGCAGAGTATTGATAAACTGAATTCCACGATACTGCAACCGGGCGACAGCGTTTTTTTTGAGGCAGGCGGCATTTTCAGAGGACAGATCATTGTTAGCAATGGAGGAACTGATGCTGATCCGATTTATTTCGGCATGTATGGCTCAGGCAACAGGCCCATTATTTCCGGGGCCATGCCTGTTACTAACTGGATTTATTATTCCGGAGATATTTATTATGCTTCACTGACAGAATTTCCTACGCAGGTTTTTGTAAATGGAAAGCAGATGATCATTGCGCGCTACCCTAATTCAGGATATCTGAAAATAGGTCAGGGAATGAGCAATACCGGATTCATTGATAGTACACTCACTCAACCCGATGGATTTTGGGAAGGAGCCAATGTAAGAATGCGATCCTCAGACAGGTTGTGGGAATCCCGAGGCATTGCCTCTTTCACAGGAGATAGTATTTTGTTCACCTCAACCACTGTTAATGCACTTCAAAGCGGCTACGGATATTACTTTGACAATCTTTTATCACTTGCGGATACTGCGGCTGAATGGTATTATGAAACGGTGGGACAGAATCTATACCTGATCACTCCCGACTACAGCGATCCTGCTGACCAATCGGTTGAGGCCTCAGTATATGATTATGGAATCATCATCCAGAACAGCAGCAGTTTCATTGTCATCAGTCAAATACGGTTTGAAAAACAGAAAAAGGCAGGAGTATCTGTTGAACTGATTTCTTCAGGCATAACCGTTTCCAGTTGCGAACTGGTGCAGCAGGGAGAAATAGGTATTCATGTACCAGAGGGCTGCCCTGGATGCACAGTGCAGGGTAATCAATTCGCTGACATTGATGGTTTGGCAATTTCTATGAAGAATGCAGATCATTCTGAAATAAGAGAAAATGAAATCCGCCGGATCGGATTGATTCCAGGGTATGGCAGTTCTTCTCTCAATAACATGATGGCTATTGAATGCTACAACTCTGACACTGTAACCGTGAGTGAGAATCAGATAGACAGTGCCGGGGGCTGCGGGATTTTTGTTGGCCTTACGAATTCTTTAATAGAGAAGAATATTTTTGATCACTGTCTGCTCCGGACAAGCAATCTCGGCAGCATTTTCATTTACGGAGATCTGGCAAGTGCCTGCACGATTCAAAACAATTTCGCTCTGAACACTATTGGAAACACCGATGCTGTTCCGGGAGGGAAAGCAATCACCTACGGAATCTATCTTGATTATAATGCCAATGAAAATTTCATACTTGATAACACGATATCTTTTGCTTCCGAAGGAATATCGGTAGGAGGGAACTCATCAGGCAATTTATTGAGAGGAAACCTGGTTTATGGTTGCTCCGGGAGTCAGTTATCTTTCAAAGAAGGCAGTTTCGAAGGCGCGACCGCTGATAACATGGTAACCGGTAATACCTTTTATTCTCTTCATGAAGATGCCGACGTAGTAAAGCTGGTATCAAGCTATGAGTCATTCATGCCCGCGGTTTTTGACAGTAACTATTACTTTAACCCGTATGCTTTTCATGTGATGAGAAGTGAAACTTCGCCAGGGGGAAGTGCTTACCCCGACTACTATAATCTCCAGCAATGGAGGTCTGAAACCGGAAATGACACTAATTCGAAGTCCTCATTTTTCTATCGTGATCGCTTGAAAGTGACAGATACCGTTGGCTTCAATTTGATTAGCAACAGTTTCTTTACAAATAATTTCGATGGGTGGGTTCCATATAACGATTCCTTAGAGATGCTTCTCGATAATTCCACTGCCCTTGATTTCGGTTGTCTGAAGCTTAACTATATAAGTTACCTGCCTGATGCTTACAGTTTCGTGATCACAGATGGATTAGCTATCGATAGCGGAAAGTACTATCAGCTTACTTTAAGCAATTTGTCAACAAGAGAAGGAAATGTAATTGTTAAAACCCAGGAAAAGGTCAGCTTTGGATATATGACTTCACCTCGTCCTTTACCTTTCGATTTGGCCAGGCATGATTACTCCATAATTGTTCAGGCCCTTCGGACTTTTGACAACTGCCGATTAAGTGTGGAGCTCTATGGCAGTGACTCCATAGTATGGATTGACAATATTACTCTTCAAATGGTCGCAGGTACAGAAGAAGATCCGGGGAGCAAGTCAAGGCTTTTTATCAATCCCACAAATTCATCGGTCTTAGTCAATCTGAATGATAGCATTTTTTATACTCCTGACCAGGAGTTGGTCAATAGCAGTTTTGAGCTTCCCTCCTTTACATCTCTCATTTTGATCTTTGATAGTGCTCTTATTACGTCGTCAGGTGCATTCTCTCCAACGACGACTGTCGGCATATATCCCAACCCGGTTTCGCGAGGAAGTCTTCTGCATATTTCAATGAGTAATGAATCTCCGGTTGATGAGTTAATTCTTTTTGACGTTCATGGAAGGCAAATTCTCTCATTCGAATCCTTAAAAACTACTTTTATAGAAGTTCCGCATTCAATCTTGCCCGGAGTTTACCTGGTTAGGGTGAGACAGGAGAATGACCAATATATCGGGAAACTGATCGTACACTGACCCCCCACGTGTGGTAGCAAAGCAATCGTAGCACATGAAGCAAAAAATACAGGATGGACTATAACTATTGCAAACAATAATGGGAAAATAAGAGACATTGAAGACGCGGTGTCCGGCCCTTGCACACGAAGCCTTCGGGCTGAGACACGGCTGCAGAGGGAAATAAATTTCCTTTTTTCAATTCGAAGTGCTTATTTTCTTTCAACTAAAATTGATTGTGACATGACCAGGAAAGAAAAGAAAGAGTTAGCCCTTCAGCTTAAGCGAGAAATTGAAAGCAAAAAATTATTTCAGAACCTTAACCAGCCTGCAGAAAGAACGCCGGAAGAAATGCAGGAAATATTCAAAAGAAACTATCAGCGACGGTATAGAGTCGCCCGAAGAAGAAACCGAAATCGCTATTGATAGTCATCCAAAATACTTCCGGGTAGTTCAGCATAAATAAATTTCTCTTTCGCCTCCGGTCTGTTACCCACCGCCTCTTTACCTCGCAATCGTCTCACGGTATATGCCATGAGTTCATTAGCCGGATAGGTCTTTATGAGTTTCTTGATCTCATCGAGCGAAGAAGATTTCAACCAGGTTTTTATTTCATCATGTCTCAGGATTAAAGGCATTCGCGGTCCTTCCAGCTCAGGATTATTATGTATGCGCGCCATCATTTCATTTCCGACAGTCGTTACGAGGGAACATGAACGAATCACTTCCCCGTCAGCAGTATTCACCCAATTTCCCCATAATCCGGCAATGAAAATGGGATCTTCATTCTTGTAGCTGATTCGAAAGGGGTATTTCACTCCGTTGAAATGATGATGCTCAAAAAAGGCATCAGCGAGAATGATGCACCGATTTCCCAATGCTGCCTTCTTAAAGGAACTCTTTTCAAAGATCGTTTCGCCACGGGCATTGAGTGTACTATTACTTGCCTTAACCGCTTTGACTTTATCCTTTTCCCAAAATGGCAGCAGTCCCCACTGCATAAATTCAATGTCCCAGGGATCGCAGTCAGTAATTACAGGAATAAGCGGATGGGCAAAACCCGTGACATGAAAGACAGGCCGGATGAACTCTTTTATCTTATCGAGTCGAATTTGGATTTTCTCAATTTCTTCATCAGTTGCACCAATATGCTTCGCATATCGCATCTCGCGTTCGGTCATGTAAACAAGATCGTAGCACATGAAGCAAAAATAAGGATGGACTATTGGAAACAAAAACGGGAAACCTACTTTCGCCAATTCCCCATCTTGAACTCATAGAGGCTCTTGGCTTATTGTGAGGGTGTACGACAAATTTCAGCAATTGAAATTTGCTCTCGCCGCCTCCTAACCTCCTGAAGGAGGAACCGCTGCGCTTCGAAATTGTGTGAACGGGGTTCTCCCTTTAGGGAGTCAGAGGGCGGCGCGGATATTTGTCGTACACCGTGTGCCAAGAATCGTAAATAACAGGAGACTGAATATTTGCGAATGCTGTAGCAATGATGGTGGAAGCCCCACCGCTGAGGACTGTACAGGCAGACTCAGCAAACACTTGCAAAGGTGCTGCGGTCAAAAGCTCTGGTGCTGAACGTTTGCAAGGTGTAGGTGAAGTAGAGTTGAACGTAAGTGAACCTTCGATGACATGTCGAGACAAAACGACCCGAGTGTGAAAACCAAAGAGAGGGTGTACTCATTGGGATAAGCAGCGGAGAAGACCTGAAACAAAGGCGCTGTCACCTCCGGCACAGAGAAGGCAAGACTACTTTACGTGCGTTGTTGCGGAACTTGGGATACTGCTTTGTTGATGCGCAAAGCTGTGCAGAAAACTGCAGCTCAATCTCGACTAAGTTGAGAGATGCAACAAAGAGTGTCGGACTAACCCATAGTAGTGAAGAAGTCTCTGTAACGGAGATGGAGCGAAGGGGTTAGCTAACTCAAACAGGAATTGGACGAACTTCCAACAAGAAGGATAGTCCAAAGTACAACATGAGTTAGAAGAGCCGTATGATGGGAGACTATCACGTACGGTTCTGTGAGAGGGTGGGGGTGAAACTCCCCCGCTCTACTCGACCTATCGTGATTCCCTTTCGAAAAATAATAGGAAAACCCGTACGTTTGAATCTCACTAAAAACAAAATCATATGGCTAATCCATCTGTCAACCGTATCAACACGACTATCACGCCGGCTGATACCACAGCAATTAACAATGCCCTTAACACAGCACTTACGACACTTGCTACCTACACCCAGGCTCTTACTGAAGATGAGCGGGCTTCTCTGTTCAGCTTATCAGAGGAGAACCTCGTTTTTGCTCAGGAAGCTCTGGCGCAGGGGCAACTGCTAAATGCCGGATTTCCGGCTCCCATACAGACAATCGTAACCAACATGAGCATTGACCTTACTCTATTCGGACAACTCAATGGTCTCGATGAAGGCAATATAGCACAGCTTGCTTTACGGGTAAAGGACACCAAGCGTCTGACAGCACATGAAGCTTATTCCGGTGCATTAGCTGTCTATAAGTTTATTGAAGCTGGAGCAGCACTCGGATTACTGGGATATCAGGCCGCATTCGATGCCTTGAAAGTTCGATTCGCCGGTCAGGGAGGAGCAGGCGCACCGGCTCCACAAACGCCGTAAGAATTCTTTTCACCAAAGGACTAAACCGCCTCAAAAGGGTGGTTTTTTTTATTTTCTGAAAAAGCACCACTATTAGATGGATAGAGCCCAGCTATTTTATGGATTTAACCCAGCTATTTTCTGTATTTAACCCAGCTATTTTCTGGATTTAACCCGGCTACTTTCTGGATTGAACACGGCTATTTTATGGATTAATCCCTGTTATTCTCTGGATTAAACCCATATATTTTCTGGATTGAACCCAGCTTTCTTCTGGGTTAAACCTAGCTATTTTATGGGTTGTATCCAACTATTAAGTGGATTTAATCTTCTATTTAATGAAACAAATCAAGTTATCTGGTTATCTTGCCGGGCATGGAAAACAACAACATCCCTTCAATCGGAGCCATGCTTCGCAAATATGTTGATGATAATAGAATTCGCCAGGCGGCGTGGGCACGTAAGCAAAACATAGGGAAAGACAACGTAAGACTATACTTGAAGCGCAAAAGTATGCGCACCGATACGCTATTTAGAATCTGCCATGTGTTGAATTATAATTTCTTTTCCGACCTTGCCACTACGCTTCCTGTGGAATACAAACACGGTCTTACTGTAGATCAACAAAGGATTGCTGCGCTTGAAGAGGAAAATAAATTGCTGCGGAATCAGGTGGAATTGCTGAAGGAGCTGATAAAAAAATGAGGAATGAAAAGTTGCGGCAATCCAACCTGCGTCGGTCGTATTGGCGCAATAGGGTTGCGTATATTTACGAGTTATGCGTCATGCTTGGGCGACCGTGCATTCTCAAACTGAATGACTAAATTAGGACATGTATAAAAGCGTTCCGTCCGACATAAAGAAAATCAAGCTCAACTCTGAACTGTATAAACTTCACAAGAACGGGACAGGTAAGAGCGATTTCGGCATGGACAATACATCCGATTTGCTTGAAAGTGGCTTCGGACTTTATTCAACAATAGATTTAAAGAAAAACATTGGACCTGTTAAGACAGAATATTTCAGAATTTCATTAACTCGGAAAGGCACTGCCAGTTTTGACATTGGACTTGAAAAATATCAACCTCAACGTAACTACATTTTGTTTGGCATACCCGGACAAATTTTTTCCCTTCACGACATCAGCAAGGACTTTCTTGCCTACTATATGTTATTTAGTGAGCAGTTTATTTCCGACACATTTTTAAAAATAAACAAGAAACAGCACTTTCCTTTCCTGACTTATTCGGGACTGCAATGTTTCGAAGTTGATGACGACACGGCAAACGAAATTGAAATCATTATTTTCAAAATCAACGATGAAATTAAAAAGAACAAATCGGAATGCATTGAAGTTATTCGCTTATACATTCAACTCATTCTCATTTATGCAAACAGAAATTATGGAGCAACGCTACTTTCTAATTTGGGAACATCAAACACACTGCGAAACCTTTTCAACAGTTATTTAAAATTGGTGAGCCAGCATTTTCTTTCGGCTCGCAAAGTTTCTGATTATGCTGAAATGTTGCATGTTTCACCCGACCACTTGAACAGAGCAATCAAATCATGTTCAGACAAAACAGCACATGAACTAATTGACGAGATGATTTTGATGGAAGCAAAAGCGTATCTGCTTCACTCTACCATGACAGTATCTGAGATTGCTTACAAACTTGAATTTTCCGACCCATCGCACCTCAATCGTTTTTTCAAAAAACTATGCGACCAAACACCGCTTGAATTTCGCAAGAAGTCGTAAGTGTTCAATTTAAGGTCGGATTTATACAAAGCTATTAACCGTTGTAATGATGATTTTTGCAACATGAATTCAATTACTCATTTAACTTAAATCAAAACAACATGACAACTGAACAAAACAAAGCACTTGTCCGCAGAGTAAACAAAGAGTTTATCGAAGGCGGAAACGTGGACACTTTAAATGAAATCTTTGCAGAAGATTTTGTGAATCACACAGCACCTCCCGGCTCACCAAAAAATCGTGACGGTGTTGTTTACTTTTTCAATCATTTGTTGAAACCCGCTTTCCCAGACTTGAAAGTAGAAATTCACGACATGGTTGCTGAAGGCGACAAGGTAACAACCCGAAAGTCATTTTATGCAACACACAAAGGAGAGTTTTTCGGTGTGCAATCAACCAGCAAAAGTGTCGTGATGGAAGTAATTGACATCATTCAGCTTCGGGACGGAAAGTATGTAGGACATTGGGGCATACTTGACCTGAACAGCTTGATGACACAAATAACTTCCTAAAAAATAGAACGAACGCAACGCAGCAGAATTATGAAAAAGGGCTGACGTGGCTTATTCAACGTCAGTCTTTTTTATTTACATTTGTCTTTGTGGACACAGTAGCACGAACGCATAACAAGGGGTTTGCGATAGCGGGGGTTCCGTGCTTCGCAGACACATTTGTCCAAGGTGGAAGTTCAGTTCTCCGTATGAAGTTTAGTGCTAATAAGCCCCGCCATCGCAAACCCCCGAAACGTTATACGCAACTGCTTTGTCGCTCCGATTGAACATTCTGCTAATCCGAAAGTGACAAGCTCCGAAAGTCGGCAAAGCCGTTTGGCTATCGCTTCTGTAAAATAAAAAGAGAGGCAATACAACCGCACAAATAACCTCCTCTCATGATAAAATCATATGCCAGTAAATTTCCTTACATTTGTCAAACAATTTAATTAACAGTACTAAAAACAAAAACAAAATGAAAAAAATGAAAAAAGTATTCAGCGTATTGGCAATTGTAGGACTTTCAGTTCTAACGTTGTCGAGCTTTACAAAAAGCGAATTGCCATCACCTTTAATGTGTGAGCGGTGTGGCAAGGACAGCAAAACCCAACAGTTACATACAGCCATGCAAAAATTGTGGGCAGACCACATGATTTGGACTTATGCAACCGTTGATGCATTCTTCCATAACCCTACAGCCTTACAACCTTCATTAGACAGACTATTACAAAATCAAAAAGATATTGGTGCTGCCATTGCACCATTTTACGGAAAAGAAGCTGGTGATAAACTTGCAGCACTTTTAACCATCCATATCAAGCAAGCTGTACCAGTGCTTACTGCTGCAAAAAATAACGATAAAGTGGCTTTGGACAAAGCCCTTGCCGATTGGTATGCAAACGCTAAGGATATTGCCGATTTTCTAACTGCGGCAAACCCTAAAAATTGGCCGGCAACTGCAACCCAACCTATGATGAAAACGCACATAGACCAAACTACTGCTTATGCAGTTGATTTATTAAAAAATGATTATACCAATGCCGTTATTAAATTTGATGAAGCACGACAACACATGTCAGAAATGGGAACCGTACTTGCAAGTGGAATTATTAAACAATTTCCCGAAAAATTTAAATCAGGAACCGAAAAGTGAACTTTAAAATAAAATAACGATTTAATTTTTAAAGGCCGAACAAAATGCAACAACATCATGTGAAAATAAAATCAATTAAAAAAGTCACACATGATGTGTTGCAAATTGTTACTGAAAAACCGCAGCAATACAACTTCACCCCCGGTCAGGCAACCGATGTTTCCATAAATAAAGAAGGATGGCAATACGAAAAAAGCCCGTTTACTTTCACCTGCCTTCCCGAAAATAATTACATTGAGTTTACTATTAAAACTTATCCATCTCACAAAAGAGTTACCAATGAATTGCTGCATCTCAAAATAAATGATGAATTGATTTTGCATGAGGTTTTTGGTGATATTGCTTACAAAGGAGAAGGAATATTTATTGCAGGTGGCGCAGGAGTCACTCCGTTTATTTCCATTTTCAGGTATCTTCAATCAAAAAATGAAATAGGAAATAACAAACTCATCTTCGCCAACAAAACAAAAGCAGACATCATACTCGAACAGGAATTCAAAAAGCTGTTAGGTAAAAATTTCGTCAACATTTTATCAGATGAAAAAACTGATGAATACTCACACGGGTTCATTTCAGAAGATTTTATCAAAAAATATATTGAAGCCGATAACAAATATTTTTATGTATGCGGACCACCGCCAATGATGGATGCAATAGAAAAACAATTAGCCAATTTGCAAGTAGATGAAAAATCAATTATCAAAGAAGCATTTTAGAATTCATGTGAATCCTGAACCATACTGGGGCTTTGCCGATCTTGAACACGCCATAGGCTCAAAGATTAGAAATTGCTTTTACGTAATCGCCGATTCGAAAATTGAGGATGGACATGAGTATTTCCTATATAAAGAACTTCACATTCTTTCTAACTTCACTTTTGAGGGCTTTTTGAAAGCATTTGAAGCAGGACTCGCCTATGTTGATTTTGATGCTCGTACGGGGCATAATCATGGTACGAAATTTAGAATTAGGCAAAACGCTTGGGAATTATTGTATGAATCTATTCAGAGGGTTAATTTGCAGTAGTCTTGTCGTAGTAACGACAATAATAATTTTGAAAAAATTTATCCTTTAATTCGCCTGACACAGTTTAGAATACACTCCCTTCGATCACGTCGCTATCGTTGATAATCCAATCCTCGGTAGATTTTTTACTGATGCATCCTGCATCAGCTACTTTGCCCCACTTTATCTTTATCATACTAAGGAAGAAAAAGATTTCCTCGGTGCAAAAGAACCTTCTGCTATATACAAAACCCCCAACTTCACCAAAGATTTCCTCACTTACATTCACTCTCTCTATCCGCCACAATCACCCGAAGATATTCTCGGCTACATCTACGCCATCCTCCACAGCCCTGCTTACAGAAAAAAATATGCGGAGTTTCTCAAAATAGATTTCCCGCGCATTCCCTTCACCGCAGATTTAAAAGTGTTTAAAAAACTCGCAGCCCTCGGTAATGATCTTATCCAGTGGCACCTAATGAACGAAGATGTAATAGAGACATCCGGTTCCGTAATAAATTACATGGGCAAAGGCGATGATGTGGTAGAGGAAGTAACCTTCGATCAGAAAAGCAAAACCACAGGCAACCTCATCATCAACAAAACTCAATACTTCCAAAACATACCTGTTGAAGTATTCAACTTTCAGATCGGCGGCTATCAGGTACTCTTCAAATACCTCAAAGACCGTAAGGGCAGAAAGCTCAAAGGCAATGAACAAAACGCTGTTGAAAAAATCGGTGCCATCCTGCACCACACCATCTCGCAAATGCAGAATATTGATGAGCAAACAAAGTCATGGATTTAACTGCAGGCAAAAAAACCTATCGTCGCCAGGTTGTTTTTTATCGCTCCCTTAAGCATCCCGATCTCTACTACATCTGGCATTGCAAAGATGATTTTGCCCTGAACCGTACTTTGGAGAAAATGAAAGACCGTGACCTCCCTGCAGAAGTCGCCTTGCAGGTTTGGTTTCAATACGAACTGAACGAAGATGAATACTTCAGTCCGCTGCAGGATGAATACAAGCGATTCATTGAATACATACAGCGCCAGGTAGCTATTTCATATCAACCCGAAATCTTCATTGAAAACTGGTATCAAATACCTGAACTCAACACAGCCGAACCGCTCAAAGCCGATTTCATTGCCTGGCAAAATGAAGAGAATGAAAAACGGTTAAAAGAATACAATCACAACAGGCAGGCAGCATTATTTTAAAGCTTCTTGTTTGCGCCGAGTCACCAGTCAAGCTCAATGCGCAGCGGGGCCATTAGGCGGGCAGCATTCATCTTTCATTTAACCCTTGCCCCGGGTCCTCTTCGAGTGCCGATCTCATGGCCATACTCCAATCTTTCAACCCATTATTTTTGATCAAAGCTCCGCTTTCTCCTCATTGCATTGCTTTCTCTTACCACCGCCTGCTCCTCCCTCAAAACCTACACCTGATCAAACAGGGCGCTTGAAAATCCTGCCGGGCAGGATACAGATCGGAATTCAATCGGTTCTTATGGGTGCTCTTCCAGATATCCATTGTAACCTTTCGCTTCCAGTTCTTTTGCTTTTTTTTCAAGAGAGTCTTTCATCTTGTTCCTGTAAGCAATGAGTTTTTCCAAAAGCAGGAAATCGTCCGATGCAAGAATCTGAACTGCAAGCAGCCCGGCATTGTGGGCTCCATTGATGGCTACCGTTGCTACCGGAACACCGGCAGGCATTTGTACAATGGAATAGAGCGAATCTAAACCACTCATTGCTTTCGAATGAACCGGAACACCGATAACAGGAAGATGTGTCAATGAGGCCACCATACCCGGAAGATGCGCTGCACCACCCGCTCCTGCAATGATCACTTTGATTCCGTTTGCTGCCGCCGACCTCGCAAAACTGAACATGCGGTCAGGCGTACGATGTGCGGAAACTACTGTGAGATGGTAATCAATTTCAAACTCATCAAGAATGGCGGCGGCATCCTTCATCACTTCCAGATCACTGTCAGAGCCCATGATGATGGCAACTAAGGGTGGCATGGTAGTTCGGTTGTTGGCGTTAGGGTTTAGGGTCTTGAGAGTATCAGATTACCTTTCACGATTCACGATTCACAATCTTCGTATTGAAAATTTCTGCCGGATTCGCTCCGCTTTAGCAACCGCTTCTTCTGTTGTTTCTCCCAGTATGGTTATATGTCCCATCTTTCGCATCGGCTTGGAAATCTTCTTACCGTAAAGATGGACATAAACACCGGCTTCTTTCAGAATTTCATCATAGCCATCGAAATAGTAAGGCCCGGTAAAATCATTGGCGCCGAGAATATTCAGCATCACTGCAGGCCTGATCAGTTGAGTACTTCCTAACGGCATGTTGAGAAGAATGCGAAGCAGCTGTTCGTACTGTGAAGTATAACATGCCTCGATGGTATGATGACCGCTGTTATGTGGTCGCGGCGCCATTTCATTTACCAGAAGTTTATCTTTTTCATCCAGGAACATCTCGATGGCAAACAGACCTGTTCCATTCATGGCCTCTACAACTTTCACCGCGATCTCTTCAGCCATTTTCGCCAATGAATCACTGATCTGAGCCGGGCACACCAGCATTGTTACGAGGTTGGCATCAGGATCAAATTGCATTTCGGCAGGCGGGAAACAACTGGTTTCCCCTTGCGTATTTCTGGCAACTATTACAGAGATTTCCTTTTTACAGGTAATAAATTCTTCCAATACCGATGGAGCTTCGAAGGGAATCTTTCCTTCTTTCAGAATCTGCTTTGAATTCAGGATTTCCACTCCGCGACCATCATATCCCCGTGTTCGTGTTTTCGCTACAACCTTTTCCCATCCGGAATCTTTGATCGCCTTTTTCCATTCTTCCAATCCCTCAACCAGCCGGAACGAAGCGGTAGGAATTCCGTGCTCATGGTAGAATCTTTTTTGCCGGCCTTTATCCTGCACCATTTGTAGAATCCGGGGCGAAGGGATCAGCTTCTTTCGTCCTTCCTGCTCCAGCTTCAGCAAGGGTTCAATGTAAATGTGTTCGATCTCGTAGGTGAGGATATCGGCTACTTCACTCAGGCGAATGATCGGGCCCTCCTCTGCAATGCTTCCTACAATATGATCATGAGCGATTACTGAAGCAGGACAATTCTCATCGGCATCCACAATGATGCATTCGATATTATAGCGCAACGCTTCTTCGATAAACATGCGGCCCAACTGACCGCCACCAATCACTCCTATTACCGGTTTTTGCTTCATAGCTGAACAGGTGAGCGAAGTTAGAAGAAGAAATTGTGGATGAAATGAAAAAGGGATCAGTTTCACCGATCCCCCTTCCTGCTCTTTTTAATGAACTACCAGATCCTCGTCTGGCTTTCGGGCTTCACATACATTTTATCCGTCGGGGTCACATTGAAGGCCTGATACCAGTCAGGCGTATTGCTCAATATTCCAAGAACACGGTATTTGCCGGGAGAATGATAATCCGTTCTCAGGCGGAGGCGTAACGCATCATCACGCAGGTGGCCACGCCAGATTTGTCCGTAGTTGATGAAGAACCGTTGCTCGGGAGTGAACCCGTCAATCATTGCCGGTTGAGGATTTCGTTTCTGCTCCAGTTGAAAAGCAGTGAATGCAATGGCCAATCCGCCCTGGTCGGCGATGTTTTCGCCGTTAGTAAGATCGCCGTTGATGTGCATCGTATCAATCGGATTGTAACGGGAATAGAATTGAGAAACCCTGGCGGCTTTTTCCTCGAATTTCTTTCCGTCTTCCTCCGTCCACCATTCCGTGAGATTTCCCTCGGCATCAAATTGCCGGCCCTGGTCATCGAAGCCGTGAGTGATCTCATGGCCTATCACCGCACCGATGCCCCCGTAATTCACAGCGTTGTCAGCATTGGGATCAAAAAATGGCGGCTGAAGAATGGCTGCGGGAAAAACAATTTCATTATTCGTGGGATTGTAGTAGGCATTCACCGTTTGCGGCGGCATCAGCCACTCCGTGCGGTCAACCGGCTTGCCTGTTTTTGCAATCATGCGGTTGCTTTCAAACTCCACACAGCGGAACACATTCAGCACAAATGGCCCCTTGTCAATCTGAAGAGATGAGTAATCCTTCCATTTATCAGGATAACCCACCTTCACCAGGATGGTCGATAGTTTCTTTTTGGCCTTCGCTTTTGTTTCGGCACTCATCCAATCCAGATTATCTATTCGAATGGCGAAAGCCGTCCTCAGATTGCTGACAAGAGTTACCATTTTTGCTTTCGCTTCAGGGCTGAAAGCTCTCTTTACATATTCCTGCCCCAATGCTTCTCCGAGGCAGAAATTTGCGAGATCGCTGATTCGCTTCCAGCGCGGCTGCATCTCCTCTACTCCGGTTAATGTCTTATCAAAAAACTCAAAATGTGCTTTTTCAAAATCAGAGCTGATCAGGTTTGAGGCATTGCTGATGCAATGAAATTTCAGATAGGTCTTCCAGTCTTCAATACTTACCTCATTCATCATGGAATTGACCTTTTCGAGAAACTTCGGCTGAGCCACCACTAAATCATTCATAGGCGGGAATCCCATTTCTGTCATGTAGAGTTTCCAGTTGATGGAGGAAGTTTTAGACGTCAGTTCGGTGAAGGTCATCTTGTTATAAGTAGCATAGGGATCGCGTTGTTCCACCAGGGTCATGGATGCGTTAGCAAGATCGGTTTCAATCCGCATCACTGTAGTGGCGGCATTCCCGGCAACTGTCGCAGAATTTCCCATCAGAGAGAAAAGCTTTTTGATGTATTCCTTATAGGCGTTCCTGATCTCTTCTGAATTGGCATCAGCAAGCAGGTAGTAATCCCGATCAGGCATACCCAGGCCTGATTGATACAGCGTGAGTGTATTCATCGAGCTGTTCTTCAGGTCGGCATCTACGTAGATTCCGAAGAAGGGAGTGGCTCCTGTCTTTTGAAGTTGAGCAGTTGCTTTCAAAACATCATCTTTATTCTGGATAGCATCAACCATATCAAAATAAGATTTCAACGGCTTAATGCCTTGCTTTTCGATAGACGCTGAATCCATTCCGGTAAACCAGAAATCTCCCACTTTTTGTGCAACCGATCCTTTGGCATTATTTGTTTTTGCGTTATCCTGCATGATTTCCCTCACCATCTTCTTGCTGTTTTCCTGAAGAATGTTGAAAGAACCCCACCGGCTTTCTGAAGCGGGAATAGGATTTTCCTGAATCCATTTTGAATTTACGTATGCGAAGAAATCGTCTCCGGGCTTAATGGCGGGATTAAGCAGCGACGTTTCAATAGGCTTGGAGGGTTTCTTTTCATCACCGGTGACAAATGCCGTGATGGTAATAAAAACTCCCAGCATTAAAGCTGAAATTGTCGGGAACAAGTACTTTTTCATGCATTATTTTTTGAGGGCGCAAAAATAAAAACTCTGACCTTCTTTCGTGAGACCTGGCTGAGAATTTCGGCAAATAAGGGAACAGTCTCGACCAAATGAAATGAGTGTTAAAGTTTACAGCAGATGATCGCACTTGCCTGCCGAATCAGCTTCTAAAAATCAAGGCCACTGCATACGCGGCTACAGCTTCTTCCCTTCCGATAAATCCCATTCCTTCATTGGTAGTGGCCTTGATCGAGATTAGATCTTCTGAAATGTTCATGACCTTCGATAACCTCTTTTTCATGGAAAAGATGTGAGGTTGAAGTTTCGGTTTTTCAAGGACCACAGTGACGTCGATATTTCCTATTTCAAACGTCTTTTCGCGAATCAGCTCACAAACTTTCTCAAGAAGCTTAGAGCTGTCAGCATCTTTGAATTCAGGATCGGTATCGGGAAAATGAAAGCCGATATCTTCCAGACCTGCCGCACCGAGCAGCGCATCACAAACAGCATGAATCAGCACATCGGCATCGGAGTGGCCGGAAGGACCTTTATCATTCGGGATTTCTATTCCTCCGATTACGCATTTTCTTCCCGCCTCTAAGCGGTGAATATCATATCCAAAACCAATCCTGAATGAATTCATTTGTCGCAGGCTAAAAATAGAAAGTGCCGGTGATTTCTGTCCGGCACTTTCTGTTATTGTCCAGAAAAACGACTCCTTAAAGAAATGCTTTACTAATCCGATTCTTCCGGTGCTTCCATAGTGCTTGCGAGGTTATTAAAGTCGAAGTACAGCGTGAATCGCAGGGTATTATCCAGAGGATTCTTTTGACTGGAGGTGGGAACGAGGTAGGAAAAGTTCAAACCAAAAACGTTGTACTTGATGCCTAATCCAGCTGTCAGATACTGACGGCCGCCCTTGGTCTTGTCTTCATAAAAATAACCGCCGCGAACACTGAACAGATCCCTGTACCAGTATTCAGCGCCGGTGGAGATCATGAGCTCTCTCATTTCCTCACTGAATCCTCCAGGTGCATCGCTGAATGATGAGAAGATACCTTCTACTACTGACATGCTTCTGTAATCTCCGGATGTATCGGGTGTAGGCACTAACAGTTTATTAAGATCAAGATCGTAGGTGAGTTTGTTATACTTATCGAACTTAAATGTTACTCCGCCTCCCAAACCCCAGTTGGTGGGAAGGAAATCTTTGTTCTCTGCTGACTCCGTGTAGGTGATCTTGTTTCCAATATTTGAAATCGTGGTTCCAATGAAATACTCTCCTTTTACCGTGCTTCCAAACTTGGCCGGATGATTATACATGAAGGAAATATCAGCCTTTACTGCCTTTCCGGCTTTGATCGGAACATTGTTCACGCTATAGCCTTGTGCAAGGTTCGAATAGACAAAACCCAGGTTTAATCCGGTGCTGAAATGATCGGTGAGCTTTCGGCCATAGCCTACATCAATACAAAACTCCTGCGGATTAAAATCGCCAAGGGTATTTCCCGAAGCATCGGTAAA
>Ga0247727_10006395_pt1 | contig 23196 bp, 26 predicted proteins | sample WisWelCaveWW1625_FD_202498 | JGI IMG/M metagenome (GOLD analysis project Ga0247727, IMG submission 202498) | Biofilm microbial communities from Wishing Well Cave, Virginia, United States - WW16-25 | ecosystem: Environmental > Aquatic > Deep subsurface > Groundwater > Cave microbial mat | place...
GCGCACCACGCGCCGCTCGCTCGCGGTGAGCGGCCGCAGGCGGAGCCGTCGAGCCATCCTGCCCTCCCACGGGGGTGGGAGACAAGATAGCATTAGGCATAATAAGTTGGAAGAGCACTAGGCGGCTAGGCGGCTAGGCGGCAACGATGCGTAAGAATGATGATCGACGCAATGAATCTGCTTGTGTTGGACCGCTGCCCATTCAATGGTTCGGGCATGGCCCCCTGGGAGAGATTCGACGCTTGGAAGGCATGCCACCAGCTGGCGCTCGCGGTGTATCGCACTACACGGAGGTTTCCAGCAGACGAGCGATACGGACTGACGGCGCAGTTGCGGCGCGCGGCATTCTCAGCGCCTGCGAACATCGTTGAACGGTCGGCGCTGCACGGACGGCGCCAGTTCGCACGACACCTTGACATCGCAGTTGGCTCTCTCGCCGAGATCGAGTACGCGCTCCAGCTCGCGCGCGACCTGGGCTACTTGCCCGCCAACGAGGCCGATCAGCTCGCCGCGCTGCAGGCCGACGCCGGCCGCCTCACCTGGCGGCTGTACCTCTCGGTGTCCCGCCGCAGAGCAGGCGCCTAGCCGCCCAGCCGCCTAGCCGCCCATCAACACCGGTAGTACCAGGTGGGACGGATACCGGGCCGTCCGCCAGATCCGGTGCGTCTGCGCCCGGTAGTCCTGCGGACGCGCCATGAAGATGTTCGACACGAACGTCTGCGGGTTCCGGTCGTACAGCGGGAACCACGTGCTCTGGACCTGCACCATGATCCGGTGGCCGCGCTGGAACCGGTACGCCTGCGGCGGGATCCGCACATTGTACTCGAGGACCTGGTTCACCAGGATCGGCGCCGGGCGCTCGAAGCTGGTGCGGTACCGGCCGCGCAGGATCTCGCCCGCCACCATCAGCTGGTAGCCGCCCATCTGCCGGCCCGCGACCGTCACCGTGTCGGGGAACACGTCGATCAGCTTCACGACCCAGTCGGCGTCGCGGCCCGTGGTGGAGGCGAAGAGGCGTGCGCTGAGGTCGCCGGCGATCACCACGTCTTCGGTGAGCGGTTCCGTGCTCCACGTGAGCACGTCGGGCCGCCCCTCGACGAACCGCTGGTCCATGGCCTGCCAGATGCCCCACTGCGAGCCGGCCGAGTACGTGACCTGGATCGGCCTTGGCCGGTACGGCACGGGGTGCGCGGGGTCGGACACGTACTGATCGTACGCGGCGCCGGCGTCGGTCGGCGCGTCGAACGACAGCCGGCCGCCGGCGTGGACGTAGAGGTTGCGCGCCGCGGCCGCCCGCGGCGGCCAGCTGTCGAAGCGGCGCCAGCGGTTCGAGCCGCCCTCGAACACGAGGGCCTCGGGCAGCGTCAGCGCACCGCAGTCCTTCAGGTAGAACGCGAAGAACGCGGTCTCGACCTCCCGGCGGTACCACACGCCGGTCGAGTCGCCGAAGCTCACCTGGCCGAGCGACGTGCCGGGGCCGTACCAGCCGCCGTGGTTCCACGGGCCCATGACGATGCGGTTGCGGTTCTGCGTGTCGTGCCGCTCGAAGGCCGCGTAAGTGGCGGGCGGGCCGAAGATGTCCTCCTGGTCGTACCAGCCGCCGACGGTGAGCACGGCAACGGGGGTCGAGCGGATGAAGCGCTGGGTCGCGCGCGCCTGCCAGTACGCGTCGTAGGTCGGGTGCGCCAGGAACGCGTCCCACGCGGGCCATGATCGGCCGAGCCGCGGCACGACGTTCGTGAGCACCTCGAGCCGGCGGTACCAGTCGTACATGTCGGCCGCGCCGACGTTGAAGTCGCCCACCTCCATGCCGTACGTGTACTCGACGCCGTAGCTCATCCGGAACGCGCCCTGATGGAAGAAGTCGTCGCCCATCCAGGTGTCGGTCATTGGCGCCTGCGGCGAGGTGGCGCGAACGGCCGGATGGCCGGAGAGGCCGATCATCGTCGCGAGCCAGCCGGGGTAGGAGATGCCGAGCCCGCCGACGCGGCCGTTATTGTTAGGCACGTTGCGGATCAGCCACTCGACGGCGTCGTAGGTGTCCGTGGCTTCGTCGATGCCGTTCGAGTCGGTGCGCAGCGGCCGGTTCATGAGGTACTGGCCCTCGGAGCCGTTACGGCCACGGATGTCCTGGAACACGAAGAGGTAGCCGTCGGCGGCGAGGTAGCGGTATCCGCCCGGGAAGCTCCGGGCGCCGCCGATGGCGCCGTAGGGCGTGCGCTGCATCAGGATCGGCAGCGGGCCGGTCGCGATGCGCGGCGAGACGATGAACGTGCGCAGCCGGACACCGTCGCGCATCGGTACCATCTCTTCGCGGACGGTCCAGCCCGTGTCGGGCGCTGCCTGGGCGAGGACGGGGCCGCAGACGAAGAGCAACGAAACGACGAGGCGAAGCGAGCCTGGCATCGCGAGAGTCCCGGGTCGAAGGCGGCATGCGATATACCCGCGAGACGGTCCGACGTCCAGCCGCCTAGCCGCCCAGCCGCCCAGCCGCCTAGCTTTCCCCCATGGTCCAGGGTCTGACCGAGGCGTTGTCCCACCACCCCGTCGCGGCGCTCGGCGCGATGTTCGGCGCCGGGCTCGTCACGAGCCTCACGCCGTGCGTGTACCCGATGATCCCCATCACGGCGGGCCTGCTCGCGGGCACGGCGCAGAAACAGAAGTCTCGCGCGCGCACCGTGGGCTACGTGCTCACCTACGCCGTGGGCCTCGCGCTGTTCTACGCGACGCTGGGCCTGGTCGCGGGACTGACCGGCCAGATCTTCGGGACGATCAGCTCCAACAAGTGGGTGCTGTTCGCCACCGGCAACCTGCTCCTCGTGTTCGGACTCGCGATGCTCGACGTGTTTCCGGTCGCCGCTCCGCAGCGCCTGGTCCAGTGGGCCGCGGGGATCGGCGGCGGGTCGTATCCCGGTGTGTTCCTGCTGGGCGCCACCAGCGGCATCGTCGCGGCGCCGTGCGGCGCGCCGGCATTCGCCACCGTGCTGACGTGGGTGGCGGGAACCGGCAGCCCCGTGCTCGGGTTCATCTATCTGTTCGTGTTCTCCCTGGGGATGACCGCGCTGCTCGTCGCGGTGGGCCTGTTCTCCGGCACCCTGGCTGCCTTGCCCAAGGCGGGCCGCTGGATGAGTTGGGTGAAGAAGGCGGCCGGGCTCGTGATGATCGGCGTGGCCGAGTACTATTTCATCAGGATGGGGATGACCCTGTGAGAGTGTTCGCCGCTGTTGCCGTCGCACTCAGCACCGCCCTGCCGCTCCAGGCGCAGCAGGACGAGATCGGCATACCACTCGGCCAGGTCCCGCCGCCCGCCGAGGTGCAGACGCTGGACGGGCAGCCGGCGAACCTGAGCCAGTTTATCGGCCGCAGGCCGGTGCTCGTGGAGTTCTGGGCCACCTGGTGCGACATCTGCCGGTCCCTGATGCCGCGGATGCTCGAGGCGCAGCGGCGGTACGGCCAGCAGGTCGAGTTCGTCGTGGTCGGCGTGGGCGTGAACCAGAGCCGGCGCTCGATGCAGCGGCACTTCGAGGAGCACCCGATGCCGTTCCGATTCTTCTATGACGGTAGCGGGGCGGCGGTGCGGTCGTTCCAGGTGCCGAGCACGTCGTACATCGCGGTGCTCGACGCGCAGGGGCGCGTGGTGTACACCGGGGTGGGGGAGGATCAGGACATTGACGCGGCGGTGCGACGGGCATTGCCGGTGCGCTAGGCAGTCATCATGCATGCCTTCACGCTCGGCACAGGCATCGCGTGCTTCGCGCTCCTCTCACCCGAACTGCGGGCACAGTGCCCGGACGGCACGCCGCCTCCGTGCGCACGGGCAGCTTCCCGGCCCGCCCATCGAGTCCGGGCCCAGGCTGCGGGCGGCGCGCTTGCGGAGCGGACGCGACATCTGCGCCAGGGTGGGTTTCGCGCCGCCCGTGAATCTGCTTGCCTCGCGCTGACCGTGCTGCCAGAAAGCGCGCAGGCTTGGCCCGCTCCGCCCGAGTGCGTGGTCATTGGCGTGACCAGCCGCCTCCGTGGCGTCGTGGCCGCCGACTCGGTGCACGTGGCGTTAACACGGGCGCTGCGGCAGGTGCAGGCCTTCGTTGTATCGTCCAGCTTGACCGGGAACACCTTCGGCCCTACGGAAGACTACACGCAGTATCACGTAGGCCTTCGCTACATCACTGCCATGTCCTGCCTGGGCGATTCCTGCGACACCACGTACGCCACCGAACAACTGATTCTTACGCTGCTCCATCTCGAAGGTACGCCCGCGGTCATCGGTGTCTTCGCGACCTGGGAGCTCTGGCGGCATCGCAGCGCCACCGCCGTCGCTCAGGCGCTCGGCTCCCGCGTGCGAGTCCTCGCGGGATGGCTTGATGTCACGCCGAATGTCCTGGCAAACATTCCGGACCTCACCGAGCCGACGGTCACCGGGGCCTTCGACTCGATCCCGCTGAGCGAGGCTCTTCGCTCCTTCGCGATTCCGGGCGTCCGCGTTGTCGCCGCGCCCGGGGTGTCCAATCTCACCGTGACGGCGCGCTTTGCGGCTCGACGTTGGCACGACGCCCTGTACGATCTGCTGGCCTCGCACGGCCTCTACGCGGTCCAGGAGTCTGCTTCGACGATTCGCGTGGCCCGCCTGACGGCCGCGGGCTCGAGGCGATGAACACGGGGCATTCGATGGACCCTCGCGTCGCACCCCTCGCGGACATCCTCCGGCTCAACACCCGGCTGTTCCGCAACTGCCTCGCCGGCCTGACCGACGAACAAGCGAACCTGCGCCCGTCGGGCACCACCAACAGCGCGGCGTTCGTCGCCGCGCACCTCGCCGACTCGCGGTTCTACCTGCTCAGGATCCTCGGCGTTGACCAGCCGAGCCCGCTGGCCAGGTATCTCGACAGCGCGAAGGGCATCAACGACGTGAAGCAGTCGCCGCCGCTCGCGGAGATCCAGGCCGCATGGACCGCCGCGGCCCACGCGCTGCACGAACGGCTGGAGGTGATGACGGCAGGCGAGCTGGACGCGCCGGTGACGACCCGGTTCCCGATGCCCAACGCCACCGTGATCGGCGTCCTCACCTTCCTGGTTCAGCACGACAGCTACCACCTCGGCCAGCTGGCCCTGCTGCGCAAGCACGCGGGCCTGCCCGCGATGAGCTACGCATGATCGGTCCGTTCGGCCCAGGACCGCTCCTGCCGCCCTACCTCGAAGAGATTTCTGCCGCGTTCCGCACGGCGCCGCCGCTCCGCCCGCGCGGCGATCCGAACCGCGTTTTGAAGTGTCCCGTGTGCTCGAACGACATGGTCGTCGAGAAGCTCCATGGCGTTCGCATCGACGTGTGTGGGAGCCACGGGATGTGGTTCGACGTGGGAGAGGTGCCGACGCTCATCGAGCGCGTGCGCGCGGGCGAGTCGGTGGCGGCCTCGCGGGCGGTTCACAAGGCCAGGCTGGAGGGCCAGATGGGTCCGTTGCTGTTCGGTCTCTGGTCGCTCTTCCTCGACCGCGACGGATGACGTACACCTGACGACGCGGCACGACAGCCCCGTCGAGAAACAGGTCGCCGTACACGCACGTAACACATCCATGCGAAAGGTCCTCGTCATCGGCCCCGGCGGATCCGGCAAGACCACCCTCGCGCGCCGCATCGCCGAGCGCACGGGCCTGCCGCTCATTCACCTGGACATGCTGTACTGGCACCCAGGCTGGGTGCCCACGCCCAACGCGGAGTGGGATCGCGTCGTCGTCGAGTTGTGCGGGCGCGAGTCGTGGGTGATGGACGGCAACTACGGGCGCACCCTGACCGTGCGGTTGGCCGCGTGCGACACGGTCGTGTTCCTCGACGTTCCGAGGCTCGTGTGCATCCGGCGCGTGCTGCGGCGCTGGTGGACGTTTTACGGGCGCAACCGGCCCGATCTTCCGGAGGGCTGCCCGGAGCGATCCGGCCTGGAGTTTCTCTGGTGGATCTGGACCTACCCGACTCGCCGGCGGCCGGACGTATTGCGGCGGCTCGACGCCGTGCGCGACCGGGTCGGGGTCGTGATCCTGAAGGATGCGCCAGCCATGGAGGCCTTCGTCGCCGGCATGCCGTAGGTTTGCGAGGACCCATGACCGCGATCCGCGCCGGCCGGCGGCCTTGGTCCTGGGCATCACTGCCCGACTTGCTTTAAGCTTGACAGGATCCGGAATAGCCCGCCTTCTTGAGGCATCCCGGCACCCGCGTGGCGGCCGAACCTCTCGAGCCCTTGGGATGATTTCACCATGAAACAGAAGCGCGAGCCTCGGCACCTGCGTGACAAGACGGGCGCCATCCATGCCGGCTGATCGCGCGGGCGCCGTGGCGGGGATCATCCTCGCGGCCGGCACCTCGACACGCATGGGCCGGAATAAGCTGCTGTTCGCGCTGGACGGGGAGACGTTCCTGCGCCGCGCGGTGCGGGGGGCGACGGAGGCCGGGCTCGACCCGGTGATCGTGGTGCTGGGCCACGAGGCGGACCAGGCCCGCCGGGAGCTGGCGCAGCTGGAATGCCGGACCGTCGTCAACACCGAATACGCGCGGGGCATCAACAGCTCACTCCACACCGGCCTCGCGGCGCTCCCCGCGGAGCCGCGAGCCGTCGTCGTGATGCTCGCCGACATGCCGTTCGTCACGGCGGAGATGATCGCCACGCTCGTCACGCGCTACCGCGAGGGCACGGCGCCCCTCGTCGTCTCGGACTACGACGGGGTCCACGCGCCGCCCCAGCTGTATGACCGGTCGCTGTTCCCGGAGCTGCTGGCCATGGAAGGAGAAGGCTGCGGCAAACAGGTCGTGCGGCGGCACCGGAGCGAGGCGACGGTCGTTTCCTGGCCGGCCGACGCGCTCACCGACGTGGACGTACCCGAAGACTTCGAGCGGGTGAAGGCCCGACTCGCGGTGGGGTGACCGACATGCATTCCGACCTGCTGCTGCTCGCGTCCGACCTCGCCAAACGCGGTGAGGCCTTCGTCCTCGCGACGGTCGTGCGCCGGGAAGCGCCGAGCTCGGCCCGCGTGGGTGACTCGGCGCTGATCACGCAGGGCGGGACCTTCCACGGCTGGCTCGGGGGCAGCTGCACGCAGCCCACGGTGACGCACGAGGCGATCCGCGCGTTGGCCGACGGCGTGCCCCGGCTGATCGCGCTCTCGCCCGACCCGGATGCCGACCGGCGCGCGGGCGTCACCGCCCTGCCGATGACCTGCCACAGCGGAGGGAGCGTGGACATCTACATCGAGCCCGTTCTGCCCGCCCCCCGCCTCGTCGTGTTCGGCGTATCGCCCGTCGCGCAGGCGCTGGCGCGACTCGGGCGAGCGATGGGGTACGCCGTGGATGCGGCGGATCCCGCGGCGGACCGGGCGACGTTCCCCGAGGCGAGCCGGGTGCTCACCAGCCTGGACGCCCCCGAGCTGCGGCTCGGGGCCGGCGGCCCCCACGGCCAGGTATTCGCGGTCGTCGCCTCGATGGGGCAGTCCGACGAGGACGCGCTGCTCGCGGCACTGGCGCTGAAGCCCGCCTACCTGGGCGTGGTGGCCAGTCGCCGCCGGTGCGACGAAGTGCGGCAGGCGGCGCTGGCGCGCGGGGCTTCGCCCGAGGCGCTCGCGCGGCTCCGGAGCCCGGCGGGCCTCGACATCGGCGCACGCACCCCGGAAGAGATCGCGCTGAGCATCCTCGGGGAGATCGTGCAGCAGCGGCACGCCGCGCCAGTCGCGGAGCCCGCGCCGACACCGGCGAGCCCGCCGGCCGGGGAGGACAAGGACCCGGTGTGCGGCATGACCGTCTCGCCGGAGCGCACGACCCACCTGGCCGAGGTCGGCGGGCGGACCTACTTCTTCTGCTGCGCGGGCTGCCGCGAGAAGTTCCTGAAAGAGCCGCAGCGCTACGCCACGCCCGCGACGCGGGGCGCGCGGTGAGTCCCGAGGTCCGCTCCACGCAGGAAGCGATGGAGCGCCACGGCTACATCGCCGAGCCGCCGATCGCGACCGCGGTCCACCTGGCGCTCGCGATGAGGAAGCCGCTCCTGGTCGAGGGCGACGCGGGGGTCGGCAAGACGGAGATCGCCAAGGTGCTGGCCGCTCTTCTGGGCACAGAGCTGATCCGCCTCCAGTGCTACGAGGGACTCGACGTCGCCACCGCGCTCTACGAGTGGAACTACCAGCGCCAGCTGCTGCACCTCAAGATCACCGAGCGGAGCGGACAGGACCCCGCGCAGCTCGAACGCACGATCTTCGGCCGCGACTTTCTGCTGGAGCGGCCCCTGCTCCGGGCCATTACGCGGCGCGAGGGCCCGCCCGTGCTGCTGGTGGACGAGGTGGATCGCGCCGACGACGGGTTCGAGGCCTTCCTCCTGGAGGTGCTTTCGGATTTCCAGGTGACGATCCCGGAGCTGGGAACGGTGCGGGCCGAGCACGTGCCGTACGTGGTGCTGACCTCGAACCGCACGCGGGAGATCGGCGACGCGCTGCGCCGGCGCTGCCTGTACCTCTATATCGAGCACCCGACGCTCGAAAAGGAAGTGCGGATCATCCGCGCGCGGGTGCCCGGCGTCAGCGAGCAGCTGGCCGCACAAATCGGGCGGTTCATGCAGGCGGTCCGGGTCCGCCCGCTGTCGCGCGCGCCCGGCGTGGCGGAGACGCTCGACTGGGCGCGGGCGCTGATCACGCTGCACCGCGACCGCCTGGACACCGCGACGGTGCGGGACACGCTGGGATGCGTGCTCAAGGACGGCACGGACATCGCGGAGCTGGGCCAGGCCGAGATTGCGGCCTTGCTCGATGAGTCGCTGGCGGCCGAGGCCACGGCGTGACCGGGCGCGATCTCGTCGTCCACCTGGCCGCTTTCGCCGGCGCCCTGCGGGATCACGGCGTTCGCGTCGGGCTGAACGACGAGATCGACGGCGCGCAGGCGATGACGAAGCTCGACCTGCTCGATCGCCACGAGGTCCGCTGGGGCCTCCGGGCCGCGCTCAAGGTCCGGCGCGGCGACTGGGTCATCTTCGACGAATTGTTCGCGCGTTTCTGGTCGGCGGCGCGCCGGCCCGGGAATCCCCCGGTCGAGCGGATCGTGGACGCGCCCGAAGCGGGCAAGCGCCCGCAACGTCCGCTCGGGATCACGAACACGGCCTTGGGCGCGCCGTCGCCGGACGAGGACGGGGCCGGCGGCGAGACGCCGGGCTACAGTCCCGACGAGCAGCTGCGGCGCAAGCCGTTCGATGCCTGCACCGAGCGGGACCTGGCCGCCATGGAGCGGCTGCTGCGCCGCTCGCCGGCGCTGCGCCTCCCCTCGCGCCCCAGCCGGCGCCTCGTTCCCGCGAGCGGGAGGGGCCGCGCGGACCTGCGGCGCAGCTTCCGCCGGGCCGTCGGCACGGACGGCGAGTTCGTGTGGCTCGCCCGGCGCGCGCGCGCCATCGAGGAGCCGCGGCTCGTCCTGCTGTGCGACACCAGCGGCTCCATGGACCCCCACGCGCGGTTCCTGCTGGCCTTCATCCTGACACTCAAGCGGGTCGTGAAGCACATCGAGGTCTTCGCCTTCAACACATCCCTCACCCGGCTGACGCCGTGGTTGTCGCGTGGCAGGATCCGGCAGACGCTGGACCGGCTGGTCGCCGGCGTTCCCGACTGGTCGGGCGGCACGCGCATCGGGGCGTGTTTGACGGACTTCGTCTCGCGACACCTGGGAGCCGTCGACGCCCGCACCGACGTCGTCATCCTGAGCGATGGCCTGGACTGCGGAGATCCCGACGTGCTGGCGCGCGCGATGCGCGCGGTGCGCCGCCGGGCGCGCGCGGTGATCTGGCTCAACCCGCTGCTCGGCGACGAGCGCTACCGGCCGGAGGCGCGGGGCATGGCCACAGCGCTCCCGTTCGTCGACCGTTTCGCCCCCGCGCACAACCTGGCATCGCTCGAGCGCGCGTTCGCCCGCGCGGCGTCCTGACGACGCATGAAGATCGAGAAGCAGTTCATCGCCCATGCGCCCGCCGACCGCGTCTGGGCCCTGCTCACCGACCCGCACCGCGTCGCGCAGTGCCTGCCCGGCGCCGCGATCACGGGCCAGCTGGACGAGCGGACGTACGAAGGGACGATCACGGTGAAGGTCGGCCCCGTCTCGTCGAGCTACCGCGGCAAGGTGCGCTTCGACAAGCTCGACGCCGCGTCGCGGATCGCGGAAGTCGTCGCATCGGGGCAAGACGTCCGCGGCAAGGGCGGCGCGGACATGAAGATGACGAGCCGGCTCGTCGAGCGCGGCCCGGCCGAGACCGAGGTGACCGTGGTCCAGGAGATCAACGTCACCGGTATCCTGGCGCAGATGGGTCGCGGGATGATTCAGGACGTCGGCGACCAGCTCTTCGAGAAGTTTACCGGCGCGATGCACGCCCAGCTTGAAGCCGAGGCAGCGGCCACGCCAGGCGCGGGCGCGGCGGCCGCCCCGGCCGCTCCGGCCGAGCCGATCCAGGTCGTCTCGCTCGGGGCGGGCGTGGCGGGCCGGGCGCTCGGGCGCGCAGCGCGCCACCCGGGGGTCTGGCTGGCGGTGATCGCGATCGTGGTGATAGCGTGGTGGCTCTCGCGTCGCTGAATCGCAGGAGACCCTTGAGGGGGGCTGGAGCATGATTCCTTCCGCGTTCGACTACCACGCGCCCGGCACGCTGGCCGAAGCGCTGGCGCTGCTCGACCGCTACGGCGACGACGCCAAGGTCCTCGCCGGCGGGCAGAGCCTGCTGCCGATGCTCAAGATCCGGCTGGCGCAGGTCGGCCACCTGGTGGACATCGGCCGGATCGCAGGTCTCGAGTACATCAAGGAAGAGGGCGGTCTGCTCAAGATCGGGGCCGCCACCAGAGAAGCGGCCCTGGAGCGCTCGGACCTGATTCGGTCGAAGTACCCGATCCTGCTGGATACGGCCGTGGTGATCGCCGACCCGCTGGTGCGTAATCGGGCGACGGTGGGCGGCAACCTCGCGCACGGCGATCCGGCGAACGACCATCCCGCCACGATGCTCGCGCTCGGCGCGACCGTGGTGGCGCGCGGACCCAAAGGCGAGCGCACGATCCCGATCGAGCAGTTCTTCACCGGCCTGTTCAGCACCGCCCTCGCGGCGAACGAGATCCTGACCGAGATCCGCATTCCCACACCGCCGGCCCGCAGCGGCGGCGCCTACGTGAAGCTCGAGCGCAAGGTCGGAGACTTCGCCACCGCCGCCGCCGCGGCGCAGGTCACCCTCGGCGCCAAAGGCGAGATCGCGCGGGTGGGCCTCGGCCTCACCGCCGCTGGCCCGACGCCGATCAAGGCGACCGCGGCGGAGAAGTTCCTCACGGGCAAGACCCCGGACGAAGCCACGCTCGCCGAGACGGGACGGCTCGCGGCGCAGGCCGCGAAACCCTCCGTGGACCGGCGCGGCTCCGTCGAATACAAGCGCGAGATGGCGCGCGTGATGACGGTGCGCGCCCTGCAGGCGGCGATCCGCCGGGCGGGAGGGCAGTCCTGATGGCCAGGCACATGATCACGGTCACCGTGAACGGCACGGCGCGCGAGGCCGAAGTGGATTCGCGCCTGCTCCTCGTCCACCTGCTGCGCGACGTGTTCCGGCTCACCGGGACGCACATCGGCTGCGACACCACCCACTGCGGCGCGTGCACGGTGCTGCTGGAGGGCGAACCGGTGAAGTCGTGCACCGTCCTCGCGGTGCAGGCCGACGGCCGCCAGGTGCGGACGGTGGAGGGGCTGGAGCAGGGCGGCAAGCTGGACCCGATCCAGGAGGGATTCTGGCAGGAGCACGGGCTGCAGTGCGGCTACTGCACGCCCGGGATGTTGATGACGGGCCACGCCCTGCTCAAGCGGAACCCGAAGCCCACCGAAGACGAGATTCGGCACGCGATCTCCGGGAACCTGTGCCGCTGTACCGGCTACCTGAACATCGTCAAGGCGGTGCAGTACGCGGCCGCCAAGTCGCAGTAGGAGGCGACCATGGCACCCAGGACGACGGCCGAAGTCGGCGGGATGGGCCACTCGATCAAGCGCAAGGAGGACCCGCGCTTCATCCGGGGCCAGGGCAACTACGTGGACGACATCCAGCTGCCGGGCATGCTGTACCTCGACATCGTACGCAGCCCGTACGCGCACGCGAAGCTCACGTCCATCAAGACCGACAAGGCGCTCAAGGTCCCGGGCGTGCTCGCGGTGATCACGGGCGAGACGCTCAAGCAGTACAACCTCCACTGGATGCCGACGCTCTCGTCGGACACCCAGATGGTGCTGCCCACCGAGAAGGTGATGTACCAGTCGCAGGAGGTGGCCGGCGTCATCGCCACCGACCGGTACGCCGCCGCGGACGGCGTGGAGGCGGTCGAGGTCGAGTACGAGCCGCTCCCCGTGATCGTGGACCCCTTCAAGTCGCTCGCGCCCGGCGCGCCGGTGCTGCGCACCGACAAGGAAGGCAAGAAGGACAACCTCGCGTTCCACTGGGAAGCCGGCGACCGCGCGGCCACCGACAAGGCCTTCGCGGAGGCCGACGTGGTGGTGAAGGAGCGGATCTACGTACCGCGCATCCACGTGGCGTCCATGGAGACGTGCGGCTGCGTCGCCGACTTCAACCCGGCCGAAGGCAAGCTCACGGTCTACATGACCACGCAGGCGCCGCACGCGGTCCGCACGGTGTTCGCGCTCGTGGCCGGGCACGTGGGGCTGTCGGAAGAGAAGATCCGGATCGTGTCGCCGGACATCGGCGGCGGGTTCGGCGGCAAGGTGCCGGTCTATCCCGGCTACGTCATCGCCGTGGCCGCATCGGTCGTGATCGGCAAGCCGGTGAAGTGGATCGAGGACCGGATGGAGAACCTCCAGGCGGACTCGTTCGCGCGCGACTACCACATGACGGCGGAGCTGGCCGCGCGGAAGGACGGCACCATGACCGCGCTGCGGATCACGACCGTCGCGGACCACGGCTACACCAACGCGTCGGCGAACCCGTCGAAGTACCCGGCCGGGCTGTTCTCCATCTGCACCGGCTCGTACGACCTGAAGCACGCCTTCACCGAGATGGACGCGGCGTACACCAACAAGCCGCCGGGGGGTGTCGCGTACCGCTGCTCGTTCCGCGTCACCGAGGCGGTGCACGCCATCGAGCGCATCACCGACGTGCTCGCGCAGGAGCTGAAGATGGACCCGGCCGAGCTGCGTCTGAAGAACTTCATCAAGCCGGAGCAGTTCCCGTACCGCTCGGCGCTGGGCTGGGAGTACGACAGCGGCGACTACCCCCGCGCGCTCAAGCTCGCGATGGACAAGATCGGCTACGCGGCGCTGCGCAAGGAGCAGGCGGAGAAGCGCAAGCGCGGCGAGCTGATGGGCATCGGCATCTCGAGCTTCACCGAGATCGTGGGCGCCGGGCCCTCGAAGCAATTCGACATCCTCGGGATCAAGATGTTCGACTCTGCCGAGATCCGGGTGCACCCGACCGGGAAGGCGACCGCGCGTTTCGGCACCAAGTCGCAGGGCCAGGGGCACGAGACGACCTACGCGCAGATCGTGGCGGAGGAGCTGGGCATTCCCGCCGCGCACGTGCAGGTGGAGGAGGGCGACACCGACACCGCGCCGTACGGCCTGGGCACCTATGCCAGCCGCTCGACGCCCACGGCCGGCGCGGCCGGCGCGATGGCCGCCCGCAAGATCCGTGACAAGGCGCGGAAGATCGCCGCGCACCTGCTGGAGGTGAGCGAGGACGACCTCGTGTGGGAGCCCGGCAAGTTCTCCGTCAAGGGCGCGCCCCAGAAGGCGAAGACGATCCAGGAGGTCGCGTTCGCGGCGTACACCAATCACCCGCAGGGCATGGAGGCGGGGCTCGAAGCTGTCGCGTACTACGATCCGCCGAACCTCACGTTTCCGTTCGGCAGCTACATCTGCGTGGTGGACATCGACCGCGGCACGGGGATGGTCACCGTCCGGCGGTTCCTCGCGGTGGACGACTGCGGCAACATCATCAACCCCATGGTCGTCGAGGGCCAGATCCACGGCGGGCTCACGCAGGGTCTCGCGCCGGCGTTGTACGAGGAGATGACTTACGACGAGAACGGCAACAATCTGGCCGGCAGCTTCATGGACTATCTCGTGCCGACCGCGGTGGAGACGCCGCGCTGGGAGACCGACAAGACCGTGACGCCGTGCCCGCACCACCCGCTCGGCGCCAAAGGCGTTGGCGAGTCGGCGACGGTCGGCGCGCCGCCGGCGATCGCCAACGCGGTCGTGGACGCGCTGGCGCATCTCGGCGTGCGGCACATAGACATCCCGATCACCCCGGAGAAGGTCTGGAACATCCTGAAGGCAAAGGGGGCAGCCACGCAGGTCTGAGCCGGACGGAGGCACGGCCCAGGACTGCCGCGGGGTACGCATGACCCTGGGAGCGCTCACGGTCCTGCTCGCCGTGCAGGCCACCCAGGCCTCGGTTGCCGGCACGGTGCGCGACGCCGAGCGCGGCGCGACGCTCGCCGGCGCCGTCGTGACGCTGACCGACCTCGACCGCGCGACGACGACCGACCCCGACGGACGCTACCTGCTGCGAGGCGTGCCGGCCGGGCCGCACCACGTCACGATCCGCTTCATCGGCTACGCCCCGCGCTCCCTGCACGCGCTGGTGCCGCGCGAAGGGCGGCTTGAGATCAACGTCGCGCTGCAGCCCGCGCCCGTGCGCCTCCAGCCCGTGGAGGTGCACGCGGGAACGATCGTGGGTGCCACGGGCGGCAGCGACCGGGCGTCCTTCCCCGACCGCGAGATCTCCATCGCCGCGGTCTGGAACCATCCACTGCTGGCGGAGCCCGACGTCTTCCAGGCGCTCGGAGGCGGTGAAGTGGTGTTGCGGCCGGAGGCGCCGAGCGGGGTTCACATCCGAGGCGGTGCTTCCGACCACACCGCCTATCTGCTCGACGGGATCCCCGTGCTCAGCCCCTACCACGCCGCGGGCATGTTCAGCGCCTGGAACCCCGACGCGCTCTCCCGGCTGCAGCTGTCGTCCTCGGCGCCGTCGCCCGCGCTCCCACCCACCCTGTCCGGCGCCGTCGAGGCCGTGACGCGCACGCCGGGCTCGATGCTGCGCGCACAGGGAGCCGTCAGCACAACGCAGACGCGCCTGACCCTCGACGGTCCGATCGGCGCGGCCGGCGCGGGCTACCTGGTGAGCGTGCGGTCCGGCTACCCCGGCATCATCGCCCCGAGAGCCGAGGTTTCGTACGTGCGCGGCACGACCGCCGACGCGCTGGCGAAGCTCGAAGCCCCGGCGTTCGGCGGTCAGCTGCGGCTGCTTGGATACCTCAGCGCGAACGACGTGGATGCCGCCGCCGTGGTGGCGGCCGACACCGCGACGAGCCCGAGCAACGCCCGGAACGTCTTCGAGTGGAACAGTCGATCGCTCGGCGTCGAGTGGCGCCGCCCGCTTTCGAGCGCCGCGCTGCGAGTGGTGGGCTGGAGCACCGCCGGCACGGCCAGTTCCGAGTGGGCCGCGCAGGCCGGCCCCGTAGACCTGACCGCGGACCGGCACGACCTCGGACTGCTGGCCGCCGTCGAGCGCCGCGGGTCCCGGTCCGGCAGCACGCTCGGCCTGCGCGTCGAGCGCAGCCGCACGTCGTACGCGATCTCGTCCGATTCCGCATCCGGCCCTTCCGGGTCGCTCGGCGGCCTGACCACGGTCGCGGCCGCGTTCGCGCAGGACGCGCGGGCCATCCACCACCGCGTCTTGCTCGACGCCGGGGCGGCCCTGTCCTCCACGGGCGGAGAGGTCTACTTCGGCCCCAGGGCCCAGCTGCGGTGGAGCCCGACGGATCGACTCACGGTCTCCGGCAGCTACTCCCGGACGCACCAGTTCGCGCAGTCACTCCGCAACGCCGAGTCGGTGGTCGGCACGATCTATCCAGTCGACCTCTATGTCGGCGCCGGGGCGAGAGGAGTGCCCGTGGCGCGGAGCGACCAGGGCGTCGTGGCCCTGGAGTACCGCCCGTCGGGCGGCGTGCGCTTCGGCATCCAGGCGTACGAACGCGGCTTCGACGGCTTGCTGCTGGTGGCGCCGGCGGACGGCGAACCGTTCGTGACGGGCCCGTTCGTCGTGGGATCCGGTGCGGCGCGGGGAGCGTCCGTCGAGGCGACGGTGAGCGCCAGGCGCTTCGGCATCACGGCGGGTTACGGCTTGCAGCGCGTGCGTCTGGCGTACGGCGACTCCAGCTACGTCCCCGATCACGGCGCGACGCATCTCCTCGAGGGCGGCGTGATCCTGTTCCCGACCACTACAACGTCCATCCGACTCGGCGCCGCCGCCGCCCTGGGACGCCGCACCACGACTGTCGCCGGAGGCCTCGAGTGGGAGGCCTGCAACCTCGTCGACCTGGGATGCGAGTTCGGGGGAAGCCCGCACTACGGCGGGCAGGCGCTCGGCGGGACGTCCCTGCCAGCCTACATCCGCGTGGACCTCGGCGTCCGGCAGCACTTCCATCTCACGATCGGCGGGCGGGACGCGCAGATCGCGTTGTTCGGCTCGCTCACCAACATCCTCGGCCGGCGCAACGTGCTGACCTACGCTCGGGATTCCTCGACCGGAGCGCCGGTTCAGGTCGAAATGCGCCCCCCGGCTCCCCTGGTGGTCGGCCTCGACTGGCGGTTCTGACCCGCGCGACCTCACGTTGTCACAAACCCGCGCGGATCTGTGTTCCACACCCGGAGCCCCATGTGAACAGTCCGGGAGTGATGGTACGCCACGACCAGGCGACGGCGGGCTATGGGGGAGCCCGTGGGCGAGAGGGAGTCGGCGCGCTGCCTGAGACCGCATCGTTCCACGACCAGTTCGTGGACCTGTTCAACGCGCACTTCCGCCGGCTGTTCCGCTATCTGGACCGGCTGTCGGGCGAGCCGGAGCTCGCCGCCGACCTGGCGCAGGAGGCGTTCATCCGCCTGCACGAGCGGGGGTCGGTGCCGGATGCGCCGGAGGCGTGGCTCATCACGGTGGCTCTGAACCTGTTTCGCAACGCCAAGTCGTCGGAGACCCGGCGCCGCCGGCTGTTGACCCTGACGCGCGGTGAGGGCGTGCATGCCGACCCACCGCCCTTGCCTGACGAGGCGGCCGAATCGAAGGAGTCCCGCCGGCGGGTCCGCGCCACGCTCGATCGGATGCCGGAGCGCGAGCGGCGCCTGTTGTTGCTCCGGGCCGAGGGCTACAGCTACCGCGACATCGCGACGGCCCTCGAGCTCAACGAAGCCAGCGTGGGTGTCATGCTCGCGCGCGCCAAACAAGCGTTCCGAACGACCTACGAGGAAGCGTCCCATGCACCTTGACCCAGAGCAGGTTCAGCGGCTGCTGCACGGCCAGCTCCCGGGTTCGGCGGACACGGCTGCCCGGGCGCACCTCGCGGCGTGCGACGCCTGTGGCGCGGAGCTCGCGGCGGCGGAGCGGGAGGAGCACGACGTGTTCGCGTTGCTGCGCGCCGTCGACCACGCACCGCCGCCGCTCACCGCGGAAGCGGTGATCGCGCGGGCGCGTGGGAAGGGTCTCGGCCCGATGCGGTGGGCCGCGGGTGCCCTGTTGGCGCTCGGCGTCGCCGGGGCGGCGTATGCGATGCCCGGTTCGCCCGTTCGAGCCTGGGTGGAAGCCATCGGGCAGCGCCTCGCGGGTCCTCCGGGCCCCTCGCGCGAGGCGCCCGGTCCGGCCCTCGTCGAGCCGCCGGCGGTCGCCGGTATCGCGGTTGCCCCGGGGCGGCAGCTGCGCATCGTCTTCACGTCCTACCAGGCCGTGGGGGAGGTGCGCGTGTCGCTGACGGACAGCGCCGAGGTCTCGGCGCGGGCCCCGGCCGGCGCCGCGACGTTCAGCACCGGCGGCGACCGGCTCGTGATCGCGAACGACGAGGGCACCGCTACGTTCGAGATTCGGATTCCCCGCACCGCGCCGTGGATCGAGATCCACGTGGGCGGTTCGCGAGTGTTCCTCAAGCGGGGCCCCGACGTTACGACGGCACTGCCCGCCGCACCACCGGGTGCCTGGGTTCTCCCCATGACGCGCCCGGAGCGGTAGCCCGAGGCCGCTCCTCGCTGTCACAAGTCTCCATGTCATCTGCTCCTCCTGTGACGACAGCGTTTCACAGGATTCCACTGCGGACCATGGAGGATCTCGTGATCGGCCGACCCATCACGCTCACCGCGATCGTGGCGGTCGCGGCGCTCGTCGCCTGCGACAGCCCAGCCGGCACGGACCAGATCTGCGCGAGCCTTCCCACCGCACCTCAAAGCGCGCGCGTCGATCTCGCGTCGCCCTCGTTCTCGAACCCCACCAGCGTGACCAATCCGCTCTTTCCCGTCAGCGGGCTCGGACGGGTTCTCCTGATGGGGAACGTCGGCGGCGTCCCGCTGCGGGTCGAGACGACCCTGATGCCGGGGATCCGAACCATCGACCTCGACGGCGAGCCCGTCGAGGTACTGGTGTCTCAGTACGTCGCGTGGCTCGACCGCCGCATCCACGAGGTCGCGATCGACTGGTATGCCCAGGACGACGACGGAGCCGTATGGTACTTCGGTGAGGACGTGTTCAACTTCGAGGGCGGCGTCATCGTGGACACCGACGGCACCTGGCTCGCCGGCAGGGACGGTCCGGTCGCGATGATCATGGCCGCCAGCCCCCAGGTCGGCAACGTGTGGCGGCCCGAGAACATCTGCGAGGTCATCTTCGAAGAGGTCACCGTCCAGACGATCGGCGTGACGGTGAACGGCCCGCGCGGCCCGGTCCAGGGCGCCATCGTGACGGACGAGCTGCACATGGACGGCACGCGGGAGGACAAGACCTTTGCCCCCGGCTACGGCGAGTTCTCGACCGGCTCCGGCACCAATCTCGAGGCCGTCGCACTCGCCGTGCCGACGGATGCGCTGCCGGGACCCGTTCCGACCGAGCTCTTCACCCTGTCCGCCGGCGCCGACAGCATCTTCGACGCGGCCCAGGTTGGCGGTTGGAGTGCGGCGTCGGCCATTCTCGGCAGAATGACGACGGCCTGGAACGCGTTCCAGGCGGGTAGCGTGCCGCCGACGCTCAGAACCCAGATGAACGGCGCGCTCGCGGCGCTCGGCGGCGCTCTGCAGGCCCAGAACGTCGGGGCGGCGCGCCAGACCTCGGTGGACGTCGATCTGGCCAGCCTCGACCTCCAGCTCCGTCACCGCCCGGTGGCCCAGATCGACCTCGAGCTTCTCGACCTCTGGGCCCGTCAGCTCCTCGTCGATGCAGCGGCCGGCGACCAGGGCGCGGTGCTCGGCGACGCCGCCACGATCAAGTGGATTCGTGATCGGCTCGCTGCGGACGTAACCTACGAGCCCGAGCTGAGCCGGATCGACGCCCCGCTCGGTGGACTGCGGGCCGCGGCAGCCGCCCGGAACCTGGGCGCTGCGACCGACGCCGCCACGAGGCTCCGGCAGACCCTCGCGCGGACTCGCGCGATCGGGTGGCGCCGCTGAGCCCGCGTGGCACTGCGCGAGCAGTTGGAACGCACTGCGCCGCCGGTCGGCCTGTTGCAGGACGGATCGTTGAGGCTGGTGCGCCACGGGATAGCGCGATAGCTTCGCTGCCTCCCGAACCCCGGAGCCGTTGTGCGTACCCGATTCGTTACCGCCGCCGCCCTCGCCCTCGTCGCTTGCCAGCGCGCTGAAACGCCCGAACAGGCGGCCGCCCGGATCCAGACCGAAACCGAGGCGGCCCGCCCGGCGGTCGAGGCAATGATGGCCGCGTATGGCCGCCATTTCACGGCCGGCCACACCGACTCGCTCGCATCCATGTACATGGACGACGCGCACCAGCTGCCGCCGAACATGCCACCGGTCCACGGGAAGGAGGCGATTCGTCAGGGGCTGGCCGCGTACTTCGCCAACGGCCCGATAGGTGAGCTGCAGTTCAGGGTCGAGAACCTGGTGGTGAACGGACCGATCGCGATCGTCCGGGCCGCGTGGACGTTCACGCCGCCCGCGGGTGCCCCCATGCCGGCCGACACTGGCGTCGGGATGGCGCATTGGCATCTCGCGGACGGCCAGTGGATGATCGCCGAGGAGATCTGGCGCAGCAATCTGCCGGCGCCGCCCCCGCCGCCAGCGCCGCGCCGCAGAGGCTGAGCGACTGCCCGAACACAAGGAGGGCCCGGCTCGCACCGGGCCCTTCGCTGTCTGCTGTCAGCGGTCAGCGGCCTGCGGTCAGCGGCCCCCGGTCGTATCCCTCGGCGAGATTCGATCCAGCGCCTGGCCGAGCTCGACGTAGGACTGCGGGTCCACTTCGCGGAACGGCACGGCGCGATACGCGATCCGTCCATCCGGCCCGACCACGAACAGGTTGCGGTTCGTGAGCCCGGAGCGCGAAGCGAGCGCGCCGTACATCCGGCCCACGGCCGTGCTGGGGTCGCTGGCGAACAGGAACGGGAACTCGGACTCCCGAGCCCACGCCGCCTGCACGGTGTCGTGGTCGGCGCTGATGGCGATCAGCACCACGTTCCGGCCGTTCCTGAAGAGCTGCGCGTACTGATCACGGTACGCGTCCATTTGAATCGTTCAGCCACGCGTTCGCGATCGGAAGAAGAACGCCAGCACCACGGTCTTGCCGCGGAACTGGGTGAGGCGGATCGGCTCGCGCAGCACCCCGTAGCGGGTGGCCCCGGGAAGCGCGAAGTCCGGCGCGACGGCGCCAACCTCGAGCGGCTGCGCGGCGGGCGCGGCCGGCGGGTTCTGGGCCCGCGCGGCGCCGGCCAGCAGGGCCAGCGCGAACAGCACGTACCTGGACCGGATTCTCGTCATCACAGCCTCACGCCGAAGGGACGGCCTCAGTATGCGGGGCGCCGGCGGCCACGGCAAGCACCTCCCTGAGCGTCGTTTCGCCCTTATCTCTGGCGTACCAGCGGCGGATCTCCGGGTACAACTCCTTCTTGTCGCGGCCGGCCCGCCGCTGTTCGACGACCCATTCCTGCAACGCTCGCGGCCGGGGGCCCCACCAGCCCAGCTCGTCCATCGCTTCCGTCAACACGATCACGACCGGGATCGCGCGCGCCGTCCCGTTGGTGAGATACCGGTCCATCACCGCGGCATACGCGTCGCGCCGCAGGACCCGCAGCGGGATGTCGGCCGCCGCCGCCCACTTGGCCAGCACCGGCACCGTGTTCACGGCGTCGCCGCACCAATCCTCGGACAGCACGACCAGCCGGATCCGCTCCGGCAGCGCGCGTGCCGCGGCGACGGCCCATTCCGGCACCTTCGCCAAGCGATGCACCGCCTCCCACAGCGCGCGGTGCTGCGGCCCAGCGTAGGCGAGAAACTCCTCGAACGTCCACGCCTCGGACCAGCGATCGGCAAACGGCCAGACCATGCGGCTCCCGGGCACCGGGGGGGGGGATATCGCAGTGGAAGGCTAGCATGGGGTCAAGCTGACCGGGAGCGGTGGCAGGCAGGCTGAAGCTTAGCCGCGGCGGATCGCCGCGACGTCCACGATTCGCACGCCATTCGGGGGCTGTTCCACGACCCGGACCAGCGCCTCGACCATCTGCGCGATCGTCACCAGGCCGAGCCGGACCGCCGACTCCCGCGTCGCGGGCAGGCGCTCGCCGAGCCAGTAGAACGGCACCAGCGCCAGCGGCCAGCGGTGGCCCGGGCCGATCACGTACCACGGCCGCAGGAACGTGGCGGCGAAGCCGGCGCCCTTGATCAACGCCTCGGCTTCCGCGCGCACCGCGATGTAGCCGGCCATGATGGGAGCGGGTTGCGCGACGCTGACGTAGATGAAGTGGCGGATGCCGGCTCCGCGCGCGGCCGCGACCGACGCCCGTACCGAGACCAGGTCCACCTCGCGGAACTGCTGCGCCTTGCCGGGTCCGGGGTTCGGGGTGCCGACCAGCTGCAAGAAGGTCTCGGCGGGTGGGACTTCAGCGGCGAAGGTCGCGGCGTCGAGGGCGTTGCCCTGGACGATTACGGCGCCGGGCGGCACTTTGTGCTCCGACCCCGGACGCGCGAGCGCGCGGACGGCGTGGCCGCGCTCCAGCAGGCGCGGAATCACGCGCCGGCCCATGTAGCCGGAACCACCCGTCACGAACACGGTCATCGACAATGCGACTCCTGTTGGCTTTCTACGCTTGCGCGGCGGCCGCCGGATGTGCGGGGGGCGGGTCGCCCGCACCCCGCGCGCCGGCCGCCCGGCTGGCCTTCGAGGCGATCTCGCTGCTTGGCGACACGCTGCGCGCCCCGGCTCTCCCCGCGGCGACGCGCCAGGGCTTTGAGCAGCGCCTGCGCGAGGCCGAGCGCGACGTGGCGGCGCGCCCCAACGACCCGGACGCCCTGATCTGGCTCGGCCGCCGCACCGCGTATCTCGGACGCTACCGGGAGGCCATCGCGATCTACACCCGCGGCATCGCGCGCTGGCCCAACGACGCGCGCTTCTACCGGCACCGCGGCCACCGCCGGCTCACCGTGCGCGAGCTGGACCGCGCGGCGCAGGACCTCGCGCGCGCCGCGGAGCTGGTGCGCGGCCGGCCCGACGAGGTGGAGCCCGACGGCCTGCCCAACGCCCGCAACACGCCGACCAGCACGCTGCAGTCGAATATCTGGTACCACCTGGGCCTGGCGCGCTACCTGCGCGGCGATTTCGCCGGCGCGCTCGCGGCGTACGACGAGTGCCTCACCGTGTCGCGCAACTTCGACATGCTCGCGGCCACGACCTACTGGCGGTATCTCACGCTACGCCGCCTCGGCCGTTCCGACGAGGCGGGGGCGACCCTGGCGCCGATCTCGCGCGACCTCGACATCATCGAGAACCGCTCATACCACCGGCTGCTGCTGCTGTTCAAGGGCGAGATGCCCGAGGACTCGGTGCTGCCGCCCGGCGAGCGCTCCTCGCTCGACGACGCCACGGTGGGCTACGGGGTCGGCGCGTGGCACCTCGTGAACGGCCGCCGCGCGCAGGCCACGCCGCTGTTCCAGCGCGTCCTCGAGGGCACGAACTGGCCCGCGTTCGGCTATCTTGCGGCGGAGGCCGAGCTGGCGCGCCTCCGCAGCCGATGAGCATCGAGAGCCTGCTCATGACTCATAGCTCACAGCTCATGGCTCACAGGGCTTTGCACCCAAAGCCCCGTCAGTAGGTGACATTGTGGGCAGCCCGGTCGGTTTCTGTGCAGGCGGCCAGCCCCGCCACGCTCACGCCAAGCTCGAAGATCGAGTGAATCACGCAGACGATATTG
>Ga0247727_10006396_pt1 | contig 23195 bp, 18 predicted proteins | sample WisWelCaveWW1625_FD_202498 | JGI IMG/M metagenome (GOLD analysis project Ga0247727, IMG submission 202498) | Biofilm microbial communities from Wishing Well Cave, Virginia, United States - WW16-25 | ecosystem: Environmental > Aquatic > Deep subsurface > Groundwater > Cave microbial mat | place...
TCGCGGCTTATGAAGCCAAAGAGCGCCAACCGCTTCACGGCACGTATCGCGGTTACGATATTTACTCGATGTGTCCGCCCAGCTCCGGCGGTGTGGCGCTGATCGAGATGCTCAACATTCTCGAAGGGTTTGATTTGAAATCTTACGGCCACAATTCTGCGATGTATTTGCATTTGCTCAGTGAGGCCATGCGTCGCGCTTTTGCCGATCGTGCCCGCTATCTTGGCGATCCGGATTTCAATCCCGACATTCCGATTCAACAATTGACTTCCAAAGAATATGCCGATGCATTGCGCCGGGACATCAGCCTGAATCGCGCCTCAGAAAGCGACCCGATTGCATTCAATAATGTTGCAGAGAGTTCTGAGACCACCCACTATTCTGTCGTCGATGCAGAAGGCAACGCCGTCGTCGTCACTTACACGTTGGAGTACGGCTACGGCTCGCGCATCATCGCCGACGGGCTCGGTTTTCTTTATAATAATGAAATGGGCGACTTCAATCCGCAGCCGGGACGCACCGACAGCAGTGGGATGATTGGCACGCCGCCGAACGTCATTACTCCCGGTAAGCGCATGCTGTCGAGCATGACGCCGACGATTGTCGCAAAAGACGGAAAGCCGTTGTTGTTGATCGGCACGCCGGGAGGGCGCACCATCATCAACACGGTTTTGCAGGTTGTGCTCAACGTGATTGATTTCAACATGAATATATCACACGCCATTGCTGCAGGCCGGGTGCATCATCAGTGGCTGCCGGACAGCCTTTATGTCGAAAAATATGCGACGACGCTCGACTCGCAACGGTTGCTGGAGATGATGGGGCATCGCTTACAGGTGAAGGGATCGCAAGGCAGCGCCATGGGCATCATGATCGATCCCAAGACGGGATTGCGCCACGGCGCGGCTGATCCGCGCGCGAGCGATGGCGCGGCCACAGGCTATTGAACATGCGCTAGATGGATAGCATGAATTACTGCAGTCAAAAGATGTGAATTTCCAAACCGCGGGGTAAGCCATGTCAACCTTGATCAATGAGATTGTAGAGATCACTTTGTTCCAGAAGTTTATCATCACCTGGATTGTGATCGGATGGCTGCTGATTGCCTATTATATTCTCAAGCCGCTACACGGCATGCCGGCCTGGAAAAACGTAGTGCGTGGCATTGGCGAGATTACACTCGGCAGTCTGTGGATGATCCTTTGTGTTGTGCTGTTGCATTTTGTGCCCGGATTTGCCATTATGCTCGTCGTGGCATTTTGTTTTTTTCACTGTACACGTAGCGTGCTCGACATCAGGTCGTGTGAAAGGAAGGATGTGCCGCGCAAGCTCGTCGGGAAAGTTGTACTGAGCGTACTTTTGGCTGCCCTCATCCTTGATCACTGCCTTGGCTTTGATCCCATCTTCAACATCAAGCGCGGCGTTGCCCAGCTGACTAGCAATACGGTTTTTCCTGACGCCGGCAAAAGCTGCAAACATTGGTTTGCCTGTGATTGTACCTACCCGATGCGGAGAACGGGCATTCGACCCTCCGAGTCAAAAGCTGCCTTTGCCGATTCAAGCTTTTTGCTGTCTCGTATGAAAAAGATCTCCCTATCATCAAGCGTGACGATCTCGAAAAAACAAACTCCGGCGAAGGCAAAATGAAGATCAACGTTAACAAGACCGTGCTCAGCTTGGTGCAAGGCGACATCACCGAGCAGGCCACTGATGCCATCGTCAATCCGGCGAACGAGGCGCTGATTCTCGGCGGCGGTGTGGCCGGAGCGATTCGCAACAAGGGCGGCCCTGCCATCCAAAAGGAATGCGATGCCATCGGCGGCACGTATGTCGGCGGCGCGGTGATCACCACCGGCGGCAAGCTCAAGGCCAAGCACGTCATTCACGCCGTTGGGCCGCGCATGGGAGAGGGTGATGAAGATCGCAAGCTGCGTGATGCAACGCTCAATTCTTTGAAGCTCGCCGATCAGCATAAACTAAAAAGCATTTCTTTTCCGGCGATCTCCACCGGCATTTTTGGTTATTCCATCGATCGCTGCGCGAATATCATGTTGCAAACGACAATCGATTATTTACGCGGCACAACGCAGCTTCAAGAAGTGGTTTTTTGTTTATGGGGAAAAGAGGCATTTGAGGTTTTTGAGAAGGCCCTCAGCGGTATGATCGAGGGCAAGGAGGTTTGAGAGCATGGTCATTTTTCAAGTTCCTGCAGGTATTCCTGAGCACAATTTGCTCGCTAATAAAATCGGCACCTATCTTGAGCAGCATCTCAGCCGTGAGTTAGTTGTGCTCTACGACACTTACAGTTTTATCTCTACCGAAATGTTGGAACGGCTTGGCCACTTCAAGGGCGCTGATCCGCACGAATATATGCAGCAGCGGCTGCTGGATTTAGGTGCTTCACCGAGTTTCATCGCCGAAACCATGGCGCATCTTCTCAAACAAGGGATCATGCCGTCGCCTTATGCTCCGGATGTTTGCGTCGTGCAGGAAGTCGATTTTGAAAATCGTTTCCGCATTCCGCTCTGGATCGCCGAAATTATCTCGAAAGACTCCCGAGATTATGATTTGTACTTCAAGGCGTACCTCTACGAACGTCTCGGCGTGAAGGGGTATTTTGTCTTTGAAACCGGTCGCCGATCTGGAAAGCTACTTCGTGGTTATCGCTTGAAATCGGAGACAACGCGCTATACTCAATTTGAAGAAATTGCATTCGGAGAGAAAACAGCGCGTTCCGAAGTGCTCGGCGTAGATTTTCCGGTTCAGTGGACGGTCTAATTGAGCAAATTTTTTCAACACCTCAGGCGCATGGCTTCATGAATCTCATTGACAAAGCAACTCCCGAGCTTGTACTCGTTTCCACGTCACCGTATCGGCGAGAGTTGATGGAGCGCTTGCGATTGCCGTTTCAGGTGGCCGCGCCACGGTTTGAAGAAAATCATCAAGCTTATGATGATCCACGAAAGATGGTTCTGGGTCTGTCGCGCGCAAAGGCAATGAGCGTCGCTGATGATTTTTCCAGCGCCGTGCTCATCGGTTCCGATCAAATCGTTTGGTTTGATAGAAAACCGGTTGGCAAGCCTTTGACGCGGGAACGCGCGCTTCAGCAGTTGCAAAGTCTTCGAGGGAAGGATCACGAATTCTACACCGGGCTTTTTCTTTATGATTGTCGCCGCCGGGAATCGCAAGAATATTGCATCGTTGGCCATGGTCGTTTGCGCGCGGACTTGAGCGATGATGAATTGCGCTCGTACATCGAGCTGGATGATCCGTTGCATAGCGCCGGCGGCGTGAAAACCGAAGGCGTGGGTTTGATGTTGTTCGATAAACTCGAGTGTGAAGACTGGACGGCGATCATTGGCTTGCCGGTGATGGCATTGGCGAGTGGATTGAGGAAATGGAGCTATCCGCTTTTCCCACAAACGCCAAAATTAATTTGTCGAAATAGCTTGAAGTGGCAAAAATGACGTCACCGTTTCCAATACTTAACCCGGAATTGGAGCGATACCTGCGCGACGCTAACCCTTGGTGGCGTGGCGACCCGCTGCCACCTCTGCCTTCGCTTAGACGATGGGCCTTCGAACCGGCGCTGAGTCGTCTGAAAAGCGGTCTCGCGCCGGTCATCGCCATGCGCGGCCCTCGGCAGGTCGGTAAGAGCACCCTGCTGTTGCAAATCATCCAACAACTGCTTGCGGAAGGCGTCGAGCCCAGTCGCATTCTCCGCATTCAGTTTGAAGAACTTCCTTCGCCAATGGATTTGCGAGAACCCATCCTCGAAATTCCGCGTTGGTTCGAGCACAATGTTCTCGGCAAAACGTTTAATGCGGCGGCACATGAAGGCCGACCGGCTTACTTTTTTTTTGATGAATTGCAAAACCTACCTTACTGGTCACCGCAACTCAAATACTTGGTCGACATGCGCTCCGTGCACGGCATGATCACCGGCAGCTCCGCATTGAAGATTGAAAGAGGCCGTGACAGTCTGGCCGGGCGATTGAGCACGATTGAGATGGGACCGCTCTTCTTGCGCGAGATTGCCAGCTTTCGCGGCTTTGGTGAAATCCCTTCGTTTCTTGCATTCAACGGCTTGGCCCAGCTCAAGAATAAATCCTTCTGGCAGGAGTTGCGCGCCTTTGGCGAGCAGCATCGTGAAATCCGCCGAGCGGCCTTTGCGGCGTTTTCCGAGCGAGGCGCATATCCCATCGCTCACGTGCGGGCCGATCGCCCATGGGAAGAAATCGCCGATCAATTGAACGAGACGGTGATTCGCCGCGTCGTTCAGCACGATCTACGTCCAGGCGGAAAAGGGCGCCGGCGCGATGCCAAGCTATTTGAAGAAGTCTTTCGCGTGGGTTGTCGCTACATTGGCCAGGCTCCCAATGCGCCTCTTTACTATGACGAAATCAAGCGCGCGATGGGTGCGGAGGTAAGTTGGCCGCGCATCCTGACTTATTTGGATTTTCTCAACGAATCGCTATTGTTGCGTTTAATCGAACCTCTTGAATTGCGGCTGAAGCGAAGGCAGGGCGCCGGCAAGCTGTGTTTGTGCGATCATGCTTTGCGGGCCAGTTGGCTGCAAGAAGTGGTTCCGCTTACGGAAGATGGACTGGCCGGCCAACCCCATCTCTCGGATTTGGCCGGTCGCATTGCCGAGAGCGCCGCCGGCTACTACATTAGCTCGATTTTAAGTTTGGACGTGGCGCATTTTCCGGAGCGCAATTTAGAGCCGGAAGTGGATTTTGTATTGACGGTCGGCGAGCAGCGCATCCCCATCGAAGTGAAGTATCGCCGCCGCATCGATTTCAATGATACACGCGGGTTGCGTAGCTTTATCGAGCATGCGGCCTACAATGCGCCGTTCGGCTTGTTGATCACTCAAACCGAGCCCGCTGATATTGACGATCCGCGTATCGTCCAAATGCCGCTCTCAACACTGTTGCTTCTGCGATGAAGGGCAGCATGGATTCTTGAGATACCAGCTTTATCATTGAATTGAATTCGGATTACAGGATTTGCCATGATCCTCCCCGCATTTGAATTTTATCAACCAACCTCGCTCGCAGAAGCGGTATCTTTGGCAAATTCACTGAACGGCGATTTTGATTTTATCTCCGGCGGAACCGATCTTCTGCCGAATTATAAAATGCGGCTCAATCCGCGCAAACATGTCATCAGCCTCGGCAGCATTAAGGAGCTTTATCAAATCTCTCCGAGCCGCATCGGCGCGATGGCGCGGTTGGTGGAAATTGAAAATCATCCTGAATTAAAGCGCTCGCTGCCGATTGTTCCGATAACTGCCGCACAGATCGCCACCCCGCTGCTGCGCGAATCCGGCACCGTCGGCGGGAATATCATGCTCGATACGCGTTGCTTCTATTTTAACCAGAGCTTGTTTTGGCGCGACTCGAAAAATTATTGCTTGAAAGCCGATGGCGACGTTTGCCTGGTGGTGCCGCAGGAAACAATTTGTTACGCCACATACTCCGGCGATCTCGCGCCGGTGTTCATGGCGCTCGGCGCTTCGTTTGTGCTTGCCGGGCTGGACGGCGCGCGCGAAGTCTCATCAAAAAATTTTTTTACCCATGATGGCATTACCCGCCATGTGAAATTGCATGAAGAAATTCTGACGCACGTCAAGATCCCGCCTGAAGCGAAAAATCTTCGAGCAAATTATTTGAAACTCCGCGTCCGCGATTCCATGGATTTTCCGGTATTAGGTGCGGCAGCGGCAATACAGCTTTCGCAGCGAACGATTCAACGATTGCACATCGCGTTGACCGGCGTGGCGACCACGCCGCTGGAGTTCGACGAGATGACGGATAAGCTCGTGGGTGACCAACTCACGGAAAACCTGATCGAGCAACTCAGCGATGACGTCATGAATCAAGTGACGCCCTACAAAAACGTCGCATTCTCTCCGCAGTATCGCAAAGCCATGATCGGCGTTTATCTCAAGCGGCTGCTTAAGGGTTTTTTGAAAGAATAAACTGAGGAAAAGCGTTCTGCCAAATTCAACAAGGGAAGCGTCACCATGCAAGCTCAACAATTTAGCGCAGGCAACGTCGTGAAGGATCGCCAGCCGATCGTGGTGATTGAATGGGAAGATGAACAACTCGAGGCTCGCGGTTGGCTGGTCATCGATATGCTGGTGAATCGCGTTGCCGGCGGCGGCACCCGCATGAAAATAGGCGTGACCGCCGAGGAGATGATCAAGCTCGCGCAAACCATGACCTTGAAATTCACCTTGACCGACCCGCATATCGGCGGGGCGAAATGCGGCATCGATTATGACCCGACGCGCCCCGACAAGCTCATCGTCATGCAACGTTTTTATCAGTACATCAAGCCGTTCTTGATGAATTGTTACGTCACCGGCGCGGATTTGAATACGAATGAAGACGAAGTGATTGCGTGCACCCGCTCTCTCGGGTTGAGTTGCCCGCAATATGCGCTGGCGAAATCTCTGGGCGACGAAGCCCGCCGCGTCCGGCGTTTTTTCGAAGGTATTCATTTGCCCATTGACTCTCAGGGCAAAATGCTCATGAACACCGCGGCAACCGGTTTCAGCATTTATGTCGCAACGAAACGCGCCCTGCTGCCCGAAACTCTGCATGGCAAAAAGATCGCGATTCAAGGTTTTGGCAACGTCGGCGGTTGTTGCGCAAAATTTCTTTCTGATGACGGCGCGTGCATTCAGGCGATTAGCGATCGTTACGGCACGGTGTATTGCCAGACCGGGCTGAACATTCCGCTGTTGCTTTCCTGCCGCGATGAGAGAAGCAAAACCGTTTTTCGAAATCTCGTGAGTCTCAAGGATCGCCCCGCGAATTATGAGCTGATCAACAATCCCGAGGCGATATATCAATTCGGCGACGACGTTTTTATTCCGGTGGCGGATAGCGAAATTATCACGCCGGAAAATTTTCAAAGCATCAAGGCGAAATATCTGATTTGCGGCGCCAACGATCCGTTCAAGCCGGCGGACATTGAAGAACGGATGTTTGCGCTGGGCCATGTCGTCGTGCCTGATTTCATCGCGAATGCCGGGACCGCTGCCTTGTACCATACGCTCATCAAAGGCGACGGCCCGGTGACGGTGCCGGCCTTGCTGCAGAACCTGGAAAAGCAAATTGCCGGCGCCACCGATGCGGCGCTGCAAAAATCCACGAGTGAAAAAATTTCGCCGCGCGCCGCGGCAGAGCTGCTTGCCGAGGAGAAGATCAAATACTATCCCGAAAGTTATGTCACGGCTCTTGCAAAGCGGTGGCGGTGAGCGCGAATTTTCAGATGGATCGACTGATCGTGGGGTTCGATAATTTTTTGCAGCATTCGCTGCCACGCTTCGGTCGCCTCGCCAAAATCGGGGATTTGATGGTAATAAATAGTCGTTCATGGCGTGGCTGTGATTCGGTGGCGGCGCGCAAGCCCGCATTCCCCGCTGTTCAGTTGGCTGATTTTTCCTCCCGGTCACTTATTCGTTCGCGCAACGTTCCGGCTTCTGGGAACAAGGAGTGGGCAGGTGGAGAGGCCGTGGTTAAAGTTTTATGAGACGGCCGTGAATCAGAGTCCGGCCATTCCTGAAAAAACCATCTACGATCTTTTTGAAGACGCCGTTCGGCTGAGTCCGAAACAGCCGGCGTTGTTTTTCTTTGGCAGAAAGTTCAGTTACGCCGAGTTGGCGCGCATGATCGATGCTTGTGCCGCGGCGTTGGCGGGCATCGGGGTTCGGAGCGGCGACCGGGTCGCAATCATACTCCCCAATCTTCCGCAATTTGTCGTAGCGCATTATGCGATCATGAAAATCGGCGCCGTCGTCGTACCGACCAATCCGCTCTATGTGGAGCGCGAGCTTGAGCATCAGCTCAACGACGGCGGCGCTGAAGTAGCAATCGCCCTTGATTTGTTGCACAAGAGAATCGAAGCCGTGCGCGGCAAAACCCGTCTGCGCGCCGTGATTTACACCGGCGTACAAGATTATTTGCCGGCGTTGCTGAGGGTTTTGTATCCGCTCAAAGCCAAGCGTGAGGGCAGGTGGGTGAGCACACCGTCGGACAACGGCGTGTATCGCTTCGTGAACCTCATGAAACAAACGTTTCCTCCGATACACAAAAAAGAGATGCAGCCGCAGGATGTTGCCATGCTGCTTTATACCGGAGGAACGACCGGCGTTGCCAAAGGCGCCGTGCTCACCCATCGCAACTTGGTTGCCAACGTGGCGCAATTGCAGGCATGGTGCTATGGCGCCGAAATAGGGCGTGAAGTCTTGCTTTCGGTGTTGCCGTTTTTTCATAGTTACGGATTGACGACTTGTCTGCATTTCAGCTTGATCATACGTTGCGCGCTCGTGCTCATCCCGCGCTTCGATATCGAGATGATTCTGAAAGCGATAGATAAATACAAGGTGACTTTGTTTCCCGGCGTGCCGACGATGTATGTGGCTGTCAACAATTATCCGCAGATCAAGAAGTACGATTTGAAAAAGATAAAGCTTTGCATCAGCGGCGCGGCGCCTCTGCCGCTGGAGGTGGCAAAGAAGTTTGAAGAGATTACCGCCGGAGGCCGCCTGGTCGAAGGTTACGGTCTCTCCGAATGCAGCCCGGTCACCCATGCGAATCCGATTTTCGGCGAGCGCCGCGAAGGCTCGATCGGTCTGCCGATGCCGCTGACCGACGCGCGGATTGTCGACCCGGAAACTGGCGAAACGCTTGCCGCCGGCAGAGTCGGCGAGCTGACCGTGCGTGGGCCGCAGGTGATGCAAGGCTACTGGCAGATGCCGGCCGAGACGGCGAAGGTGTTGCAGGATGGCTGGTTATTTACCGGCGATATGGCGCGGATGGATCAAGACGGTTATTTTTACATCGTCGATCGCAAGAAAGATATGATCATCGCCGGCGGCTTCAACATCTATCCGCGCGAGATCGAAGAAGTTTTGTTCAAGCATCCGAAAGTCTTGGAGGCGGCGGTCATCGGCGTGAAGGATCGCTATCGCGGGGAGACGGTCAAGGCGTTCGTGGTATTGCGCGAGGGGGCACTGGCGAGCGAAGAAGAGCTTGTCGCGTTTTGCAAAAAAGAGATGGCGGCGTTCAAAGTTCCGAAACTGGTAGAGTTCAGGAAAGAATTGCCCAAAACCCTCATCGGAAAAGTCTTGCGGCGGGCTTTGGCCGAGGAAGAAAAATCAAAAACAGTGAAAGTCGCTTCAACGGCCGCGACTGAGGTGAACTAACGGCATGTGGCGCCCCGGATCGATACGCGGCTGTTTAAGTTTTTATTCAGGCGCACATTCATCTGACTCATTGACCTTATAGCCATTATGGACAATTCATCCTTTCGCGCTGAGATCACCGATGAGCTTGCGGGGCTCGTCAGATTTCAGTTTGAAAAAAACAACAATCAACAAGCAGGGTTACAGGTGATCGTTCCCGCCTTCGATCGTTTTATGGCAGAGGGGCGCAGAAATTTCATTTTCGATCTTGAAAACATTCCCTATCCATCGAGTAGCTTCATCGCCTTCCTGGTTACGGCCACGTTACGCGCCCGCGCGGCGCATGGGGACGTCAAGCTCGTCAACGTTTCGCATACCGCCAAAAATAACCTGCTCAGCTTCAGCCCGTTGACTTATCTTTCAGTGGAAGAAAACGAAAGCGATGCGGAAGAACATTTGATGATGGACAGCGGCGGAGATGACGGCGAATTCGAAATGTCCGAAGCAAAACCCGCCGTTACACCGCTGTCTACCGACCCGGTCGAGACGCGACACCTGGGCAACATCGGCACGCGCGAAGAGGAGGCGCCGGCCGCTCAAAATCATCAGATCAGCGTGGAAAGCGTGGCGTCCAACCTTTATCGTCTTTGCGACTTTGTGACGGCGCATGCCCATCAAGCCGGCATGGAGGAGAAAGAAATCGGCAAAATCAAAATCGCCGTCTATGAGGCCTGCCTGAACGTCATCGAGCATGCCTACCATTCCAATCCGAATCACTGGATCGATTTGTCGGTGAGCTACTCGCCGGACAAATTTACGATCATGATCGAAGACAAAGGTCTTGCCTTCACCATGCCCAAGGCTCATGATTATGACGTCGAAGACGCGGTGCAGAAACGCCGCATCGGTGGTTTCGGCCTGCACATCATCCGGCGGTCGACCGACGAAGTCGATTACAAGGCAGACCCGGTGAACGGCAATCGCCTGACGATGATCAAAAACTTGAGATAAAATGACTTCGTTCAGCAGGAAAATTTTTTTGTGCGCCGGTGAACCCCTCGCGGCAACAAGCGTATAACTGACCGAAATCATCCGATGGAATCCCGTTTATCGGGATCAATAAACATATCACCCATAAAGATGTCAATGGCAAATTCAGGCGAACAGCGCAAGCGCCCTCTGGTTGATGAGATCAGGAGCTTTCGCAAGAACAAAATCAGAACCGCTCTCTTGCTTCTTGTGATCGGACTGGCGGGTTTGGTGTTGCCGATTATTCCAGGGCTGATCTTCATCCTGCTTGCCGTGTGGCTGGTTTTTCCGGATCAGAGTGAAAAACTTTGGGAGCGCCTGAAAGAAGCACTTGCCAAGAACAAATAGAGTTCTTAGATTTCCCTTACCAAGCTTCGATCTGCCAGAATGCAGTTAATTTATAAAATTATGGAGGTGGATTATGCCGTTCTTTGGATTCTCAAGTTGGGATCTCATGCTACTTTTACCGGCTATGGCTTTTTCGCTCTGGGCTCAATTTAGGGTTAAAAGGACCTTTGCGAAGTATAGCCAGATTGCATCGCGCCGTGGATCGAATGGCGCACGAGTCGCGCAAGACTTGCTGAGCATGAACGCCGTCGGCGGCGTGAACGTCACCCAGGGCCAAGGCTTCCTCGGGGATCATTACGATCCGACCAAGAAGATTGTAAGCCTGTCGCCGGATAACTATCAATCAAGCTCCATCGCCGCATTGGCGGTTGCGGCGCATGAGGTCGGCCATGCGGTTCAACACAAAGTTGCTTACGCGCCGTTGAACTTTCGCACGAGTTTCTTCCCGATGGCAAACATCGGCTCGACTTTGGCTTTTCCGCTTTTGCTGATCGGCATGTTTATGCGCATGCCTTTTCTGATCGACGTCGGCATCGTGTTCTTCTCCGCAGCAGTCATTTTTCAGCTTGTCACGCTGCCGGTGGAATTTGATGCGAGCCGGCGCGCATTGTTGCAGCTAAAATCCGGCGGCTTTCTCGCTGCGGATGAAATTGGCGCCGCCAAGAAAGTTCTCAATGCCGCGGCTTTGACCTATGTTGCGGCCACGGCGGTCGCGGTTGTAGAGCTTATCCGTTTGCTCATTTTGAGAAACGCTTCGGAAGAGTAAATCCCAGGAAATGGGGAAGGGCCGTGCTAAATCGCAAATCGTGGTTATTCGCAAGTATTTTGGTGCTGTGCGGATTGATCAGCGGCATCATCATCGCGACAAAGTTTGAATTGCCGCCGATCTCCACCAGCGCCGAGGTCACGGCTCCGGAGCCGGTGTTTCGCCTCGCCAGCAACGGTCCTCTTGCCGATACTCTCGCCAACAATGCCGTTGCCTCGCAGGCCTTTGTCCGCGTTGCAGAACGTGTCATCCCCCATGTGGTGAGCATTGCCAGCACCAAAGTTTTCCTGACCGAGTCCCGCGACGATGAGAATAGCCGGCAGCCGGGCCAGAGCTTGAGATTTCGCGCGCCGCCGCAGCTTCGCCAATCCGGGCGCGGCTCGGGAGTGATTCTTACCTCGGATGGTTATATTCTTACCAATGTTCATGTCGTTGCGCAGGCGCAGAAGATCGTCGTCACGCTTAGCGACAATCGCTCCTTTGAAGCCAAAATCGCCGGCCTCGATCCGTTGACCGAGATTGCCGTGATCAAAATCAATGGGCAGCGTTTGCCTCAAGCATTGATGGGAAATTCCGACAAATGCGCCGTGGGGGAATGGGTTCTTGCGGTCGGCAATCCGTTGGATTTGCATTCGACGGTTACTGCCGGCATCATCAGCGCCATTGGACGACAGATCGACATCATTGCCGATAGCTATGCCGTTGAGACTTTTATCCAAACCGATGCAGCCATCAATCCCGGCAATAGCGGCGGCGCGTTGGTCAATTTGCGCGGCGAAGTGATCGGCATCAACACCGCCATTGCCACAGAGACCGGCTACGATATGGGTTTCGGCTTTGCCGTGCCGATCAATCTTGCCAAGAGAATTGCGACGGATCTTATTCGAAAGGGCAAGGTGGTTCGCGGCTATTTGGGCATCGCCATGCAAAATATCGATGAGCTGCAAGCACGGGCGTTGAAACTGGGAAAACCGCGCGGCGTTTTCGTTGACGATGTTTTTCCCGGAAGCCCGGCAGAACGCGAAGGCCTGCGCCCAATGGACGTAATTCTCTCCATCGATGGAAAGCCGATGAACCGGGTGAATCAGCTCCAAGCCTATATTGCCGGCAAGTCGCCGGGCACCAGCTTGCGCCTGCTCTGTTCCCGCGACGGAAGCGAGTTTTCACGCAACATCAAGCTTGCCGACAGAGAGGTTGACAGCCGCTTGCAGGCACAAACGGCAACTCAGCAGCGAAAGTTTGAAGACTTGGGCATTTCGGTTGAAGAGTTGACCCAAATCGACAAGGACGAGCTTGGCTATTCCGGCAAAGCCGGGGTCTTGGTGACGCGTGTCGAGCGATTCAGCCCGGCAGAAGATGCGGGTTTGAGAGAAGACGATATCATCACGACGGTGAATCGACGGCCGATTAACAGCCCCGCAGAGTTTTCGAAAGTGATCGATGGCATTCGCCCAACCGAGGTTGCTATCGTTTCAATACATCGTAATCGCGCCTCCCGCCACCTTTTCATTGCAACAAACTGAGCCAATTTGATAAAGTCCGGGTCTCCGTTTCTCTTACCTTATCCTTGATTTTTCTCTGCCAGAATAGCATCGGAAAGCCATGATGGCATAACTGAATAGCTAAATGTGGTTTTCCATGTGAATAGAGAATTGTATACAAAGTCGATAATATCGGCATAGTTATTGCCAGATGTTCTTGTTAAAAAATTTCGGACAATTTGGCTCAACGATGCAGATTAAAGATTTCTATAGAAGTTTGGGAGTAGACGAGAAGGCCGGCGCCGATATCATAAAAAAAGCCTACCGCCAATTGGCCAAGAAGTATCATCCCGACGCCAACCCGAACGATAAAGCTGCTGAAGATCGCTTCAAAGAAATTTCCGAAGCTTACGATGTGTTGAGCGACCCGCAGAAAAGAAGAAAATATGATCAACTGCGAACCTACGGGGCGCACGGCAACGGCGGCTGGATAAACTTCGATCCGGAAATCTTTCGCCAGAGAGGCGGCTTCCAGGGGCCAACGAATTTCAACGGGCAAGGGTTTTCATTTTCCGACGTTCTGCGGGATCTGTTCGGGATCGATTCTCTTTTTAACGAGATGCCCGGCGCGCCCGGCAGTATCGGCAGCCATGCCGAAGTAAGGATTTCGTTTGACGAATCCATTCATGGCGTCGAGAAATCACTAACCCTGCGCCAGCAGCGCCGCTGCGTTTCATGCGGCGGAACCGGACATATTGCTCGCAGTATCTGCTCACATTGCGGCGGGTCGGGCCAAACCGTCAGTTCTCAGAAAATCAGGATTAAGATACCTCCCGGCATTGACGATGGTCATATCATCTCCTTGCCGAACATGGGCAGACAAACGCCCTTTGGCACTAGCGATCTCGTCCTATCCGTCCGTGTCGAGCCGCATGGTTTTTTTCAGAAACGAGGACATGACATTTATTGCGAAGTCAACCTCGAAGATGACATGCTTCGCAGAGGCGCAAAAATTCGCGTCAAGACTGTCGACGGTCGCCGAGCGGAGCTGAACATTCCGCCGGGCACAAAACTTGGCACCATTTTTCGTCTAAAAGATTTGGGGATCAAGAGCCATGGCCAACAAGGCCATCAGTACGTTAAGATCGTCTAAAGTAATATTTATCTACCGAAGAAAAACGGCGGTGTATGGAACAAATGCCTTACAAGGCAGTATGCTGTACTGATTTTTCAAAATTCTTATCATTATTTAGGAAATGGAGGTTCCAACCATGCAAACGATGAAAAGATCGTGGGGAATAATCGTCGCCACTCTTTTGGCGGGAACGATCATCGGTTTGATCATTGCCGCGAACTTTGACTTCACGAATATAGGATTTGCCGACAGCCGTCCGAAGACCGCTCTTGGCTCGAATCAAGCGCCGGTCGAGGACAACTTCGACGCCATCAACACCGGCAAGGCCTTTGTCGATGTTGCCAAGCGGGTTACGCCGACGGTGGTGAGCATCACCAGCGCCAAAGTGGTGAAGGTGAGAAATAATCCGCTCTTTGATTTTTTCCACGATGATTCGCGGGGAAGAAATAATCGGGATAACAACCGTGAATTTCGGCAGCAGGGACTCGGCAGCGGCGTGATCATCAGCAACGATGGTTATGTATTGACCAATAATCACGTGGTTCAAGGCGCTGAAGAAATCTCGATTCTGATCGATAACAAAGAGTATGCTGCAAAAATAATCGGCACCGATCCCAAGACGGATGTTGCGGTCGTCAAAGTCGATGCGAAAAATCTTCCGATGATCGCCTTGGGAAATTCGGATAATCTTGAAGTCGGCGAGTGGGTAATCGCGGTCGGCAATCCGTTTTCGCTGGAGTTGGCGCATACGGTAACGGCCGGCATTGTCAGCGGCAAGGGGCGCGCGCCGGGCATTGGCGATGGAACGTTGCAATACGAAGACTTTATCCAAACCGATGCGGCCATCAACCCCGGGAACTCCGGCGGCGCGTTGGTCAACTTGAGCGGCGAGCTTGTGGGTATCAACACGGCGATCGTGACCGGCGGATACGGCGGCGGCAATGTGGGCGTTGGCTTTGCCATTCCGATCAACCTTGCTCGAAATGTCATGCAATCGCTCATCGAAGTTGGACGGGTCGTTCGCGGCTATATCGGCGTGGATATTCAACAAGTGGATAATCGGCTTGCCAAGGCCTATGGATTGTCCGAACCTTATGGCGCGCTCGTCACTGGAATAAGGCCCAATAGCCCAGCCCAGGATGCCGGATTGAAAGTCGAAGATATTGTTATTGAAGTCGACGGCAAGAAGATCAACAATCGCAATCATCTGATGAACATGGTTGCGAGCTATAAGCCGGGCACACGCGTTCCGATCACGCTTTGGCGCAACAAAAAAGAAATGAAGGTCAACCTTGTGCTTGGCGAGCGTCCGGAAGATGATCAACCGGTAAGATTGACAAATAACGAAAGCAATGAGGCGCAGCTTGGGTTGCAAGTCGCCACGCTGACTCCGGCATTGGCCAGCCGCTTTGATATCGACCCGGACGAAGAAGGCGTCATCGTCACCGATATGGAGGAAGGCAGCCAAGCGGCAGAAGAGGGTATTCGCGTCGGCGATCTCATCCGCGAAGTCAACCGACAGCCGGTACGTAATCTCGCCGAATTCCGCCGGACGATTGGCGCGGCGACCGGCGACGTGGTGCTTTTGCGGGTTTGGAGCAATGCCGGAAAACGAAATTTATTTGTTGCATTACGAAGGGAAAATTAGTATTTTTTGCCCCCAAAAGCGGAGAGACCAAGTTAAGCAATGCGCTCTTTGGCGCAGAGGGTGGAGCATTGCGCTCAAGATCGAGGGCAATCCACGACTGCATGGAGTAGGTGGATCATTGAGGATAATCGACTGATGGACGCAAAAAAACTCAAGCATTATAAAACTCGTTTGCTGGAAGAACGGGCGCGGATTCTTGCCTCCTTGAATCATAATGAGGATGAATTCGAAGGCGCCACCACCTCGCGCAGCGCGGAGTTTGAGGAAGCCGCAAAAAACGACCGTGACAAGGAATATATCTCTGGCTTGCTCACGATGGACACCGACGTTCTCGCCGAGATTGAAGACGCGCTCAAGAGAATCCGCGAAGGAACTTATGGAAAATGCGTCGATACCGGCAGGGATATCCCGGAGGCGCGTCTTGAAGCGATGCCGTGGGCAGCGCGCACGGTTGATGCGCAGCAATCCTACGAGCTGCGAAGAGACCTTGGCGAAGAAGAATAAATAAATCCGGCTTAAATTACAGAAAAGGCGGCCTGTTCATGGCCGCCTTTTTTATGTCAAGCTGTCACGACTCTGTTAAAAAGACTTTTACACTTACCAGATGTCAAAGTAATCCGTCCCATTAATTCCTTAATTAACGGCTAAATCTCGTTTGACTCCACGTGGCATGGACTTTGTTGTCTTGCCGCTGCGTTAATAATTTTTCGGAAATCAATTGCCATTTTCGTCGTCATTCTTTTCTGTGCTATTCGCGGAAAAAGGCTGTGAGGGAACGTGGCTTTTATTGACCAGCCAGGCCAAAGCCCTGTGCATTTGAAAGCGGAGACTCATTCATGGGAAAAATCATCGGTATAGATTTAGGCACCACCAATTCATGCGTGGCCGTGATGGAAGGTGGAGAGCCGATCGTTATTGCAAATTCCGAAGGCTCGCGCACGACGCCTTCGGTGGTTGCGTTCACGAAAACCGGAGAGCGCCTGGTCGGTCAGGTTGCCAAGCGCCAGGCCATTACGAATCCGAAGAACACCATCTATTCAATAAAGCGCTTCATGGGAAGAAGGATCAACGAGGTGAGCCGCGAGCGCCAGGAAGTGCCTTACGAAGTGCGCGCCGGCAAAAATGATGTCGCCGTCGTTCACACCGGCGATGGCAAGGAATACACGCCCCAGGAAATTTCTTCGATGATTCTTCAAAAAATGAGGCAAACTGCAGAAGAATATCTCGGCGAAAAAATCACCGATGCGGTGATCACGGTTCCGGCTTATTTCAACGACAGCCAACGTCAAGCGACCAAGGAGGCGGGCGAAATTGCCGGACTGACCGTCAAGCGCATCATCAACGAGCCGACCGCCGCGTCGCTGGCTTACGGCCTCGACAAGAAGAAAGATGAAAAAATCGCGGTGTTCGATTTGGGCGGCGGCACGTTCGACATCAGCATTTTGGAAATTGGCGACGGCGTTTTCGAAGTCAAATCCACCAATGGCGATACGCATCTCGGCGGCGATGATTTCGACCAACGCATCATCGAATGGCTGGTGAGCGAATTCAAAAATCAAGAAGGCGTCGATCTATCCAAAGATCCGATGGCGGTTCAACGGCTGAAGGAAGCCTCGGAAAAAGCAAAATGCGAATTGTCAACCGTGATGCAAACGGATATTAATTTGCCGTTCATCACCGCCACCAACACCGGTCCCAAGCATTTGCAAATGACGTTGACCCGCGCCAAGTTCGAGCAGCTTTGCGATGACCTGTTCGAGCGCATGGTGGCGCCCTGCCTTCAAGCGATAAAAGACGCCGGAATGGCGGCGGCAGATATCAACGAGGTCGTTTTGGTCGGCGGCTCCACGCGTACGCCGAAAGTGCAGGAGATTGCTCGCAAGTTGTTCGGCAGAGAGCCGCATCGTGGCGTCAACCCCGATGAAGTGGTGGCGATTGGCGCAGCCATTCAAGGCGGCGTGCTCGCCGGTGATGTGAAAGACGTCCTCTTGCTCGACGTGACGCCGTTGTCTCTCGGCATCGAGACGTTGGGCGGCGTGTCAACCAGACTCATCGAGCGCAACACCACGATTCCAACGCGCAAGTCCGAGACCTTTTCGACCGCTGCGGACAACCAAACTCAGGTTGAAATTCACGTCCTGCAAGGCGAGCGTGAAATGGCTGTGGACAATCGCACACTCGGCCGCTTTATCTTGGACGGCATTCCACCTTCTCCGCGCGGCATGCCGCAGGTTGAAGTGACGTTCGACATCGACGCGAATGGCATTCTCAACGTCTCGGCAAAGGACAAAGCCACCAACAAGCAGCAATCGATTCGCATCGAAGCCTCCACCGGCTTGAGCAAGGACGAAGTGGCGAGAATGGAAACCGACGCCCGCGCCCATGCTTCGGAAGACAAGAAGAAGCGCGAACGCGTCGAAGCCCGCAACCATGCAGATCAGTTGGCCTATCAAACCGAAAAGAACATCAAAGAGATGGGCGATAAGCTCAACGCCGACGAGAAGACAAAACTCGAAGCTGCGGTGGGCCGCATCAAAGAGGCGATCAAGACCGACAATATCGATGAGATCAAAGCCTCAGCGGATGCGCTGAATCAAATCTGGAACGAGGTCTCGGCGAAGATGTACGAGCGCGCCTCTGCCGACTCCAAGCCTCCCACGGACGGCCAAGCCGCTGGAACCGGCAAATCCGGCAAGATCGAAGAAGCAGACTTCGAAGTCGTTGACGAGGACAAAAAGTAATTTCAACACCCGGAAATGAACGAATGAGGCGAGGCAGCTCCGCAACCGCGGGATGCAGCCTCGCCTTTTTTGTGCGATACCCCCAAAGCGGACAAACCGCAACCAGAGGCTTTTAAAAGGTACCCCCAATGGATAGAAACAACCCAACTGATAAAAACAGTTTATGTCAAAATAATTGAAGTCAAAATGATTGGCTCCACCCTCAGGTTCGGGGTCGTGAATTATTTTGTCTAAAATTATTTTGACTCTTAAAATGAAGTCTGATTAAGCTTCAAATTTTTTCATCCGCTGGGTTGTTTCTATCCGTTGAAAAATTCTTCTGATTTCTCTGCTTTTTTTGCAAAGAATAAATTCGAAAGTGCCTAAATGATCTCATTTGATAAATTCACGCTCAAATCACAAGAGGCGGTGCAGAAAGCGCATCGCCTCGCCGAGGAAAAAGCTCATCAACAAATCGAACCGGCGCATCTTCTCTATGTGATGCTGGATGATCCGGAAAGCCTGGTTAACAGCATTCTCAAAAAAATCGGCGTCGAGCGCGCCGCGATTCAGCGCAAAGTCGATGCCGAGATTTCGAAGTTTGCGCGTCTCACCGGCAGTGTCGGACAGATTTATTTATCCACCGATACCAACCAGCTTTTGGATCGCGCGTTGAAAGAGGCCGGACAGCTCCGCGACGAGTTTATCAGTTTGGAGCACGTGCTGCTGGCGATGGTCGGCGATAACGGCGTGGTCGGGAAAATTCTTGTCGCGCACGGTTTGACGCGCGACGCCATTCTGCAAGTGCTGCGCGAGATTCGCGGCAGTCAGCGTGTCACCGATCAAAGTCCCGAAGAAAAGTACCAAGCGCTAAGACGCTACGGTCGCGATCTCAACGATCTCGCCCGTCGCGGCAAGCTTGATCCCGTCATCGGTCGCGAAGATGAAATTCGCCGCGTACTGCAAGTCCTATCGCGCAGGACAAAAAATAATCCCGTGTTGATCGGCGAGCCCGGCGTCGGCAAAACTGCCATCGCCGAAGGCCTGGCGTATCGAGTTGTGCTGGGCGACGTGCCGGAGGGTTTAAAAAGCAAAACGCTCGTGGCGCTGGATCTCGGCGCATTGATTGCCGGAACCAAATTCCGCGGCGAGTTTGAAGAACGTCTCAAAGCCGTGCTCCGCGAAGTTCAGGAATCGCATGGCGAAGTCATTTTATTCATCGATGAGCTGCACACGCTCGTTGGCGCCGGTGCGGCCGAGGGCGCGGTTGACGCCTCCAATATGTTGAAACCGGCGCTCGCGCGCGGTGAGCTGCGCTGCGTCGGCGCAACAACGCTGGACGAGTATCGCAAGCATATCGAAAAGGACGCAGCTCTTGAGCGTCGCTTCCAGCCTGTGCTCGTCAGCGAGCCGACGGTCGATGACACGATTTCGATTTTGCGCGGCCTCAAGGAGAGATACGAAGTTCATCACGGTGTGAAGATTACCGACACCGCAATCATCGCCGCGACCACGCTCTCACATCGCTACATCTCCGAGCGGTTTCTTCCCGACAAGGCCATTGATTTGATCGACGAGGCTGCGGCCAAACTGCGCATGGAAATCGACAGCATGCCCGAAGAGCTTGACGATGTCGAACGCCGCATCCGCCAATTGGAAATCGAGCGCGAAGGCATCAAGCGCGACATGGATGAAAAAGCTAAAGTGCGTCTCGAAACGATCAATGCGGAGCTTGCCAATTTGCAGGAAGAATGCCGGGGTTTGCGCGCACAGTGGGAGCTTGAAAAGGGAACGATCAAAGAGATTCGCACCGTCAAGGCGGAGATCGAACAAACGCGGCAGGCGGAGGCGCAGGCCGAGCGCGACGGAGATTTGGCGCGCGTCGCCGAGCTGCGTTACGGCAAATTGCTCGATTTGCAAAAACGCCTTGAAGCTGCCAACGCCAGGCTTCTCGAATTGCAAAAAGATCGCAAGATGTTGAAAGAAGAAGTTGACGAAGAAGATGTCGCCGAAATCGTCGCCAAATGGACGGGCATTCCATTGAACCGCATGTTGGAGGGAGAGCGCGAAAAACTTTTGCGCATGGAAGATCGCATTCACGAACGATTGGTTGATCAACAAGAAGCAGTGTCGGCGGTGGCCAATGCTATTCGTCGCTCACGCGCCGGATTGCAAGATCAAAGCCGACCGATCGGTTCATTTATTTTTCTCGGCTCCACCGGCGTCGGCAAGACCGAGCTGGCGCGCGCGCTTGCAGAGTTTCTCTTTGATGACGAAAATGCCATGGTGCGTATCGACATGAGCGAGTACCAAGAACGTCATACGGTCTCGCGCTTGATCGGCGCGCCGCCTGGTTACGTTGGTTACGAAGAGGGCGGCCAGCTCACCGAAGCCGTTCGCCGCCGTCCCTATCGCGTCGTGCTGCTCGATGAAATCGAAAAGGCGCACCCCGAAGTTTTCAACGTCTTGTTGCAAGTTCTCGATGATGGCCGCCTGACCGACAATCAGGGCCGCACCGTGAATTTCAAGAACACGATCATCATCATGACTTCGAACATCGGCGCGCCGATGATCGTCGAGAAGTCGCGTTTGTTGGAAGACCGCAACGCCGAAACGGTTTATGAAGAAATTCGCCGCGACGTGTTGAAGCTCTTGCAACAGTCGATGCGTCCGGAATTTTTGAATCGCATCGATGACGTTATCGTCTTCAAGGCGCTCGGCGAGAACGACTTGCGCAAGATCATCGACCTGCAATTCGTCCACGTTCGAAAAATGCTTGCTCCCTACGGCATCGACATCGAGTTGACGCCGGATGCCGCCGAATTTTTGTCGCGTGAAGGCTATGATCCGGCCTATGGCGCACGACCGCTCAAGCGCACCATCCAGCGGATGGTCACCAACCCGCTTTCAACGCGGCTGTTGGCCGGCGACTTCAAAAAAGGCGACCGCATCCAAATCGTCGCCAACCAAAATTCGCTTGATTTTGTAAACGAACGCCATTAAATTAGCCCGCTTTGTTTTCACGTCAATGGTCTCATTTGTATTTTCAAGTGGGTGTCTTTATGAGAAAAGTAGGGTTGCTTGTTTTTTTGTTGTGCGCTTTGATGTTTATCGGCTGCTCGAAGAAAATGAGCGAAGAGCAACTTTATGGAGAAGCCCAGAAACTTGAGCAGCAGCAAGATATCGATAAGCTCATCAAGGTTTACGAAGAGTTGGTTGATCGTTTTCCCAAAAGCCAGAAAGCAGATTTTGCATTGTACAAACTGGCGCTGGTTTACCAAAACAACAAACAGGAATTCGCCAAGGCTGTTGCTTGTCATGAGCGATTGATGAAGGATTACCCGCAGAGCAAATACGTCTCGCAATCGCACTTCATGAGCGCGTTTATTTATGCGAACGATTTGAAAGACCTCGACAAGGCGCGCGCCGCCTATGCTTCTTTTGTCGAGGCGTATCCCGAGCACGAGCTTGTACCGTCGGTCAAATGGGAGCTTGAGCACCTCGGCAAAGACATCAATCAAATCGAGCTTTTCACCAATCCCGCTTCGCCGAAGGATGAAAAGCCAATGGCGCAGGCGAACGGCGCCTCAAAAAACCAATCGGCCAAAAAAGCTGTTAAGCCATAAAACCATCGTGCGCTGTTCGTCGTCTAATAAAGCCGGATGACATGCTACGGCCGGGCTGATTCGACCGTTGAAAGGTGCCATGTCGGCTTTTTAGTTTCTTCTGAAGGGTTGATTTTTAACAGGTCCTCACGGCTGTCATTCCGTAGGAATCTTTTTGCGAATCAAATAAGATTCTAATTTTTGGAGTTTTTCCGACGCAGAAAAAGATTCTTCCAGAGAATAACATCGGAATTGGATGTAGCAAGGATAGCATAATAAATATTTGCATGGGATATGATTCGAAGACAAGCTTTCAGACAAATACTCTCACCGCTCGCTCTCTTACTCTTTAACCTTTTATCGTCCACTTCTCTTGCGTCCCAGACGCCGATTCCTGCTGCGAGCGACTCGTTGATCGTTCAGCCCTTGCATGTCGAAATGCAGGCGACCATCGCACCGGCGCAAGTGCCGCTGAATCGCCAGGCGACACTCGTGGTTCGATTGGAATGGCGCGGGCGAATCGAAGACGTCGAGTTCGATCAGCTCGACAACCCGCAACTTACCAATCTGAAACTGGTCGGTTCATCTTCTGCGAATTGGACCGGACTCATTGACAATCATTCGGCGGCTGCCCGCGTCTACGAGTTCCAGTTGTCGCCACAGTCTCTCGGCATGGGCTATGCCGATGCCATGCGTGTTGCTTATCTCGATAAAGCGACGAATCAAAAACATAGTCTTTACACAACTCGCCTCGGCGTCGAAGCGATTGATGCGGTACCGGAACCCGGCGAGCGTCCTTGGGGTTTGATTCTCGGCAGCGTCGTGGGGATTGCTGCGGTGGTTGGAGGCTTTGTCTGGCTGCGCAAGAAGAGAATCGAAAAGCGCGAAGCAGAAGCGCTCGCGGCGATCAAGCCGATTCCGCTCGAACAAAAGTTTCTCGATGAATTGAAACAATCGATCAATCTGAACACTTCCGAGATAAACGCCGCATTTGCGTTGTTGTATAAATTGACACGTCGATACATCGCCGAAAAATATTCCGTGACCGCGCAAGGCATTTCAACAGAAGAAACTTTGCAAGATTTGCGCGAACAAGCCGCGCCGGAGGATGTGATCATGCCACTTGCCGAAGTTTTGCAAACCTGCGACCTCTACAAATACTCCGGCGAAAGCGGCGACCCGACGCGCCTCACCCGCGCGTATGGGTTGATTGAAAATATTTTAGGACGCGGATTATCGCAGACGAACGCAGATAACAATC
>Ga0247727_10006397_pt1 | contig 23194 bp, 16 predicted proteins | sample WisWelCaveWW1625_FD_202498 | JGI IMG/M metagenome (GOLD analysis project Ga0247727, IMG submission 202498) | Biofilm microbial communities from Wishing Well Cave, Virginia, United States - WW16-25 | ecosystem: Environmental > Aquatic > Deep subsurface > Groundwater > Cave microbial mat | place...
AGTCACACAAAATGAAATTCGCAACAACAATTCCGTCGGCGTCGCGGTGCTGGGGTTGGATATTTTATTTGGCCAGGGTTCGACGTATGATGTCGAACCGACGCCGGAGCGTTGCTGGATTCATGATAATCAGCTCTCCAACAACGGCGCGCAACCGGCGGGAATTTTGCAAGAAGTCGGTTTATCGGGAAATGATTTGTTGTGGGATTTGAGCGGCAACGACAACAACTGGCATCAACCCGGCGCTTCAAAAATGCCGGTGTTGCTGCCAAATAAAAGTTGGCCTGATTTCACGCGGCGCGCGAACTGGCGGTTGTGGAAGGTGCTGGCGAAGCTGATGAGTTAAAAGCCGCCGGGTTTATTTCTTTGACCGGTAAACTTCCAGCTTGCGATTCGGGCGAATGGCCTTGGTCAACGGCCAGTCAGCAATCTTGCGCATCTGATCCGCATTCACATTGGCGACAAAGGCGCGTCCCGCATTGAGCCAGAGCGGCTTTTCACCCAGCAGATGGGTGAGAAACGCGCTGGCCTTGTTGATTTGCTGCTGGGATTCCTTCCGCTGCGTCGGGGTTTCCGGCACGACGCGTTTCAGCGAATAATCGAACACCCCGCGAAACTGATTTTTGTCAAGCTGAACTTGCGGCGCCGGCAAATTTAGCTCGATGAGCACGCTGGCGGATTCTTCGTCAATGAGCTTGCGTAGCTCGGGGTGAATGATTTTCTCCGCCGGCGCTTCGGTTTTTTTAGCATTTTTCATAATCCCACTCAACTTCCAAAAAAAATTTTTACCAGCCGTCTCGTTTTGCAGGCGTGCTAATAACCGCGCTCTTTGGCAAAACCGATCGCGCGCAGCACTTCGACACGCCCGAAACCGAAACGATGATCTTGACCCGCCTCGCCGAGCTCTTCGGACGAGCCGGTGATCAAGTTTTGAATTAAAAAAGCGCGTTCATAGGGCGCCACGGTTTTGCGAATCGACGTCGCGCTCAAAAGCAGCGCCATGGCGCCGGCCACGTGTGGAGTGGCCATTGAGGTGCCGTTGAAGGCGACCCAATCGTTGCCGGGAACCGAGGATTTAATCGCAACGCCCGGGGCCGAGACCTCCGGTTTGTAATAAGGCAGCGGCAGATTTTCCGTCGGGATGAAGTCGGAGCTGCGGACGATATGCGTTCGCCCGCCGCTGAAGCCGGCCGGCCGGTCGCGATAATCGGTCGCCCCCACCGAAAAGGCAAAAATATCATTGCCGGGGGAGCCGGTGGTTTGGTTGCCCTCATTGCCAATCGCCGTCACCACCGGAATGCCTGCGCGCAAGCAGGTGACAATGGCTTTGGTATACGTGTCCGGCGTTTCGTAATCGAGCGTGAGGCCGCCGATCGACATGCTGATCAGGTCGACTTTTTGCTCGACGAGCCAATCGATCCCCGCCAAGACTTGCGCATCGGTGCCGCCGTTTTCTCCATTCAACACCAGCGCCACTGCAAGTTTCGCTGCCGGCGCCACGCCAATCCATTGGCCGCTATTGTTGCCGCCGACGATGATGCCGGCGCAGTGCGTGCCGTGCCGATCCGAGTCATGCGGTTTGGAATCAATGACGAACCGGCCTTTCTCATCAAATTCCGCCCACGCCGCGATTTTTCCTTTCAGGTCCGGATGGCTTGCATCGACGCCGGTGTCCAGCAAACCGACTTTGACGCCTTTGCCGCGCGCGCCGTAAGCGCCCCACGCCGCCATCGCGCCGATAGCATTGACGCCCCACGCGCTCACCTTATTCTCCAACACCTCGGGTGGAAAATTTTTCGCCTCGAACATCCGCGGCAACCGGAGCGCGCGGTTCGGGTAGACGCCGCGCACGTCCATCGGATAAACGCCGCGAGCAAATTCCTGCAGTTCTTCGGGCAGTTTCGCCAGATCAGCCTTCTCTAAATCCAGCAACACGGAAGTCGACGTCCAAAAATTCGGCACCGCCGACGGGCGCCGGCCATTGCGTGACGCGCTCATTTGAACAATCGCTTTCTGCACAACCTCGACTGCCAGGAGCGGTTTCAGATAGCCGGCCCGCGCCTGCTTTGGCGTCGTGGGAAATTTTGCTGCCATCGTTTTCGCCGCGGCTTGCCATTCGCGGCGCGTGCGCTCAGAACTGCGGCGCCGGCGCGAGCGGCTCGCTTCGCGCCTTTCCTCCGGCAACACGTCGCGCGCGCTGAACGACATATTGCGCCGCCGAATGGCGTCCGTGGCCAGGCGCAGCAAGGGCTCCTGATTCTCCTCGCGATCACCCAAACGCACAATCACACTGCGATGATCTCCCGAACCTTCATCGAGAATTTTTTCCACTTGAGTTTTGATTGGAGGTTCCATAAACCCCTTCTCTGCAAGTTAACCGGTTCCAGAGGCATTGTTGTCGATTGCGCTCAAGCTGCCCATGCAAGTCAGGGGCATCGCCATCCCGCATCGTTTATAATTATAGCGACGACTGAATCAAAATGAAGAAATGGCGGGATGAAATATAACAAAATATAAACAAATCTGTAGTCAAAGTCAAGCGCAAAAGGGCGGGTGAAAAACGTAGCGCAGTGCCCTGCGAACGGGGCGCTACATTTTCCTCCAGTAATTGAGGCATTACGAGCGCGCATTGGCGCAAAATAGGTCCGGCGATTTCTATTTCCCGCCGATCGCATACAGCGCCTTATAACTCCGCAAATAAATCGTCCCGCCCGCAATCGCCGGCGAAGACGAGATACGCTCGGCAATCGTGTTCTGCGCGATCATCTCGAATTGCTTTCCCGCCTTCACCACCGTCACCGTTCCGTCCGTCGCCGTGAGATAAATTTTCCCATCGGCATAAACCGGCGAAGCGCGATGCCGTTGATTGTGCGTGCGCTCGAGGTAAAACTCTTTTCCCGTCTTCGCATCGAGGCAGAGCAGCACGCCGTTTTCGCGGCATAAATAAACCAGCCCGTCGTGAATGAGCGGCGAGGGCACATCCGGCGTGTTTTGCGTCAGCTTCCAATGAAATGTCGCCGGCGCGTTGGTGATGTCACCCGTCGCTTGCTTCGGGTTGATGCCGAGAACCGGCCCGTTCTTCGCCGAAGGCGCGACGACGAGTCCGGCCGCCGCGACCGGCGACGTCACGAATCTAAAATAGAGATTGTAGCTGTTCGGATTATTCAAGCCGCCGCTGCGCCAGAGCTCGCGGCCGTCCTTGAGATCGTGCGCCGTGAGGTAATCGGCGCCATGGATGAGCAGAAATTCCTGATGGTCGAAACGATAAACGAACGGCGACGCATAAGAGTGCATGCTCTCTTCGCGCGCATCGGTTTTGCGGCCGTGTTTCCAGATTTCGTTGCCGGTGTTTTTATCCAGCGCCAGAACGATTTGCTCGTTGGTGTGCAGAAGCTGCAGATACAGCCGCTCGCCATCGAGCAGCGGCGAGGAGGACATGCCGTGATACATGCTGAAGGGTTTGTATCTTTTTTGCAGATCGAAACGCCAGATTTCTTTTCCCGCAAAATCATAACAGGCGAGCAAGCCGCTGCCCAGTTTGACCCAGACATATTTTCCATCCGTCGAAGGCGACGGCGAAGCGGCATTGCTCTCGTCTTCCCGAATATTGTAGTTGCCGCTGCCAAGCGGATTTTTCCACAAAATTTTTCCGGCGGTATTGACGCTCAATAATACCAGCGACGAACCTTCGGCAGAGGTGAGAAAAATTTTGTCCTGCCAGATGATCGGCGTCGACGGCGCCGGTCCCGGCAATTCCAGGCGCCATTTCACATTTTCGGTCTGGCTCCATTTCGCCGCAACGCCTTTTTCCATGCTCGTGCCGTCGTTGCGCGGCCCACGCCAGCGCGGCCAGTTCTCGGTTTGGGCCTGAACTGGAAAACTAATAAGCATGAAGACGGTGATAAGAGCGGATTGCAATAGCCAAGGTTTTGGTTTCATGACGACAGTTCCTTCCATTGATGAATAATGAAATGGCGTTAAAAGAACGACGTGCACAATAAAATTCTTTAGTCTGGAAATCAAGCGAAGGGCTTTAAAGGGCTTTATCGGAAAAGACGTTTTATTTGGGAATCAGTTCAAAGCCGCGAGGAAAGAAAATGTGTGGTGAATATTCGATTCTATAACCGCCAGCCCAGATCGACAAACCCACGCACGAACTTCATCGTGTCGCCGTGAAAATTTTCGGCGGTGAGGCTCAAATAAATACGGTGGTTGAGATTGGCATCCAAGCGCAGACGCTCCCACGGATCGCGCTGCGTTTGATTTTGCCTGTTCGAAATGAACGCGCCGCCGCCCGCGGTCAAATAAATGATGCCGAAGAAACGGCGCGACAAATCCATTGCTGGATAGTAGCTGGACGAATTCGCATCGCCAAAATAAGCGAAGCGCGCATTGAGGCCCACACCGCTGCGCCGGAGATTCCACATATTAAAAGTGAGACCGGCGGAGCGAAGATCCGAAGCTTCCTCGTTGCCCTGCCAGCCGCCGTCGAATGCGATCCGCGTTAAAGCCGTTGGCTGCACCGCGACGCTCGCGCGCCAACCTTGTCGCAAGCTGTGATCGAAAAGACTGTCGCTGATTGATTTATTTTCCCGCGTGCGCACGAGACGCCGCGCATCGTAAGAGGTTTGAAAGGAAATCCACGAGCGCGGATAATACGTCGCATTGAAATAAGCATTGCTCAAATCCATCGCGCCGCCATTCATCTCGCGCCGCCAATAGCGATTCAAATCAAGTTCGACATATTGCGAGAGATACAACCGCCGTGCCAAAATAAAATCGATTTCAGCGGTGAGAGACTCGCGGCTGATTTCCCCGTGCAGGTAACGACCGATGCCGCTGGCGGCAAACCGCAATTCCGAATTTTTTCCCGCCGTCTTTTGCATTTGCAAAAATCCGCCAATCTTTTTTTCGTCAAAATCAAATCCGGCGCGCCGCGGCGCCGGCTCGGCGCCGGCAAAAATTCCAAATTTCCAAATTTTATTGGGACGATACGCGAATGCAATGCCATCGAGATAACCAACGCCGCGCATATCGCTGCGCAACAAACGACCGGCGGCAATTTCCACCGGCATTTGCGGGGAAACATATTCCAGCGCGATTTCATAAACACGATGAATCGCCGGTTGCTTTTGCAAGCCGCTCGCGTTGATTTGCCGATAATTTTGCGACGACCGCAGCCGAGTTGATAATCGCCATGGCAATCCAGCCGGATGATCGAGCCTGAAACGGAAATACGCCGCCGGCTCGATAAAATGCGCGCTTTTATCTTTTTGTCCGAAAGTTTGCAGGCTGATTTGGCCGTTGAACGCATCTTTTTCCGAACGCCGCCGGCTCGCCGCGCGTTGCGGTTCAGACCAAGGCTTATGCATTGTCGAAATTTTGGCCGTATCTTCTTTCGTCGCTTCGGGAGGCTGAGTGCGTTTCAAAAACTCTGATTGGGGAATACTCCAGATAATCACCTCATCGATTGGTATTGTTACATTTACACTTTGGTTCAACAAACAACTGGCCGAATGTTCGGCAATGTGTTTGACTTCCAATTGCAAAAGCCGCTGACCGTTGCGCATCACCCAAACTTTGTCGCCAATCCGAATGCCGTCGGCAGTGCCGCCGTTGAAGTACACGGCTTCCAGCGTCACGTAACGCACGCGAAATTCCAAACGCACGTCATTGACGGATTCTTGCGCGAAAGCATTCTGCGTCATCAAAAAAAGAAAACACGACAATATCAGCCAATTAATTCTTCCTAAAGATTTCATCAGCGCATTTTCCATAGTTTCCAATTTGAAAATTATTTCTCGCCATCCGGATGGCAACTGTAACATGCTGGGCTGCTGTACTGATAACCTGAAACGTCTTTATGTTTATCCGCCATCTCTTTCTGCACATGCGCGTGGCAGAAAACGCACTCAAAAACTTTATAGTCCGCCGGATTCACGTGACAAGCCGAGCAGCTCTGCCATTCGTCCTCGTGTTTGCCGGAATAAATCGGAAAATATTGCGCATCGTGATTGAACGTCGCCGGCGTCCACGCATTAACCGTGTGGCAGCTCGTGCAAGTCCTCGGAAAATTCGCCGCGACATGATTGGGGTTGTTCGTATTCTGGTAATCGCTTTGATGGCACGAATAACAATCCGTCGGCGTGCCGGCATAAATATTATTCACGTGACATTGATTACACGCGACCGCCACATGCGCGCCTTGCAGCAGAAAGCCGGTGGTATTGTGATCGAATGTCGCGGGCTTCCACGCATTGACCGTGTGACAATCCGTGCAAGTCTGCGAAAACTTCGCCGCGACGTGATTGGGATTAACGGTATTTTGATAATCACTTTGATGACACGAATAACAAAGCGTCGGCGTGCCTTTATAAATATTGTTCACATGACACTGAATGCACGCGACCGTTACATGCGCGCCCAGTAATGGAAAGGCAGTCGTGTTATGATTAAAAGTGGAAGGCTTCCACGCGCTGGTCGTGTGGCAATCCGTGCACGTCTGCGAAAATTTCGCCGCCACGTGATTGGGATTCCTCGCCGCTTGAAAATCAGTTTGATGGCATGAGTAACAAGCCGTCGGCGTTCCCATGAAAATATTATTCACATGGCATTGATTGCAGGCCACAGCCAAATGCGCGCCGGTTAGCGGAAAACGCGACAAATTGTGATCATAGCTTGCCGGCCGCCACGCATTGTTGTTGTGGCACGTTTGACAAGTTTGCGAGAAATTGCTCGCCACGTGATTGGGATTCTTTGTATTCTGATAATCCGCTTGATGACATGAATAACAATTTGTCGGCGTGCCGGCAAAAATATTGTTGACATGACATTGATTGCACGCAGTTGTAGCATGCGCGCCCAACAATGGAAAGCGCGTTTTAGTGTGATCGAAAGTCGCGGGCTTCCAAGCTGCGGTTATGTGGCAATCCGTGCACGTCTGCGAAAATTTCGCCGCCACGTGATTGGGATTCCTCGCCGCTTGAAAATCAGTTTGATGGCATGAGTAACAAGCCGTCGGCGTTCCCGTGAAAATATTATTCACGTGGCATTGATTGCACGCGACGGCAGCATGCGCGCCGGTCAATGGAAAGCGCGACAAATTGTGATCGAAGCTTGCCGGCCGCCAATTGCTGCTGTTGTGACAAACTTGGCAATTGCGCGAAAAATTTCCGGCAACATGATTTGGGTTGGTCGTTTTTTGATAATCGGTTTGATGACACGAGAAACAATCCGATGGTGTTCCAGCGAAACGATTATTCACATGACATTGATTGCATGCGACCGTCACATGCGCACCCTGCAAAACAAAGCGCGTTTTGTTGTGATCGAAAACGGCAGGCTTCCAACCGCTGGTTGTATGGCAAATCGTGCAGGTGTGAGAAAAATTCGCCGCGACGTGATTCGGATTGGCCACTTGTTGAAAACCGTTTTGATGACATGAAAAACAATCTGTCGAAGTGCCGGTGAATTTATTATTGAGGTGGCATTGATCGCAAGCAACAGCAGCATGCGCGCCGGTCAATGGAAAGCGCGACAGATTGTGATCGAAGCTTGCCGGCCGCCAATTGCTGCTGTTGTGACAAACTTGGCAATTGCGCGAAAAATTTCCGGCAACGTGATTTGGGTTGATCGTTTTTTGATAATCGGTTTGATGACACGAGAAACAATCCGATGGTGTTCCAGCGAAACGATTATTCACATGACATTGATTGCATGCGACCGTCACATGCGCGCCCTGCAAAACAAAGCGCGTTTTGTTGTGATCGAAGTTTGCCGGTCGCCAATTGTTGCTGTTGTGACAAGCTTGACACTCGCGCGAAAAATTGCTCGCCGCATGATTCGGATTCGTCGTCTGCTGGTAATCCGTTTGATGACACGAGAAACAATCCATCGGCGTGCCGGCAAAGCGATTGTTCGCGTGACATTGATCGCAGGTTGCGGCAGCGTGTGTGCCGAGCAATGGAAAGCGCGTGCGGCTGTGATCGAAACCGGCTAAATTGCCCAAAGCGGAAATTTCCCAACCGTTAATCGCGCGATCATGGCACATTTCGCAGCGCTGCGAAAAACCGGCGCGACGATGATTCGGATTGACGGCGGTGTCGTAATCCTTTAGATGGCAGGCGCCGCAATTCAGCGGCAGATTGATGAACTGGCTTTCATTTGCGATGCGATGGCAATTGTCGCAGCCGACGTGCTGATGCCGGCCCCGCAACGGAAAACGCGAGGCTTGATGCGCGAACGTGATTTTGGAAACATCCTGCCAGGCGTTTATCGTATGGCAGCGTGAACAATTTTCGCCGAGCTTGCCATCGTGCACGTCCTGGTGGCAGGATTTGCAAGCGGTTTTCGTTTCCGTAAATTTCAGCGCCGCGTGACACGGCTTGCATTGAATCAGCGCATGTTGCCCTTCCAGCGCGAAACCGGTTTTTTCATGTTTGAATTTCGAATCAGCGCGCAGCGGCGACCAGCCCTTTGTCGTGTGACAATCGCCGCAGGCGATTTTGATTTTTCCGTGCGGATTGTTCGTCGTGGCGATTTGGGCTTCGGCGTGACAAAACAACAAAAGCACAAAAACAACTATGCAAGAAAAGCAAAAAAATTCACGCAAAGACGCAAAGACGCTGAGAATCGCAAAGAAAAAACTTTGCGTAATCTTTGTCCCGCTCGCGGGGCGTCTTTGCGTGCGCTTTTGTTTTTTTAGTGAGCGTTCCAATTCAGTGAGCGATAAATCTTCATCCATGACAAGCGGCGCATTCTTTTCTGAGCGGCTTGTAAATCACCACCGTCGTTTGATCTTTCATCACCAGCGGAAAATGGCATTTTTCACACGCCACTTCCTCATGCGCACCATCCAATTTAAATGCGCTGTCGCGATTATGCGCAAACAATAATTCCGGCCACAACGTCGCTTGATGGCATTGATCGCAACTAACTTGCGCTTTAGCTCCAAACTGGCCGCGATGAATGTCGTCGTGGCAATCAACGCAGCGAAACGCCAGCGGGCGAAATCGCACAAATTCGCTTTGACTTTTTGTTTTGGACGATGCGTTGTTGACGCGCATTTTTTCTTTATAATGACATTTCGCGCAAGCGATTTTTTGATGCGCTCCCAACAGCGCGAAACGGGCGCGGTTGTGATCGAACTTCGTTTGATGCCACGTTTCATTGCTGTGGCAAATTTCGCAACTGCCTTCTGCCAGGCGCTCGCTAAATTGTCCGGCATGAACCTCCTGATGGCACGCCTCACAGCGTTGATCGGGAAAAACGAAGCGCAATTTATTCGCCAACTCTGCAGTCGTTTGGCGCCTGTGACAGGCGCCGCAGGGCACCGCGAGATGGCCGCCGCTCAATGGAAAATCCAACTTCTGATGTTCGGCCAACGTGAATTGCGAAGGCGTAAAACCCTCGGCCGTGTGACAACTCTCGCAGCCGCCTTTGTCGAGACGCCGGCTAAACTGGCCGGCATGCGCATCAGCGTGACAATCCCGACAGAATTGATGCGCCAATTTTTTTTTGAAATCGCCGCGGCCGTGACATTTTTCACAACTCAAGGCGCGATGTTGGCCGCGCAATGGAAAATCGGTCAAATCATGATTGAAAGAACCGCCGCGAATATTTTTCCAACCCTCGGTCGCATGGCATTTCGCGCAGGTGTTGCCAAAATTGCCGCGATGCGGGTCTTGATGACACGGCGTACAGTTTGAAAATGGCAAGCCGTTAAATTGCACAAATGTCCCGACTTTCCTTACTGAAACTTTAGATAAGGAGGTCGGGATTTCATTGCCAACTTTTTGGGGCGCCGATTTTTCCACATGACATTGCGCGCACGCCACGTGTTGATGTTTTCCCGTAAGCTTGAATCGCGTCTGATCGTGAGCGAATTTCGCCGCCGGTTTCCATTCGGCGAAGTTATGACAACGCTCGCACGTATTCCCGAGCTGGCCGCGATGCTCATCGCCGTGACAACCAACACATTTTTGCGAAAGGCCGAGAAAGGTTTTTGTCACGCGCACATTGGCGTCGGCAAATTTCTCCTGAATGAGTTTTGGCTGGTGACAATCACGGCACGCCAACTTCGCATGTTCGCCTTCCAAAACATAACCGGCGAGCCGATGCTCGAAATTCGCCTCGCCCTTTTCCCAAACGATCAACGCGAAATCTTTTCCGTAATGCTCGCTGTGACATGCGGCGCAGAGCTTGGCTTCATTTTGCAATCGATGCGCCTCTAAAGTCGTGACGGTCGGATGATAACCGCTCTTATTTTGCAGCCGCTCCGCCATCGCGACATGGCATTGCAGACACTTCGCGTTGCTCGTCTGTTTGCCGGCCTCATGACATTGCAAACATTGGGTTAATCCATCCAACTTGGCATGAGCCTTCGTCAACGCGCCCGGTGAAATTTGAGCAAAACCTGCGCTGGGTCCTTGCGCAAGGAATGCACACGACAGAACAAGCAGCAGCCGAGATCGAATGGTGTGCCTTGACAAGTTATTATTTTTCTTCTTATATTAATAACAGCCTGTTGAGCGCATTGATACTTAAATAATTATATTCGACAAAAACGATGCCATTTCCATGCGGCACCGTTCTTGCCAGAGACCATCAGTTTGAATTTCAAGTTAAGGATTTTTCGTTCGTTTTGCAATAAATGATAGAATTTTTCATCGTCATCTGCATCGCGGCTCTGTTGATTGTTTGGAAGCAGCGCCGGCGCCGTCAACAAGATCGTTTGCATCAAAACCAGCTCGAACAAAATCAGCGCGAGGGAATCAAAGCTCCGGCCTCGCTGCATCCGTTTGTCGATGTCACGCGCTGCATCGGCTGTGGAAGCTGCGTCGCTGCTTGTCCGGAAAAAACCGTGCTCGGTCTGGTGAATATGAAAGCCACGCTGGTGCAGCCGGATCATTGCGTGGGCCACGGCAAATGCGAAGCCGTGTGTCCGACCGGCGCGATCACTTTGGTGCTTGGCTCCCGCGACAACGGCGTCGAAGTTCCGGTCACCGACGAATTTTTTGAAACCACCGTTCCCGGCATTTATGTGATCGGCGAATTGCGCGGCATCGGTCTCATTCGAAACTCGCTGCTGCAAGGATTGGAATGCATCGATGGAATTGCCGCGAAGCCTCGCCGCAATGGCGCTGATTATGACGTCGCTATCGTTGGCGCGGGGCCGGCGGGATTGGGCGCGACTTTGCAAGCCGCTGCCAAAGAGTTGCGTTATGTCACATTGGAGCAGGAGGACATTGGCGGCACGGTTTTAAAATTTCCTCGGCGCAAAGTCGTTATGACCGCGCCGCTAAATTTGCCCGGCTACGGCAAAGTTCATTTTCGTGATGTGCTCAAAGAAGATTTGTTGACGGAGTGGGAAAAGATTATCAAAAAAACCGGCGTGCAAATTCACGCCAGAAAACGCGTCGAAAAAATTACGGCGAGCGGCGAGAGTTTTGAGGTCGTCGCCTCCGGTGAAAAGTATACGGCCAACCACGTCATTCTCGCGCTGGGCCGGCGCGGCACACCGCGTAAGTTGGGAGCGCCCGGCGAGCATCTTCCCAAAGTGATTTATCAGCTCGATGATCCGCAGCAATTTACTGGTCGCAATTGTTTGGTGATCGGCGGCGGCGACAGCGCGCTCGAATGCGCTTTGATGTTGAACGAGGCCGGCAGCCGCGTGTCTTTTTCTTACCGGCAAAAAAATATTTCCCGCGCCAAGCCGCGCAATCGCCAGCAATTCGAAGCGGCGGTGCAAGCAGGCCGGATTGATTCGTACATGCCGAGCCAGGTCAAAGAAATCACTCCCGAGGCGGTTCGCCTCGAGATCGAGGGCGTGGAAAAAGTCATTCCAAATGATGACGTCATCATCATGGCCGGCGGCATTTTGCCTTTTGAATTTTTGAAAGAACTCGGCATTGCCATGCGCACGCTTCACGGCGAGCCTATGCTGGAAAAAACTTAAATTTAAAATTTTGATTTGATTATTCACAACGCGGACAAGCCGCAACCAAATAGGTTTAAAAACAATTTCCCTAATTACGAAGAAAATTTCACGCCGCGCTTTCGACGTGCACAAGATCATCATTTTAGGATTGATCTTCATCACGGCGATGGTCATTGTGGCGACGTTGAGTTATGCCGGCGATTATTATCTCACCAAAATAGTAGAACGACCGCGCCATCCGCTGCATAAAATTTTCAAGCCGAGCGGTTTGATCGGACAGGGACTGGGAATCGCCGGCGGCTTGTTTTGCATTCTCACTTTTCTCTATCCGTTGCGCAAACGCTGGCGCTGGCTCGAAAATGCCGGCGCGCCGCGCCACTGGTTTCGCTATCATATTTATTTCGGCATCGCCGGCCCGCTGCTCGCCACGCTGCACACGACTTTTAAATACGGCGGCCTCGCCTCAATCAGTTATTGGTCAATGATCATCGTGATGGCCAGCGGTTTCATCGGGCGCTTTCTTTTTGCGCTGCTGCCGCGCTCGCAATATGGATTGACGATGTCGCGGCGCGAAATCGACGCCGAGATTCACGCGCTTCAGCAGGAGCTTGCCGGCGCCGGATTGCCAGAGGGCGAAATCAAGATGGCGGCAGTGAGCCCGGCCGGCTGGCGCGATATTTTTGCGTTGCTATTTAAACGCCGGCGCACAATGCAGGCGGTGCGCGAAAAATTGCGAACAAACGCGACTTCGGCAAATCGATCCGTTCTCAAGCTGCTGTCACGCAAATTGTTTTTGGAAAGCAGTCTCGCCACATTGGATTTGACCACGCGCGCTTTTTCGCACTGGCATACGCTGCATTTGCCGTTTACCATCATCATGTTCACGGCGTTGCTCATTCACGCCGGCGTCGCGATTTTTTTGGGCTATACGTGGATTTTTTAGCAGGATCGACTATAAAAAACTTGCTCATAGAGTAAGCGCATTTGACTTTGACAAATATTCTTGCTAAATTTGTTGGTGTTATTTCATCGGCGCCGCCAGTAGTGTTCACAAAAAACGTTGTACCTCACCTAACCTGTGGAGGGTTTCATGTTTAAAAAACTGTTGGTCACAGTCGTGGTCATCCTGTTCGCCCAAACGTCGGCATTTGGACAGGGCGTGACGCCGGATCTGGCGCAAGGAAAAACCGCCATGCTTTTTTCTTTTAGCGGGCTTTCGAATCTGGGCGCCGGCGATTTTGAAGGCGGCCTCGGCATCAAATATTATTACAGCCAGGGACTGGCGCTGCGCCTCGGCCTGCAATTCGCAACTGCGAGCGAGGACATTCCCGCCAATCCATCGCCCGGGCAAACCAGCGTTGACGGCGAGCAATCGGCGACGCGTCTCGGAATTTCAGCGGCGGCGGAGTGGCATCGCGGCGTTGGGCGAGCCAATGCTTATCTGGGCGGCGGTCTCGGCTTCTCGCGGACCTCGACGGAGAGCAAAAGCCCGGCGCTCGGCACGACGAGCCAGGTCGTGGTAAAAAATAATGATAGCGGCGAAAACATTGCCGGCGCCGGGACGTTTTTCGGCGGCAGGGCTTTCAGCCTGTTTGCGCTAGCCGGCGTGGAATTTTTTGTGGTTAAAGAAGTCAGTCTCGCCGCGGAATATCGTCTCGGTTTTTCGAGCCTGTCACGGGCCGATGAAGAAAGAACCGCCGGCAATCAAACGATTACCGCCAAAATCGGCGGCAGCAGCGGCGTGGGCATTGCGAATAGCGGCGTGCTGACGCTGGCGTTTTATTTTTGAGCGGTTGCAGCGTTCAAAAAAATTCACAGGCGTTCCGAACGAATCGGAACGCCCGTTCGTTTTTCAACAGCAGACAAAAAACGCTTGCAAATAAATATGAAAAATAAAAATGTTTGATGATCGCAACATGACCTCGCACGCTTATGATCAGCCAACCGCCAAGCAGATTTACACCAACATTCAAGCCGATCATCCGGAAATTCAAAAGCTCGCCCAATTTCTGCGCGCCAGATATCAGCCGTAATCGCGGGCGTTGAATAAATTGTAACTTTCATGCATCAATAACCTTCCACCGACTTTCTCGTTATTTTCTCTCCGCAGCCTCACGCCCGTCTGGTATAATCTTTGTAAGTCTCATTCCGGATTATTCTGCTACGCACGCGATTAGCCAGCGAGCATCGCTTCTCGCCTCTCGCGTTCGTGCTTGATCGTTTCAGCTTGACACAATGATTCGCTCGATTCTTATCTGCATGATTTAGCGATAAAAAGGAATCGGGGACTTTTTTACAATTTTTTATCACGGACTGATTTTCAGCTTTGAATATGCATCTCAGACGCTCAGCAAAAGCTACCCGCTATAAATTTATCTCGTTGCCTGAAATACAAATTGGGAATTCGAGTTCGGGTTTTACAGCAAAAAAATCCTTGACTTTTTATAAAAATCTGTTGCAAAAAATCGCGACAGATTGGCGCCTTTCGAGGTTTTTTAAAATTTCGGGATGGCGTTTCTTTTTGCTGTGGGCGAATTTATTGCTTTTTACTTTCATCGTCACGCCGAGTATGGTTCGAGCCGGTCAATTGCAGAACGTTAAGATAACTCCAAGAGACAGCACGGCAGGCATGGGAAACATCTATCGCATTGACTTCGAACCGACCACTGGATTGCCCAAAAATGGAAAAGTTTTGATTTATTTCCCTGCGGCCTTTGATATTTCCAGCGTTTTTGTCGCCAGTGGGGTGTTCGCCTCGGATGATCCGGTGAAGTTAGATGGCGGGTTTATCGTTTCCCGTGATTCCCAGTTTAACAGTGTGACCCTGGAACGCGATAACACCGGAACGGAGCTTCGCGCCGGTGTCCCGGGAACGGTATCAGTCAGAATAGCCATTGTTGGCAATCCGACAAAGCCGGGCCGTTACGATACCATCCGAATTTTAACTCAGGAAGGTGATGGAGATGATATTGACGAAAGAAATAACGTTGTTGTAATAATCAACCCTGGACCTTTAGATCATTTTAATATTTCAAATATCGGCAACCAAATTGTTGATACAAATTTTTCTCTTAGTATAACAGCAAAGGATTCCTACAACAATAATACGCGGGCTTTCTCCGGCAATATTACATTATCGGACAACACCAGCACGCTTTCGCCAGGTAGTGTTTCTTTGACTGATACATCGGTGATGGTCGGTTCAGCAAAAATTACCAAAGCGCAAGGCGGCGCAAAGATTACGGCCAGCGCCGTGGTCGACGGAATAACTAGAAGCGGTATTTCCAATAGCTTCAACGTCAATCAACTCAAAATTCTTTCCATCGACACCACGCCGGATAAAGTCAGCCGCGGCCAAAAGAATATCGAAGTCAATATGCTGGCGCAGAATGTCGGCCCGGATGTGGTGACGTTGACGAGCGCACAATTAAATTTTAGACGCACCGTTGGCGGCACGAGTGAAAATGCTTTTTATACAGTTACCCCGCCGGCGTTGTCAACTATTTCAGGTGCGTCCATCAAGACACTCAAGTTTGTAGTCAATGTCAATACGAATGCGAGCTTTGTCAGTGTCGATATCAATGGCAGCGTCACCGGCAGCGTTGCCGGCGGCACGGTGAGCGACAACGACGCCGACACGAAAGATTCATGGACCGTGCAAACCTCGCCGGCGATAAGTTATGTGAGCAACCCGGGTTTAACCCCGGTTAATGTGAGCGCCGGCAGCGCCTACGAATTTCAAGTATCGCTGCGCAACACCGGTGAAGCCGCGTTGGAATTGAAACCGGATTCGACCACCATCACCTTCAGCGACGGAAGCGCTACGTTTTTAGCCAGGCTGGACGCGAATCGCGGCACGACGATTTCCGGCGGCGGGAGTGATATACTCACGTTTCGGTTGAGCCTGGTTCCGGCTAATTTGCAGCAGACAACTTACACGCCGGCAATTAAATTAATCGGGGTTCACAACGGCGTTCGCTTTGAGCAATCGCCGTCATTGCCCAACAATATTCTCACGGTCAGCGCGCCGCCGTCGCTGCAAATTCAAAGCGTGACTTCGTTGCAAGACGTCGTGACGCAAGGCATGAGGAAGCCCTGGACGATCAAGGTCACCGTGCAAAATAATACGCCGGCAGAAGTAAATTTACAACAGGCGGATTTGTCGCTCGTTCAATTAGGAACCGGCGGCGGTCCGGATGCCGATTATCAAATCGTCAAACCGAATGTTTTCAAAAAATCAGGAAATGGCAAATTATTGGGGAATGCGACCGATACTTTGGTTTTCCAAATCCGGAAGACCGGGAGCAAGACTGGAGTATTAGGGGTCTTCGCGCAAGTGTTGGTCAATGAACTTTCTCAACCGGCGGAAAGCAACGGCACGCAGAAAAGTATTCTAGTGCAAACGCCGGCCGCTCTGAGTGTCACGATGCGCACCTCGCAGGCGACGGTAACGGCAGGCCAGACGAAACGGTGGGACATCATCATGAATGTGCAGAATAATGGTGAGAGTGAAGCTCAGGCGCTTTTTACTAATGATATTGCACCCAACAACATTACGCGCACGAGTTTGTCGACGGGATATATTATTGCGCCGGCGAAAACCGATATTATCATTTCGGGCCATGATTTTACGACTATCGTTTTTAATGTCGACGGCACTGGCGCGGCCGGAGATACGCCTACGCCATTCGACGGACAAGTTTTTGCCAAAGAATTGAACAGTGATTCTTTGCATTTCACCTCGACCAGCAGCCGAATAATTGTGCAACAACCGGCGCACGTCAGAGTCGAATCGATGAATTTAGTCTCGGTCTTTAATCCCGACACGGTGAATACCGGCCAAGAATTTTTTGTCAATGTCAACGTTAAACAGACCGTGCCGACGAATGCGGAAAAAGTTGATTCCGTCAAAGTCCAGCTAATCGAAACTCCCGCTTCGGGCAATGCTTCTATTTTGACGAATGCTTTGACGCTGACCGATTTGACGCAACCCGCGTCTTTCAAAGTGAAAGCCGGCAATCGCGCACAAGTGCAGGCCGGATTCGACGCGAGTATTCTGGCGGCTTATTCCGCCAATACCGGCGCGAACACGGTTAAAATCGACGGCAATGCCAATTTCCCAGCGCCCTCGGTTTATATTCAAAGACCCGGCGCTCTCGTTATTGATTCACTCAAGACGTCCGAGAGTCGGGTTCGCTTCGGGCGCACGTCGCAGTGGTCGATTTTTCGGTTCGCTAAAAATCCGGCCGCGGCGAGTGACGGCGGCGTCATCGTGATCGATTCGACGCGCTTCACTTTTAAAATCGGGCAAGCCGTACAGAATGATTACACGATCGTCAACACGAATCCTGCCGATTCGCTGTTCACGGCGAATCGCCGAGCGATGCAGACTTTCAACGTCACGAAAACCGGCACGACGGGCGGAATAATTACGATTACGGCAACAATATATTTTCATGACCGCAACAGTCTCACCAAACGCTCGTTTAGCAAGACGACGACGATCTTCGTCGAGAGCACGGCGCTGGTGACGATTGCGAAAACTTCTTTTCCGCTGGCGGTGAATCGCCTCGCGGGAACGGAAATCGCACTGGTGGACACCGGCCAGGTTTTTCCGATCAATGTCACCGTGCGCAACACCGGTTTTGAGCAAGTCAAGAATGTTGTGGTTTCGCTGCGATCAATCGCTGCGACAAATGCCTCGCAAATTACGCTCAAAAAGATTCGCGTCGGGCCGATTGATACGGAGAGCGGAACGGCGGTGGCGGCTTTTACGGTTCGTGCGTCGGCCACGACCAACAACATTGGTGAAGCGTTCACCGCGCGCATCGATTCCGCTTATACTTTTGGCGGCTTCGCCGGTATTGCGCCGGCTCTTGATACAAAAGATACCACCGCGGTCGCGCGCATCGAGCTGCCGGCGCGGTTGCAATTGAGTTTGGTGACCAGCGATGGCGCGACGGCGTATGGTTTCGATCAAGCATTTAAAATACGCGCGCGGGTAAAAAATCTCGGCGAGGCGCAAACGGATAAAAACGGCCGATTGACTCTCGTCCGGCCTAGCGGCTATAACTTTATGGGCAACGAATCGGATACCAAAAACTTTGCTGCGGGTGATTCAATTGAATGGAATGTGAAAACTCCAAAGGGAGAAAGTAAGCAAAGCGTTTTTACGGTCAGAATTGACAACGCCCCTAACGATAAAAACTCTGGTGGATTAGCGCAAGTCATGAACCAGACGGCGCAATTCACAATCAGCACGCTGGCGAATACGCTGGGTATCTTTAAAAAATCCATTGTCGATCCGAATGGCGCGATCGACGGGTTCATATCGACAGATCAATTTTTTACTGTGCGGATTCAGCTCAACGCCAGCTCCAATTTGACGAATAAAACCATCAAACTCATGCTGCCCAATGGCTCAGGCTATCGTTTTGTGAATGGCGATAATGAAATGAAGTCCGCACCTTCCGATACCGCGCGTTGGCACGTGCAGGCGCCGAGCATTGAAAATTTAAATCCGGTCAAACTGCTCATTGACGCCAATGCATTCAATGGCCAAACGCCGGTCTCGAATCTCGACAGCCTGGTGATTTCGCGAACGGAGAAACAGGCAATTTTGCAGCTCGATCCCGGCATCAAAGAGACGGGTGCGCAGAACGGTATTGTTTCCGTCGGTCAAAGTTTTACACTCGTGGCAAAGTTGCGCAACACCGGTCGCGCCGTGGCCGCCGGTATCGCCAAGGTTCAAATCACTTTGCCGTCGAATATCACTTTGCTCGAGCCGCCCGCCGCGCGCGAAAAGAGTTTGACTTTCGATCAGCAGAATAATGCCGGAGAACTAACCTGGCGGGTTCGGGCTGCAAATCAGCCGAGTCCGCAGGAAACAATTACTTTTGCAATCACGCAACGGCCGCTCGATACGAACACCGGACTGGAAGCGCTGACTTCGAGCGATAAAGCGCCGTTCGATGTTGCGATTGTGGCAACCGGCATCGTTGCCGCCGACCCGCCTCGCCTCGCCAATCCACCCGGCGCCAGAGATTTTATATTGAGCACCGATCAAGTGTTTGTCGTGAGCGATACGCTGCGCTGGACGAACGCGGCGAATCTCTCCGCCGAATTGCTGTTGCCGGCGAATGCGAATTTTTCGGTGCTGAATAATCGCATTCAAAATATTACCAATCTGGAAGAAGCCGGCAAAACGGAAGTATCGTGGGTCGTCCGCGCTCCGGCCGGACCAATTTCAAATATTGCGTGTCGCGTGGTCGGCCGAGCCCGCGATTCGCACAATGCAACGGCGTCGCTTGCGGATACTTCCGAGGTTCTGCAATTCAACGTCGTTCGGCGCGCCGAGTTGTCGTTGAGCGTGAAAATAACGGACCCGCCTTCGGCCACGGATGGTGTGCTCAGCATCAATCAACCTTTTACCGTCGTCGCGACGATTTTGAATGCGGGAAGCGCCAACGTCACAGGCGCCGCCGAAATATTTTTGAGTTTTCCCGATACCGCATATCACTTGCTTGCTCCGCCTCCGCAAGATTCACTGCGCCGCTTGATTATCCTTCCAAATAATGCCTGTAGTTGGCGCGTCCAAGCTCGCTCGACGATCAGCAGCGCTACCGATCTAATCACCGTGCAGTTGACGAGGCCGCCGCTTGACGAAAATACCGATGCGCTCGCGGCGATCAACGATGCTGAAGCCGCGCTGGCGGTTCGCACCGAAGGACGGAAGCTGATTGTTGCCACGGCCGATCAAGGCGGCGGGCCGGCCGTTCAGGGCCAGAAAAACTTTTTGCTCGTGCGCTTGAAGTTGATCAATCCGGCCGGCGCCGGCGCGAGCAACTTGATGTTGAAAACGCTCGGCTTTGCGGCGCGCAAACGTGATGGCAGTTCGGTATCGCCCGGGGCCGGGGCTGTGCTCAAAAACGTTTATCTGGTGAATAACGGCAGTCCCGTCGGCGGCATGACCGATATTCCGGCGAACAGCCAATCGTTGCAGATCGCGCTGAGCCAGGATGTCCTGATTACGCCGGACGCGCCGGATACCGTGAGCATTTTCGCCGATCTGGCGGATAATGCCACCGGGGCTTTTCGTGTGGTTTTTGATGACGGAAAGGATCTTGTCGCCATTGATCAGGAAGGCGGGTTTGACGTTGCGATTGAATCGTTGGATGGCAAACAGGGCAAGCAGTTTCGGCTCGAATCGAACCTGACCGCGCTGCACGGCGCTGAAGCGGAAAATTCATTTTTTAATTATCCCAACCCGTTTCCACCCGGCGATAATCTGAGTAATGGAGAAGGCACGCGTTTCAGCGTTCCCCTCGGCGCGAGCGGCGAGCTGAAAATCGTTACCATGCTCGGCGAGCTGGTCTGGGAAACGAATATCGATTCGCGCCAACCGGCAGGACCGGCCATTTTCTGGAGCGGCCATAACGGCGCCGGCAAGCGCGTGTTGAACGGCGTTTATGTCGCGATCTTAAAAACGAAAGATGGTAAAATGTTAACGACGAAGGTGGCGGTGTTGAAGAAGTAGCGGAGGGCGAAGGGTGATGAGTGAAGGGCGATGGGCGAAAGGTGAAGGGCGCTCATCGCTCTACGCCCTTCACCCTTCGCGCTTTGCGTTCAAACTTGCAGCAACGCCAGAAAATAAGGCGCGGGAATGGCGAGCACGTTTTTTTCGGCGTTGTACAGAAGCTGGTTTTTCGTCAGCAGAATGCCGCCGCCCTGCTGCACCAGCGCTTTGGCGTTGTCCGGATTGATTTTGTTTTGATATTTGACTTCGATGAGCGCGGCGCGTTTCTCTTCGCGGAAGACGACGAAATCGATTTCCTGGCCGTTACGCCAGTAAAAAATCCGCGCGCCGAATCTGGGGTGCAAATGGGAGGCGACCAGGCTTTCAATCAAGCAAATTTTTGTGAAAGTGTGATTTTCATAAAAGGCCATTTTGTGAAAGCAGCACTTTCACAAAATTAACTGAAGAATCCTCAATCGCAGCGGCAGGTGTAGCGCAACATAAATGTTGCGCCACGTTTCGGCGCCGTCTTACTCGCCGATAATTTTCACGATTACGCGCTTCTTCCGCCGCCCGTCAAATTCGCCGTAAAAAATCTGCTCCCACGGCCCGAAGTCGAGTTTGCCGTTGGTGATAGCCACCACGACTTCGCGCCCCATGATCTGGCGCTTGAGATGCGCATCGGCGTTGTCCTCGCCCGTGCGGTTATGGCGATATTTGGAGGTCGGCGCATGCGGTGCCAAGCCTTCCAGCCACTCGTCATAATCTTGAATCAATCCCGGCTCGTTGTCGTTGATAAAAACCGACGCCGTGATGTGCATTGCGGCGACGAGAACAAGCCCTTCTTTGACGCCGCTCTTTTTAACCAACTCTGCGACTTTATCCGTAATGTTGATATAATCGCGGCGATGCGGCGTTTCAAACCAAAGATATTCGGTGAGGGATTTCATGGCAACTTTCCTTAAAGTAAAAAACCGCGCAAGGTTGACAAACTAAAGTTTGTCACTCCGCTGTTTCTGGGAAGCTTTTACAACTCCGCCCATTTGCCTTCGCCCTCCCAAACCCGAACCGTGAAATTGAAACTCCATTTCTCGTGAAAGCGCTTGTGCAGCATCTCGCAAATATTTTCCACCGAGGGATATTCGAGAAAATCATTCAGCGAACGATGATCGTACTCCGCGAGCACGGCGCGAATGGTGCTCTTCATGTCGGCGAAATCCATGATCATGCCGGTTTTATTCTCGCCTTCGATGATCACTTCGACTTTGTACGTATGTCCGTGCAGCACGCCGCACTTTTGATGGCCCGGCAGAAAATGGGCGCAGTCCATGTATTCGATGTAGCCGAGTTTCATTTCAGTTGGGCGAGGAATTTAGGAGAGAACGAGAAGTGAACCACAAGTCGAGATCCTTTCGCGCTTCTTCAAGTGATAAGCCCTTCCCTTCAGCGATTTGCTTGCGACTCTCGATGATGCTGGCGCGCACATAAAGTTGCAGCATGATTTCTTCCAAAGTACAATCATCGGACAACTCATCAAAAACGTCCCGCACGATCGCTTTGGCGTTACGTTTGAATTCAATGACCGGCGTCGTTAAAACTGAACTTGCCATATTTGCCATTCCATACTAATTCATAAGAAAAGTACAAATCAAGCTGGTTGAATGGATACTTACTGAATCATATATGCGAATTTATTTGATAAAATGCAACAGTAAAATCACATAATCAAGAGCCCTGATTTTTTTCTTGTTTTTGTGATAAGACTTTGACATATTGCGCAAAACCGATAGGAATTTTGGCCGTGACTTTAAATGCCCCGATTCTCCATTTTGCCGGTTGTTTCACAGCCGATCCGCAAAAACAAAACGACATCCCCCTCGTTTTCGTCGGGCTTCCGGATGCCTCGCAGTCATCATTTCATCACGGCAGCGCCGGCGGGCCGCAGCGTATTCGTCTGGCTTATGACGGCCATTGTTATAACTCGACCACCGAATCCGGCGTTGATCTTGCCGGTATGGTTGCTGATCTCGGCGATTTGCCCTCCAAAAGGTCGTGGGAATTAACCGCGCGTTCGTATCAGGAATTTGCCGCGTGGCTTTTTCAAATTGGCAAAATTCCCTTCTTTGCCGGCGGCGATCATGCCGTAACCGTGCCGCTCATCGCCGCGCTCGCGGAGATCGGCGAGCCGGTTCACCTCATTCAAATCGACGCGCATCCGGATTTGTATCTAGATTATGAAGACAGCCGCAGCTCGCATGCCTGCACGATTGCTCGCGCGCTGGAAATGAGTCACGTCGCTTCAGTGACGCAGCTCGGCATTCGCACGATGAATGCGAGTCAAATGCCGCTGTTTGAGCTTCATCGTGATCGCACTCACATGTTTTTCGCGCGCGATTTAATTGGCGCGTTACCGGAGTTATCTCACATTCCCAAAGGCGCGCCGGTTTATATGACGGTCGACCTTGACGGCTTCGACCCGGCCTTCGCGCCCGGCGTTGCGCATCCTGTTCCCGGCGGTCTGACGCCGCGACAAGTGCTCAATTTTGTTCAGAACGCGCATTGGAAATTGGTCGGCATGGATGCAGTGGAAGTCAATCCGGATTTGGATGTCAATGATCAAACGGCGATACTTGCCGCGAGGGTATTGCACGAGGCGATGGGATTTGCCGTAAAACAGTTCATGCCGAAAAAATTTCCAACGGATAAAAGCTGCCAACGGATTTAAATTAAAGATGGATTTG
>Ga0247727_10006398_pt1 | contig 23190 bp, 23 predicted proteins | sample WisWelCaveWW1625_FD_202498 | JGI IMG/M metagenome (GOLD analysis project Ga0247727, IMG submission 202498) | Biofilm microbial communities from Wishing Well Cave, Virginia, United States - WW16-25 | ecosystem: Environmental > Aquatic > Deep subsurface > Groundwater > Cave microbial mat | place...
GTCGGTCCGAAGGGCTCGCGCGTTCGTAACGTCGTCACCGAGCTGCGGGGGGAGAAGATCGACGTCGTGCCATGGTCCGACAACGCGAGCGAGCTCGTCGCGAACGCGCTGCAACCCGCCAAGGTCAAAGAGGTGCGCATCGACCCCGACACGCAGACCGCTCAGGTCATCGTGCCGGACTACCAGTTGTCGCTCGCCATCGGCAAGGAGGGGCAGAACGCCCGGCTGGCCGCCAGGCTGACGGGATGGCGGATCGACATCAAGTCCGAGACGCAGGCGACCGCGCCCGCCGAGGTGCCACCGTCGCCCCAGCCGGAGCCGGTCGCGGTGGTGGAGGCTCCGGTGGAAGCCATGGTGGAGGCACCGGTGGAAGCCGTGGTGGAGGCACCGGTGGAGGCACCGGTGGAAGCCGTGGTGGAGGCACCGGTGGCGGCACCGGCGGAGGCCGTGGTTGATGCGACCGAGCCCGCCGCGGAGGTCCCTGCGGACAGCTGACCATGGGCGGACCCACGCGCACCTGTGTGGGATGCCGCGCCGAGGCGCCGCGCGACGACCTGCTGAGGATCGCGCGCACCCCGACCGGCATCGTCGCGGATCTTGAGCGCCGGGCTCCTGGCCGTGGCGCTTCGGTGCATCGCACGGGCAGCTGTCTCGGGGTCGCGCTCGCGAAAGGTGCGCTGGCCAGGGCACTTGGCACGGGTATCGGCGTCGAGGAAGTGCGTAAGCTAAGGGAACTCATCGAGGGGAGCAGGAACGCGTGAGGGTGCACGAGCTGGCCAAGGAGCTGGGCGTCACCAGCAAAGAGTTGCTGGAAGCGCTCGCTCAGATGGGGGCGGAGGGCAAGTCCGCCTCATCCAGCGTGCCCGAAGACATGGTGCCGAGGTTGCGAGCATCGGGTGGCAAGGCGACCGTCGCGGCGGCGAAGCCTCGCGAGGTCCTCGAGCCGCCGCCCCGGCCCCGCAAGGCGAAACCGAAGGCCAAGCCGAGGGCCAAGCCCAAAGACGCCGAGGTGGCCACGAAGCCCGACCTCAAGGTCGTACCCGACCTCGAGCCGGAGCAGGCGGCCTCGTCGTCGTCGGCTGTTCCGGAGGCGGTGGTCGCACCTGCGAAGGAGCCGCCCGTCCCCGACGCCGCCACCCCCTCGAAGCCGGTCCTCAAGCTCGTAACAGGTGCGTCACCTCAGGTCATCGCCGAGAAGCTCGGGCGCTCGCCGGCGGAGGTCGTCAAGACGCTGTTCCTCGCCGGTGAGATGGTCACCGCGACCACCTCGCTGACCGATGACGCGATCGAGCTGGCCGCCGATGCCCTCGGCTATTCGGCCGAGATCGTCGGGTTCGACGACGAACTGCACGAGCAGGAGTTGCTGGACGACATCGATGAAGCCCAGCTCGTCGCACGTCCACCCGTGGTGACGGTCATGGGACACGTCGACCACGGCAAGACGAAGCTCCTCGACGCGATCCGCTCTACCGACGTCGTCGCCGACGAGTTCGGTGGCATCACGCAGCACATCGGCGCCTATCAGGCGCACGTCGGCGAACGCGAGATCACGTTCATCGACACACCCGGTCACGAGGCATTCACCGCGATGCGAGCACGGGGCGCGAGCGTCACCGATATCGCCGTGTTGGTCGTGGCCGCCGACGACGGTGTCATGCCGCAGACCCTCGAGGCGCTCGACCACGCGAAGGCGGCGAGCGTGCCGATCGTGGTGGCAGTCAACAAGGTCGACAAAGAGGAGGCAGACCCGAACCGGGTCCGCACCCAGATGGTCGAGCACGGCGTGGTGCCGAGCGAGTGGGGTGGCGACTTCGAATTCGTCGATGTGTCGGCGAAGGCGAACATCAACCTCGACACCCTGCTCGACACCCTGCTCGTCGTAGCCGACCTGCAAGAGCTGAAGGGTGACCCAACAGGCCGTTCACGGGGCACGGTGCTGGAAGCGCACCTCGACAAGGGGCGCGGCCCCGTGGCGACGGTGCTCGTTCAGAAGGGATCGCTCGATGTCGGCGACGCTCTGGTCGCCGGCACCGCGTTCGCGAAGATCCGCGCGATGCAAGACGAGAACGGCCGTCCGGTGCGTGTCGCCGGGCCTTCGAAGCCCGTCCAGATCCTGGGATGGAGCAGCGTGCCGAGCGCGGGCGACGACTTCCGGGAGGTGGAAGACGAGCGCGAGGCCCGTCATATCGCCGAGGAGCGCGAGGCGAGGACCCGGCAGGCAGAGCTGGTCACTGCCCGTCGACGGACCTTGCAGGATCTCACCCGTATGGTCGAGCGCTCCGAGGTCGTCGACCTCAACCTCATCGTGAAGGCCGACGTCCAGGGGTCGCTGCAGGCGCTCGAGGACTCGCTCCTCAAGCTCCCGCAGGACGAGGTCAAGGTGAACATCGTCCGTGGAGGTGCGGGCGGAATCACCGAGAACGATGTCCAGCTCGCCATGGCTTCCGACGCCATCATCGTGGGCTTCAACGTCCGGCCGAACGCCATGGCACGGGAGATGGCCGAGAAGGAAGGTGTCGACATCCGCCTCTACAGGGTGATCTACGACGCCATCGACGACATCAAGGCGGCCCTGTCGGGTCTGTTGAAGCCCGAGGAGCGAGAGAAGGTGTTGGGCGAGGCCGAGGTGCGCCAGACGTTCCGCGTTCCCAAGCTCGGCGTCATCGCCGGTTCCTACGTTCGCCGCGGCACGATCAAACGCAACGGGCGCGCTCGGCTCGTCCGCGAAGGGGTCGTCGTCTACGACGGCAAGATCGGGTCGCTGCGCCGATTCAAAGATGATGTCGGTGAGGTGCGTGACGGTTACGAATGCGGTATCGGTCTCGAGAACTACCAAGACCTCAAGGAACGTGACCTCATCGAGTCCTACGAGGTCGAGGAGATCGCCCGCTCGATCTGAGGTCTTCATGCTGGTAGGTCTCGAGCGCTTCGACCTGCGGATCGTGGGAAGCCGTTCTCTCAAACAGAAGCGGCACGTGATCAAACCGCTCTGCGCCGCGATCCGGCAGCGGTTCCCCGTGAGCGTGGCCGAGGTGGAGCATCACGACCTGTGGCAGCGATCCACCATCGCGGTGGCGTGCGTGGGGGCCGAGCAACATCACGTGCGTCGCGTGTTGCAGCGGATCGAGCGGTTCGTCGACGAGTGGGCCGAGGTCGACGTGATCGATCGTGAGCTCGAGGTCCTCTGGCCCGACGCGTGAACGGCTACCCTTGACCCATGCCGCAGGGAGGACGTGCCGACCGCGTCGGCGAGGAATTCCGCGAGATCGTCGCCGAGGAGGTGCAGAAGCTGAAGGACCCCCGTATCGGCTTCATCACGGTCACCGGGGTGAAGGTGTCGAACGACCTCCGGGTGGCGTGGGTCTCGTACTCCGCATACGGCGACGACAAGGCCCGAGCCTCGTCGGCGGCCGCGCTCAGGAGCGCGGCGCCACACCTGCGGCGCGAGCTCGGCAGGCAGATCCATCTCAAGGTGACCCCCGAGCTACGGTTCGAGCCCGATGACACCCATGAACGAGCTGACCGGATCGACCGGATCATCGATGAGCTCCACCACGAAGGAGCATCGGGTGACGCCTGAAGACCTTCGGCGCGCTGCCGAGGCGCTGCGAGGAGCTGAGCTCGTCGCCATCGCGTGTCACGTCAACCCCGACCCCGATGCCTTGGGGTCGATGCTGGGCCTGGCGCAACACCTCACCACGCTGGGCGTGTCGACGATCTGCTCGTATCCGAACGAGCCGCTCGACGTTCCACGGTGGGCCGACGGGTGGACGAACGGCGTGGGACTGGTAGCGGCATCGGCCTTCCCCGAGCGCCCCGAAGTCATGGTCACGTGCGACTGCGCTTCGCTCGACAGGCTCCAGGGGTTGGGCCGGGCGGCAACGAACGCTAACGAGCTGATCTGGATCGACCACCACCGATCCAACGATGGCCTGGGCACCGTCCGTCTCGTCGATCCCGATGCCTCCAGCACGTGCGAGCTGGTCGTCCGGCTGATCGAGGCGATGGGTGGCGAGCTCGGCGATGCCACCGCCCGGTGGCTCTACGCCGGGCTCGTGACCGACACGGGTCGGTTCCAATACCAGGCGACCTCACCGGCGACCCTCCGGGTGGCCGCCACCTTGCGCGAGCGCAGCTTCGACCACGCGGCGCTCGCTCGGACCCTGTACGAAGACTCGTCCCTGCCAGCGCTTCGGCTGCTCGCCGCCGCCCTCGGCAGGCTCGAACACGTGCCTGGTGCCGACCTGGTGTGGACGTACCTCGTGCAGGACGACCTCAAGGTGGCGGGTGTCGGCCCGGCCGACACCGATGACCTCATCGACGTCATCCGCACGGCTCGCGAAGCCGACGTCGCAGCCCTGTTGAAGCAACAACGCGATGGCCGGTTCAAGGTCAGCGTGCGGTCGCGCGGAGGCCACGACCTCAGCGTCGTGGCCGCTCGGTTCGGCGGGGGAGGGCACCGGCTCGCGGCCGGCTACACGAGCCCGCTGGCGCCCGCGGCGACCGTGGCCGCGCTCGTTGACGCGCTCGGCGAGCAGGTGTGAACGCGGAGCGGCCCGAAGGGCTCCTGCTCGTCGACAAGCCTGGAGGCATCACGTCGCACGACGCGGTCGATCTCGTCCGCCGGGCCATCGGGACGAAGAAGGTCGGGCACGCAGGGACCCTCGACCCGATGGCGACCGGGCTCCTCCTCATCGGTGTGGGTCGCGCTACCCGTTTGCTTCGGTTCTTGGGCTCGCTGTCCAAGACGTACGAGGGCAGCCTCCGGCTCGGCATCGAGACGGACACGCTCGATGCCGACGGCTCGGTCACGAGACGTGTCCCCACGGCAGGGCTCACCGACGACGCCATCGCGCTCGCGATGGCGTCGAAGCTCGGCGAGAGCGACCAGGTCCCGCCCGCCTATTCCGCGGTGAAGGTCGCGGGCCGCCCGCTCTACGACGCTGCACGTGCGGGCGAGGTCGCTCGCGCCGATCCGAGGCGCATCAGGGTCGACCGGTTCGACCTGACATGGCGCGACGGCGACGAGGCGCGATTCACATGCGTCGTGAGCGGGGGAACGTACGTGCGTGTGCTGGCCGCCGAGGTCGGTGTGACGCTCGGGACGGTCGCCCATCTGACGTCGCTACGTCGCACGGCCATCGGTGCGTTCGTCGTCGACGATGCGTCACCGCCGGACGCCCCTGGGCAGGCACAGCCGCTCGAACGGGCGGTGGCGCACCTCCCCCGGCTGCAGCTCGACGGGGAGGAAGCGGTGGCGGCGTCGCACGGCCGTATCTTGGCGCCGGCTGGTCTCGACGGGCCCTACGGTGTCTACGGCGACGACGGCCGGCTCATCGGTATCTGGCGCGACGATGGCGGGAAGGCTGTGGCCGAGATGGTGCTCGCACCGGCCGGCGGGTAGCCTGCCGCCGATGCTGATCGTGAAGGGCCTCGAGGCGCTCCCGATCGACGCACCCGCAACGATCGCGACCGTGGGATTCTTCGATGGTGTGCACGTCGGCCACCAGGCCGTGTTGACGACCGTGGTCGAGCGAGCCCGAGGGCGCGGTGTGCCGAGCGTCGCGGTCACCTTCGATCGGCATCCACGCGAGGTGCTGTCGCCGGGAAACGAGCCACGGTTGCTCACCACCGTCGAGCGCCGGGCCGAGCTCATCGCGGAGTGTGGCATCGACGTCCTCGTCGTGCTGTCGTTCGACCGCGACTTCTCCTTGATCACTGCCGGGGCGTTCGTCGAACAGGTCCTGGCACAGGGGCTGCACGCCACCCACGCTGCCATGGGCGCGAACTTCAGGTTCGGCTACAAGGCTGAGGGTACGATGGAAACCATCGCGTCGCTCGCCTCACCGTTCGGCATCACGAGCGAGACCGTCGCGCTCGCCGAGCTCGACGGACGCATCGTCTCATCGACATCGGTGCGCGACGCGCTCTCCCACGGCGATCTGGCGTGGCCCGCTCGGGCGCTCGGCCGCCGGTTCGTCCTCGAAGGCGAGGTGGTCACCGGTCATGGCAGGGGGAAAGGGCTCGGCTACCCCACCGCGAACCTCCGGACGTGGCCCCGGCTGCTGTTGCCCGGGCCGGGCATCTACGCGGGGGTGGCCGAACACGCCGGCCGACGGTACCGGACCGCCCTCGACGTCGGCACGAACCCCACGTTCGGCGTCGAGCCGTTGCATGTCGAGGCATTCCTGCTCGACTACGACGGTGCCGACCTTCCCGGCCAGCCGCTCGGCATCGAGTTCTGGGGGCGCCTGCGCGACGAGGAGCTCTACGACTCCATCGATACCCTCGTCGCCGCCATCGCGGCTGACGTCGAGGTCGCCCGGGCGCTGGTGCCACCCGACGCGCTTCGCTGATGGGTCGGGCGCGCATAGCCGCTGGTAGGCTCTGTCGCTGACCATGACGCTCACCAAAGACGAGAAGACGACCATCATCCAGGAGCACGCCCGGTCCACGGGTGACACCGGCTCTGCCGAGGTCCAGATAGCGGTTCTGACGAAGCGCATCACCGACCTCACGGCGCATCTCAAGATGCACTCGCACGACCACCACAGCCGCCGCGGGCTGCTCATGCTCGTCGGTCGCCGCCGCCGGCTGCTGGAGTACCTCAAGCGCGAAGACATCCAGAGATACCGCGACATCGTCGTCAAACTCGGGCTTCGCCGCTGATCACCGACGGGCGCCCCTCGGGGCGCTCGCCTCTGGAGGAGGCGATGCCAGCGAGCCATCACCCAGGCTGACCGGAGGGGCGGCCACGCACCCGGTCGGTTCTCAGTCGCGAGCCCCCGATGCACGACGCGCGGAGGTTCACCACTGACAACCGGCCGATCCCCCTCCAACGACGCGGTGTCCACGACGGGTGCCGCACGACCCAAGGAGGACTCGACCGATATGGTCACCGAGATGACGCGCCAGGTAGGCGCGCACGACATGACGATGCAGGCCGGCAAGCTCGCGAGGCTCGCCGACGGCGCAGTCGTCGTCACCTATGGAGAGACGCAGGTCATCGCGACGTGCGTCCGCTCCAAGCCCCGTGAGGGCATCGACTTCTTCCCGCTCACGATCGACGTCGAAGAGCGGGCCTACGCCGCGGGGAAGATCCCCGGCTCGTTCTTCCGCCGCGAGGGCAGGCCGGGCGAGACGGCCATCTTGACGGCTCGTCTCATCGACCGGCCGCTGCGGCCGACGTTCAAAGAGGGCTTCCGCGACGAGATCCAGGTCGTGGTCACCGTGTTGTCGGTCGACATGGCCAACCCCTACGACATCCCCGCGATGAACGCGGCTGCGTGTGCCGTCGGCCTGGCCGGGTTGCCGTTCGATGGCCCGGTCGCGGCGGTGCGCCTCGGCCTCATCGGAGGCAACTGGGTGGTCAACCCCACCTTCCAGGAGGTCGAAGACGCCACGTTCGACATCGTCGTGGCCGGCTCGCGCTCCCCCGACGGCGGGGTCGACATCTTGATGATCGAAGGCGAGGCCCCGGTACACACCTGGCCGCTGATCGCCGGCGGGGCGACGGCGCCGACCGAAGAGGTCGTTGCCGAAGGGCTCGAGGTCGCGAAGCGCGAGATCGCGCAGCTCATCGCGTTCCAGGACGAGTTCATCACTGCCCACGGTGTTGCGCCGATGGAATGGACGCCGATGCCCGCCTACGGCGAAGACATCTGGAACGAGCTGTGGACGAACTTCGCCGGCAAGGTCGAGGCTGCGATCGTGCCCGACCGGCAAGCCCGCGACGACGCGTTCGACGCCGTGAAGGAAGAGGCGAAGGTCCATCTCACCGCCGCACTCGGCGACGAAGCCTTCGCCGCTCGGGCGGCGGAGTTCGGTCCCGCTTGGAAGTCGCTGCAGAAGAAGGTCATGCGACGCCGCGTGGTGGAACAAGGCCTGCGGCTCGACGGCCGCGGCGCGAAGGACATCCGTCCGCTTTCGGCCGAGGTCAACCTCGTGCCGCGTGCGCACGGGTCCGCCTTGTTCAACCGTGGCGACACGCAGGTGCTGAACATCAGCACGCTCGGCATGTTGCGCATGACCCAGATGATCGACACGCTCGATCCCGAAGACTCCAAGCGCTACATGCACCACTACAACTTCCCCCCGTACAGCACCGGCGAGACCGGACGCGTCGGGTCGCCCCGCCGGCGCGAGATCGGGCACGGAGCGCTCGCGGAACGGGCGCTCATCCCGGTCATCCCCGACGAGGAGGAGTTCCCGTACGCGCTTCGGCTGGTGTCCGACGTGATGTCGTCGAACGGCTCCACGTCGATGGCGAGCGTGTGCGGATCGACGCTGTCGCTCATGGACGCGGGGGTGCCGATCAAGGCACCCGTCGCGGGCATCGCCATGGGCATGATCGCCGACGACGGGAAGTACGTGACCCTCACCGACATCCTCGGCGCCGAAGACGCGCTGGGTGACATGGACTTCAAGGTCGCCGGGACCGAGGAGTTCGTCACGGCGATCCAGCTCGACATGAAGGTGAGCGGGATGCCGGCCGAGGTCCTGGCCGGAGCGCTCGGTCAGGCCAAAGAGGCGCGGTTGCAGATCTTGCAGGTCATGCTCGACGCCCTCCCGGCGCCGCGCGACGAGGTCAGCTCGAAGGCGCCGCGGATCATCACGATCCATATCCCCGTCGACAAGATCGGCGAGGTCATCGGTCCCAAGGGGAAGAAGATCAACGAGATCATCGCGTTGACCGGTGCCGACATCAACATCGAAGACGATGGCACGGTCTTCATCGGCTCACACGAGGCCGGTGGCACCGACGAAGCCGCTCGGATGATCGAGGAGATCGCGAACCCGAGGCCGGTGCTGGTCGGTGAGACCTACGAGGGCAGGGTCGTGAAGACCACGACCTTCGGGGCGTTCGTCAACCTGGTGCCGGGCCGTGACGGTCTCGTGCACATCTCGAAGCTCGGCCGGGGCAAGCGTCTCGCGAGCGTCGAGGAAGCCATCAAGGAAGGTGACGCGATCACCGTGTTGGTCGAAGACGTCGATCCTCAAGGCAAGATCAGCCTCAAGCCGGTCGGTGCCGAGTGGGAAGCACCCGAGGGCGCCCAGACCGACGGCGGTGGCGGGGGTGAGCGCCGCGACCGTGGCGATCGCCCGCGCCGTGACCGTGGCGACCGTGGCGACCGTGGCGACGGTGGCGATCGCCACGGTCGCCGGTTCCGCGACGGCGGCGGTGGCGACCGTCCGGCCGGCTCCTGAGCGGCGACGACGACGATGCCGATCTCGCGCACGGAGTTCAGCTCCGGCCTGCGCGTCGTGACGGAGCGGATGCCCAGCGTCCGCTCCGTCTCGATCGGCTTCTGGGTGCAGGCCGGTTCGCGTGACGAGCGGCCGCCCATCAGCGGCCATTGCCACTTCCTCGAGCACCTGCTGTTCAAGGGCACGGCGGCGCGGAGCGCGCAAGACATCGCGGAGGCGTTCGACGCCGTCGGCGGCGACGTGAACGCGTTCACGGCCAAGGAGTACACGTGCTTCTACGCGCGGGTGCTCGACCGCGACCTCGAGTTGGCCGTCGACCATCTCGCCGACATGCTGCAACACAGCACGATCACGGCGAAGGACCTCGACGCCGAGGCGCAGGTGATCATCGAGGAGATCAACATGCACGAAGATTCGCCGGAAGACGTCGTGCACGACCTGGCCACCGAGGCCCTGTGGCCCGGCCACCCGCTCGGACGGCCGATCCTGGGGACCCCCGAGCGCATCCGGGCGGCCTCCCGATCATCGGTGCGGGGCTTCTACCGGCGCCACTACGTGCCGGGCAACCTCGTGGTCGCCGCCGCCGGCAACGTCACGCACGACGAGGTCGTTCGGATGTTGCGCTCGCGCATGCCCGTGGGCCGGGCGCTTCGGTCCGGGCAAGCGCCGGCGTGGAACCTCCGGCGGCATTCGCGGCCGCCTCGCTCGAGCGGCGCCACGGTGGTGAAGCGTCGGGCCACCGAGCAGGCGCACATCGTGGTCAGCACGAACGGTCTCAACCGCACCGACCCCGATCGTTTCGCGTTCGCCGTCGTCAACACCGCACTCGGCGGAGGGATGTCGTCGCGGCTGTTCCAAGAGATCCGCGAGAAACGCGGCCTCGCCTACACGGCGTACAGTTACCACGGGCAATACACCGAGGCGGGTCTGTTCAGCGCCTACGCCGCCACCGCGCCGGCCAATGCCGCCACGGTGGTCGCGTTGATCCGTCGAGAGCTCGAGGACATGCGCGACGGTGGGCTCAGATCCGACGAGTTCGACCGCGCGAAGGGGCACGTGAAAGGCGCCACCGTCTTGTCGCTCGAGGACCCGGGTGGCCGCATGTCGCGCCTCGGCAAATCCGAGATCGCACACGGCGAGATCCTCTCGCTCAACGAGTCGCTACGGCGGATCTCGACCGTCTCACTCGACGATGCGCGGCGGGTGGCCCACCGGGTACTGTCGCAACCGATGACCCTCACCGTCCTGGGGCCGTTTTCGAAGACCGCCTTCGCGGGGGCGCTGGAGTGATCGGGGTCGGCGTCCTCGGCGCCGGCGGCCGTATGGGCCGCGCGGTGTGTGGGGCCGTCGCCGGCGCCGAGGACCTCGAGTTGGTCGCGGCGGTGGATCCCGCCGCCATGGGCGAAGCGGTCGAGGGCGTGGTCGTCGTCGCGACGCTCGACGCCATCGCCGGGGCCGGCTGCCATGTCGCGGTGGACTTCACCCATCCCTCGGTGGTCATGGCGAACGCACGGTGGTGTCTGTCCAATGGCATCCACCTCGTGATCGGGACGACGGGTCTCAGCGACGCCGACCTCGACGAGCTGCGGCAGCTGGCGGCCGGAGCGAACGTGGTCGTCGCCCCCAACTTCTCGCTCGGTGCCGTGCTGCTGCTTCGCTTCGTCGCCGAAGCGGCGAAGCATCTCGATGCTGCCGAGATCATCGAGCTGCACCACGATGGGAAGGCCGACGCACCCAGCGGGACCGCGGTTGCGACCGCCCGGATCATCGGTGCCGCGCGCGTGGGGACCTGGCGGGCGCCCGGCGGCGACGCCGCCTACCCCGGCGCGCGCGGCACCGAGATCGACGGCGTCCGCGTCCATGCGGTGCGGCTGCCCGGTCTGCTCGCGCACGAAGAGGTGTTGTTCGGTGGACCCGGTCAGGTGTTGTCCATCCGCCACGACACCACGGATCGGGCCGCGTTCATGCCAGGGGTCTTGCTCGCCGTGCGCTCGGTGATGGACCGGCCCGGGCTCACGGTCGGTCTCGGATCGCTGCTGTAGCCCCGCTCCAACGATACAGCCGACGCGATCGGCGCCTCCCGGCGCCCTCGGTGCATGGTGTGCACGCCGACGATCCCTCGTTCCGGTTCACGCTGGTCCACGTGACGAGCGGCGAACGCGGACAGATCGCGGAGGGGTCTACGGGGCCGTCTTCGAAGGTCGGTGACCGTCTAGTCTCGGGCGATGGACTACCGCACCATCGACCGCGATGAGGTCGACGCCTTCTTGACGACGCTCGTACGAGCGTTCGGCGATGTCATCCCGGACCCCGACCAACACGAGGCCGACGTGGCGAGGCTCGAACCCGATCGGTCGTTCGCGGCCATCGACGACGGCGCGATCGTCGGGTGTGCGGGGGCGTTCTCGTGGGGGACCACGGTGCCCGGCGGCGGCGACGTCGCGACCACGTGCATCACGACGGTTGGGGTGTTGCCGACCCATCGACGCCGGGGGGTCACGACCGAGTTGTTGCGCCGGTTGCTGCTGCAGGCGACCGAGCGCGAGGAGCCCCTGGCTACCTTGTTCGCGTCAGAGGGCGCCATCTACGGGCGGTTCGGGTTCGGTCTGGCAACGAGCGCGCTTTCGTTCGACATCTTGACGTCGCGAGCGGTCTTCGCCCCGGGGTTCGAGCCGTACGGACGGACCGTGTTGTTGCCTCGTGAGGAGGCGCTGCCGCTGATGAAGCCCGTCTTCGACGCCGTGGTCCGCACGCGGCCGGGGGCCAACCCGCTCGACGACGCCGACTTCGCGTGGTTCTTGACCGAGGAGACCGATGCGAAGAAGGGTCACTTCTACGCCGTGCACGAAGATGCCGACGGCGCCGCCGACGCGTACGCCGTCTACCGGGTGAAGCACCGCTGGCCGCGAGGGCTGCCGCACGCCGAGATGAAGGTCCGGCAGCTGATGGCGTCGAACGGTCGCGCGGGGGCCGCGATGTGGCGTTTCGTCTTCGACGTCGACCTCGTGTCGAGCGTCAGGGTGTTCGATCGCCCGGTCGATGACCCGCTGCTCCTGCAGCTCGCCGAACCCCGGGCGGCGAGGGCGAGGCTCTACGATGGCATGTTCGCTCGCCCGGTCGACGTGGCAGCCGCATTGTCATCGCGGAGCTACGCGACCGACGGCACGCTTCGGATCGAGCTGACGGATCCGTTCGTACCGGCCGTCACCGGCACGTACGAGCTTTCTATCGAAGGGGGCGAGGCGCGGTGCGTGCGCACCGACGCGGTCGGCGACCTCGCCTGTCGCGTGAACGCCATCGGCGCCACCTATCTCGGTGGCTCCGCATGGTCGGCGGTCGCCGCGGCGGGTCTGGTCCATGAGCGCACGCCCGGTGCGCTCGCCCGCGCCGACGCCATGTTCGCCTCGGCGGTCGCGCCGTGGACCATGTGGGACTTTTAGCCGCGCCCGCGAGCCCACGACGGATCGTCGATGAGCCGGATCGCCAGATGCCCGCCCGCCATCACGCGAAGCCCACCGGCGGATACGCGCATGGTCGTCTCGGACGAGATCGAGATCTGTATGGGCTTCACCCAACATCCCGGCGGAGCTCGGTGATCGTGATCCGGTCGATCGGGTCGCTCGAGTCGTCACTGGCCGTCGTGATGAGGATCCCTTCCAGCTCGCGCATGGGGGCGACCACGAGCCCCACGAGCCCGAAGGCGGCACGCTCGACGAACGGCGTGTGGCTGATCGCGAGCGCCCGGCCGTCGGGCATCTGTACGAGCAGCGCGCGGACACCCGCGGCCATGCCCTCGGGCGACCCGCCGCTGGCGTCGTGGCCGCCGAGACCGGGGACGACGGCGTGGGTTGGCAGCTGGGCGCCCGTTCCTCGCAGGAACCACGCGGCGGTCTCGGCGGCTCGGGCCGCGGGCGCGACGAACACCGCCACATAGGCCCGCGCGCCCTGGCGGCGACCGACGTCTTCGGCCATGGCGCGGCCGCGGTCCGTCAGGGCGTCGCGCGCCGGGTCCCGGGGCGCGTGGCGACGAAGCTCGAGCTCTTTCATGTTCGCGAAGGCCGCTCGGATCGAGGCGGAGCGGCTCGCGTATCATGCCGCATCCGTGGCTCCCCGGATCCCGTCGTTCATCGCCGCCGTCCCCATCGCCGTCGCGATCGCTGCCGCATGCACGGGCGCCGAGCCCACGATCTCCTCGAGTGCGCCGACCCCGCCTGCGTCGCCGTTGCCTACCACCGATGTCGAAGCGACCATCATCGAGGGGGAATACGTCTACGAGAACAACGGCGTGAAGGTGACGCTGTCGTGGCATGGAGGCGAGGGGATCTTGACGGTCGACAACGGCTCGGGCGCCGACCTGGGGGAGCCAGGTCTCTACGCCGTGACGCCACGACAGACCCAGGTCTCCGCATCGCTCACGCCGGTGGGCCCTGTCGGTAACGGCCAGCGGGCTAGCATCGACGTCGCCTTCCCCGAGTCGATCACGCCCGCCGACGCCGGGCTCATCGTCCTCACGTTCGGCGAGCAGAACTGGGGAGCGTTGTCGCCGAAGGTCATCGTGGCAGGGTGACGCCCGCTTCCGGTCCCCGAGCGATCCACCCTCACCTGCTCCCCGGCTCGGACTCGCCCGCCTCGCGCCGGGCCAACACGAACAGCAGATCGGAGAGCCGGTTCAGGTAGCGCCTGACCTCGGGGTTGACGACGCGTCCCTCTCGCTCGAGCGCTACGACGGCGCGCTCGGCCCGGCGGACGATGGATCGGGCCACGTCGATGGCTGCGCTCGCCGCGTTCGCGCCCGGCACGATGAACACCTGCGGCAGCGGATGCGTTGCGACGTACCGGTCGATGCGCGTTTCGAGCGCGGCGACCATCTCGCCCGTGACCACCGAGATGCGCGGCTCGAGCTTATGCCGCTGGTCGGTGTTCGTGGCCAGGTCTGCGCCCACGACGAAAAGCTCGCGCTGCAGGGACAACAGCTCGGTACGCATCGCCTCGTCGGCCGTGCTCGCCCTGGCGAGACCGAGCATCGCGACCGCCTCGTCGGTGGTGCCGTAGGCCTCGGTGACCAGGTCGGACTTGGAGATGCGCCCGCCGTAGAGCAGGCCCGTCGTACCGTCGTCGCCGGTCATGGTGTAGATGCGAGGCATCGACGGCTAGCATAAGGTGGCGAGCCGGTGCCCTCACCCCGGGGCCCGACGGAAGGAGGCACACGCATGGCCGGTCGGTTCGGGTCCGTCGTGACGGCGATGGTCACCCCGTTCCGTGACGACCGCGCGGTCGACCTGGATCGAGCCCAGGAGCTGGCCTCGTGGCTCATCGATCACGGGTCCGACGCGGTGGTGGTCGCCGGGTCCACGGGCGAGTCGCCAACCCTTACCCACCGTGAGAAAGCCGACCTCTTCTCGGCGGTTGCACAGGCCGTAGCGGGTAAGGGCAAGGTCATCTGTGGCACCGGCACGTATTCCACGGCCGAGAGCCTCGAGCTTACCCAGGCCGCAGAAGACGCCGGCGCCGACGGGTTGCTGGTGGTGACGCCGTATTACAACAAGCCACCGCAGCGTGGCCTGGTGGCGCATTTCGAACGTATCGCCGACGCCACCGACCTTCCGATCATCGTCTACAACATCCCCGGCCGCACCGCCACGAGGATCGAGCACGACACCCTCATGCGGCTGGCTGCCACGCCGAACATCGCTGCCGTGAAGGACTCCACCGGCGACTTCCAGGCGATCTCGAAGGTCATCGCCGAGGCGCCTGACGGCTTCGAGGTCTACTCCGGCGATGACTGGGCCACCTTCGGGTACGTCTGTCTCGGTGCGGTCGGCGTCGTGAGCGTGGCGGGTCATCTCGTCGGGTCCCGGATCCGGCAGATGATCGACCTCATCGCAACGGGTGACGTGCCGGCAGCCCGGAAGATCCACGAGGACCTCTCGCCGCTGTTCAACGCGCTTTTCGTGACGTCGAACCCTATCCCCGTCAAGGCGGCGCTCGAGATGACCGGCCGCTCGTGCGGTGAACCGCGCCTGCCCCTCGTCCCGGCGACGAACGAGGAGCGAGAGCGCGTTCGCCAGGCACTCGAGGACGCCGGTCTCCTTGCCTGAGGCCGTCGACGGCCAGACCCGCCTGGTGTTCCTGGGTGGGGTAGGCGAGGTCGGCCGGAACATGGCCTGCCTCGAGGTCGGCGGGCAGGTCCTCATCCTCGACGTGGGCTTGTCGTTCCCGTCGGCGGACATGCCGGGCATCGACCTTGTCTTGCCCGACATGGACCACGTCCGGCAGCGGGCGGACGCCGTCGTTGCCGTGGTGCTCACGCACGGGCACGAAGACCATGTCGGCGCTTTGCCGTACCTGCTCCGCGAGCTCGACCGCCCGGTGCCGGTCATCGGCACGAGGTTCACGCTTGAGCTGCTCGGCAACAAGCTCGAGGAGCACGAGGTGGCCGACCTCGCGGTGCTCACCGAGGCGGTCCCTGGGGAGGGCCTCACGGTCGATCCGTTCTCCTTGCGATTCCTCCACGTGACCCACTCGATCCCCGACGGCATGGCCGTGGCGGTCGACACGCCGCACGGCACCGTGTTGCACACGGGCGACTTCAAGCTCGACCCGACGCCGATCGACGGGCTGGCCACCGACCTGCACGGCTTCGCCGAGGAGGCGGGCCGGGGTGTGCATGTTCTGCTCTCAGACTCGACGAACGCTGAGGAACCCGGGCACTCCACCAGCGAACGGTCGGTTGGACCGGTGGTGCGCGACATCGTCGAGAATGCGTCGGCCATCGTGGTCGTCGCTTGCTTCTCGAGCCACATCCACCGCATCCAACAGGTGGTCGACGCCGCCCTCGCGAACGGACGGGTCGTGTGCTTCTTGGGGCGCTCCATGCAGAACAGCGTCGGGGTCGCGCGGCGTCTCGGGATCCTGCGCCTCGACGACCGCGACGTCATCGACATCTCGGAGGTTGAGCAGATCGACCCCGGTCGTGTCGTGATCGTGTGCACCGGGTCCCAGGGGGAGCCGTACAGCGCCCTGAGCCTGATGGCGGCGAGAGAGCACAAGTGGGTCAAGCTCGCGAGTGGCGACACCGTGGTGTTGTCGTCGAGCCTCATCCCGGGCAACGAGCCGGCCATCCACCGGGTGGTCGACGCCTTGTACCGAAGCGGCGCCGACGTCTACCACGTGCCGTCGGACCAGGTTCACGCGAGCGGGCACGCGAACCAGGAGGAGCTACGCCTGCTCCTGTCGCTCGTGCGCCCACGCTGGTTCATCCCGGTGCACGGCGAGCGCAGGCACCTCCAGCACCACGGGCGTCTGGCCGAGGAGGTGGGCATCGCGAGCGACCGGATCTTGATCGTGGAAGACGGCGACGTCGTTGCGATCGGCGAGACCGTCGAGAAGGTCGAACGGGTGCAAGCGGGCATGACGTTCGTCGACGGGTCGGGCATCGGCGACGTCGGTGGGGAGGTCCTTCGCGACCGGCGGAAGCTCTCGGGCGACGGTGTCGTCGTCGTGGTGGTCACGGTCGACTCCCAGACCGGTCGCATACTGAGCGGCCCCGACGTGGTCAACCGCGGGTTCGTGCACGAGGGGTCGTCGGCCGACATCTTGGAGGAGGCCCGCGAGCGTGTGGTGGCGGCGTTCGAGGAGAGCGCCATCGCCGAGGTCACCGACCCGTCGGTGTTGCAGCAGAACATCCGCCGCGTGCTCAAGCGGTACTTCTTCGAGGTCACCCAGCGCAAGCCCGTGATCTTGCCGGTCGTCATGGAGGTGTGAGGCAGGCGACCCCGGCGGCGCGCCGGACCTGCGCTGCTTGCACCCGGCCCCTCACCCGTCAAACTAGATGCCCATGGCGACGAAGACTTCCCCGTCGCGGCGTTCGGCGTCGCGCTCTTCCGGTCGCACATCCTCCCGTCGGAAGGCTCCGGCTGCGCGCAAGCAGACGAAGGCACCCCCCAAGACCCCGGTCCGCCAGATCGTGTCGCCGTGGGCTCGCGACGCCTTCGGCATCGGTCTCGTCGTGCTGTCGCTGCTCGCGGTGCTCGGGGTGTGGCTCGACGGCGCCGGACCGGTCGGCGACGGACTGACCGTGGCGCTGCGGGCCGGCGCCGGGGTGGCGGCCTTGACCTTTCCCATCGTGGGCGCGTATTGGGGGGTCTTGCTCGTTCGCGACACGGCACGCGAAGAACGCGTCCGCATGTTCATCGGGTTCGCGGCCGTGGCGCTCGGCTCGCTCGGCCTGTTGTCGCTCGTGGGCGGTGACCCGTCGCCCATGGACGGCTACGCCGCGCTCGCGTCGGCCGGCGGAGCGCTGGGCGCCGTGTTCGCTCATCCGCTCGCGAGCGTGATCTCGATGATCGGCGCCGCGGTCGTGTGCGCCGGGGTGGTGGCGATCGGTCTGCTCGTGTTTACCGGCACGCCGGTCGCCGTCGCATGGCGTCGGGCGCACGATTACTTCACGGCCGCCGACATCCCGGACGACGAGCCTGAGGCGAGCCACGACGACACCGCGATGCCGCGGTCCCGGCGACTGCGCACAGCCCTCGGACTCGCGGAGCCAACCGACGACGTGGTCGTGCTCCCGGACGCCGGCGACCTTTCGATCGGAGGTCCCGACGGCGACGCCGTCGAGGCTCCTGCGACCCCGCGGTCAGGGTCGCGCCGGGGTCGCACGGTCGAGACCGCGAGCGGCCCGTATCAGCTCCCGCCCCTCGATCTCCTGCGTACGGCGCCGCCGTCGTCGGCCGACGCGCGCGACGAGGCCGACATGAAGGCCGCGCTCGAACGCACGCTCGAGACGTTCGGGGTCGACGCCCGTGTCGCCGGGGTCCATCGCGGTCCGACGGTCACGATGTACGAGGTGGCGGTCGCGGAGGGCACCAAGGTCAACAAGGTGCTGGCGCTTTCGAGCGACATCGCCTACGCGCTCGCCACGCCCGACGTGCGTATCCAGGCTCCGATCCCCGGCAAGAGCGCCATCGGCATCGAGGTCCCGAACCGGCACCGCGACTTCGTGATGCTCGGCGACATCTTGCGTTCGTCGGCGGCCAAGGACGCCGGGCACCCGCTCGACGTGGCGCTCGGCAAAGACGTGCACGGGCGCTCGCGCATGGTCAACCTCGCAAGGATGCCGCACCTCCTGATCGCGGGAGCAACGGGCGCCGGCAAGTCGAGCCTCGTCAACTCGTTCATCGCGTCGTTGTTGATGCGGGCCACGCCCGACGACGTGCGACTGGTGTTGATCGACCCCAAGCGAGTGGAGCTGAGCCACTTCGCTGACGTCCCGCACCTGCTGTCGCCGGTCATCGTGCATCCCAAGCGCGCCGCCGAGGCGCTGCAGTGGATCGTGCGCGAGATGGAGCAGCGTTACGAGATGCTCGCGACGGTGGGAGCCCGCGACATCGACGGGTACGAGCAGGGTCTGCTCGACGGCACGCTGCGCATCCCGCCCGGCCTCGAGCACCGGTACGAGCACATGCCGTTCATCGTCGTCGTCATCGACGAGCTGGCCGACCTGATGATGATCGCGCCGCGCGACGTGGAAGACGCGATATGCCGGATCGCCCAGATGGCGAGGGCCGTCGGGATCCACCTCGTGGTCGCGACGCAGCGTCCGTCGGTCGACGTCGTGACGGGTCTCATCAAGGCGAACATCCCGAGCCGGGTCGCGCTCATGACCTCGTCACAGGCCGACAGCCGCGTCGTGCTCGACATGAACGGTGCCGAGAAGCTCGTCGGCCACGGTGACATGTTGTTCGCGCCCTCGAGTTTGTCGAAGCCGGTTCGTCTGCAGGCTGCCTGGGTGACCCAGAGGGAGGTCCACGACATCAGCGACTTCATCCGGTCCCAACGCGAGGTCGTCTACGAGAACACGGTCGACGGCCTCGCGCTGCCTCCGGTCGATGGCGATGCCGCCGGCCACGGGTTGGGCAGTGACGATGACCTGTTGGCGCAGGCGGCCGAGCTCGTCATCAGGTCACAGCTCGGCTCGACGTCGATGCTCCAGAGGAAGCTGAAGGTCGGGTTCGCCCGCGCCGGCCGGCTCATGGACCTCATGGAAGACCGGGGGATCGTGGGTCCATCGCAGGGCTCGAAGGCGCGCGACGTCTTGATCACACCCGAGGAATGGGAAGAGCGCCGGAGCGCCTGACCACCATCGAGCACCTCACCGGTGGCTCGGCGACGTGTGGCGCGCTACAAGGCGCCGACGCGACGCGCCACCTGGAACAACGTGTCGGCGTGCTGCTGGGGATCGATCCACACCCGCCCGGCTTCGCCGATCTGGTCCTGCCACCATCGGTAGACGGTCTCGGCTCGCCAGCCGCGCGCGAGGGCGCCGCGGAAGCTCCGGACCATCTCCGAACCCGCCCAGATCGCTTCCGGGCTGACGATGAACCCGCCGCGCCCCCCGTCGATCGATAGCCAGAGCGCTCCCACCAGGCCCCACTCGCCGTCGTCACACGTGCCCGACACCAACAGGAACCGCACCGGCCCTTCGGCGAGGGCGTCGGGAGCCGCCACCGGCTCGCGGAGCGACGCGAGCGGCGAATCGGCCGACATCTGCGTCTCGTGTGGATCCATGGAACACATCCCTCCCGGACCGACTGTAGTCACCCGGCGACGGCCGTCACAGGGGCCGGAGGGCTACTTCGACCGGCGCCGCGACGGCCGGACGGCCTACGCCTTGCGCCGCCGTACGTCGAGCCGCGCCACGACCTCGTCGCCGTCGACCTCGCCGGTCGCGACGAAGCCCGCGCCGGCGTATGCGTGTGCCGCGGCCTCGTTGTCGGGGCGGTACGACAGCGCGATCTGGCGGCACCCCGGCATCGTGCGGAGGAAACCGACCATGGCGGCGATGGCCGCCGTGCCGAGGCCCTCGCCCTGGCGGCGCCGGTCGATCGAGATGCCCCCGATCCAGTAGCTCCCGTCGCCGGGATCGCGGCCCCACATCGCGAATCCGACCACCTCGTCGGCGGCCACGATCGCGAGCGGTGACCAGGACCCGCCATACCGGCACAGCGTCAGGTAGGTCGCCACGTCGCTCACCCACCCGCGCTGGTCGCGGCGGACCTGCACCGCCACCACGTCACGCCAGCCGCCGGACGTGACGCGGTGCAGCGACACCGGACCGCTCGATGCGAGGGCGTGCTCTTCGGGCGTCCCATCGGCCAACAACACCCATGACTGGTGGTCGCGCCAGGCACCGCCGATGTGCAGGTACGAGGGCGATACGCCCTCCAGCCGGAACCCGGCCCCGCGGAGCAGCTCGATCGAGCGCACGTTGGCCGGCTGCACGTTCGCGTTGAGCCGGTGCAGCGCCAGCTCGCCGAACGCGTACCCCGGCAGGAGGTCGAGCCCTTCACGGAGGTACCCCTTGCCCATGTGCGGCACCAAGGCGTGGTACCCGAGGTAGGCGTTGGCGAATGGTCCGCGGAAGATCTGCGACAGGTTCAGCACTCCCGCGAGCGCGCCGTCGTCGTTGCGAACGACGAACAGCCGCTGTTGCTCGGCTCGATCGGCACTGGCGAACCACGCGTCGATGGTGGCGTCGTCGATCAGCACGGTGACCCATGGCTCGACGTGGCGGCGGCTCTTGACCAACGACGCAACGAACGGTTCGCGATCGGCAACCGTCGCGTGACGCAGATGGACCCGACCGCCGCGTGCGACCTCGCTCACGAGAGCGTGGCCGCGTACCGCACCCGCGCCGCCTCGATCACGCGGTCGGCCGACGCCCGGTCCTCGAAGCCTTCCGTCGACACCTTGTGCCCCTCGAGGTCCTTGTACACCTGGAAGAAGTGCTCGATCTCGTTCATGACCGTGAGGGGGACGCCTTGGAGATCGGCGAGGTGACCCCACAGGGGATCTTGAGGAGGCACGCACAGGATCTTCTCGTCTTCGCCCTTCTCGTCGGTCATGCGGAACAACCCGATCGGGCGGGCCTGCAGATGGCACCCTGGGAACGTGGGCTCCCCGACGAACACGAGCGCGTCGAGAGGGTCGCCATCGCCGCCCAGCGTGCCTTCGATGAACCCGTAGTCGGCGGGGTACTGCATCGACGTGAACAACATCCGATCGAGCCACAGCTGCCCCGTCACGTGGTCCATCTCGTATTTGTTGCGCGAGCCCTTGGGGATCTCGACGACGACGGTCAACAGGTTGGGCTGCACGTGCGTGAGTGTAGCCACAGGCCAGGGGGTACCATCACCGGAGCCATGGCCGGGAACACGGTACGCCCCGCGACGATGGGGGTCGGGCCGGCGCTCCGACGAGCCCGCGCGCTACGCGGGATCACTCTCGACGACGCCGCCCGCGACACGAAGCTGCGCGTCGAGCAGCTGCGTGCGCTCGAAGACGAAGACTTCGACGCGCACGGCGGCGACGTCTACGTCCGCGCGATGCTGCGGACCTACGCCCAGTACCTGGGCCTCGACGCCGACAAGGTGGGCGCCGTGTACGCCCGCCATACCGACGCTCCCGAGCCGCCACCACCGCCGGGCCGGATGGGGCGGGTCGAACGCGCCATCGCTGCGACGCGCGTGCGCGACAACCAGCGGTTCTTGCTGTTCGCGGCCGCCGCCGTGCTCATCGCGCTCGTGTCGGTTGGACTCGTCTCGCGCGGGGGCGCCCCGGCGCCGGCGGCGCTGCCCACGTCGACCCTGCCCGTATCGTCGACCCTCGCCGCCGGCGCCGGAACCACCATCGAGGTCACGCTGGTCGCGACGCAGGAGGTCGACGTGGAAGCGATCGTCGACGGCACGCCTGCCCCGGCCGCCCGGCTCCGCCCCGGCGAGATCGCCTCCTACAGTGCGACCTCGGAGCTGACGGTGTCGGTGGACGATGGTGGTTTGGTGGGTCTCGTGGTCGACGGCCAAGACTTCGGCGCGGCGGGTGTGGCCGGCGAGCCGTGGGCGCGGACGTGGATCGTCGATGCCAGCGGGGAGGTGGCGGCATCGCCGACATGAGCGACGGCCGCCCCCGGCGCCCCGACCCGTTCGGTTTCGGGTGGCCCAACGTCATCTCGGTCGTGCGGGTCGCACTGATCCCCGTGATCGGCGTGCTGATCGCTCGCGACACGACGCCCGCGCGGTGGATCGCGGTGACCGTGTTCGTCGTCGGTGCCCTGTCCGACTACGCCGACGGGTACCTCGCGCGCCGCCACCAGATGAAGACCGCCACCGGGGCATGGCTCGATCCACTGTCGGACAAGCTGTTCGTCATCGTGCCGGCGTTGCTGCTGAGCCTTCGCGCCGAGTTCCCGTGGTGGGCGACGGCGGTCATCGTCGCCCGTGAAGCAGCGGTGCAGCTCCTGCGCTGGCGTCTGGAGGTCCGGGGGCGCGTCTCGATGCCGGCCTCACCGGCCGCGAAGTGGAAGACCACCGCGCAGCTCGTCGCGATCGGGGTCGCGATGGCGCCGTTCGCTGCCGCTTGGGATCCCGCGGTCTTGACGACGACGGTGGTCGCCGTGGCGCTCACCGCGTACACCGGCGCGGAATACTTCTTGACCACGCGCCACCGCGTGGAGGCGGGGTGAGGGCCGAGATCGTCGCGGTCGGTACCGAGCTGTTGCTCGGGCAGATCGCGAACACGAACGCCCGGTGGATGTCGGAGCACCTGGCCTCGATCGGGGTCGACGTGTTGCACCATCAGGTGGTCGGCGACAACCTCGACCGTGTGGTCGCGGCGCTGCACCACGCTGCCTCGCGTTCCGACGTGGTGCTCGTGACGGGGGGACTGGGCCCGACCGGCGACGACCTCACGCGCGACGCTATCGCCGCGGCGATGGGCGTGCCGCTCGAACGCCATCGGGAGATCGAGGTCATGCTCCGCGCGAAGTTCGCCGGGTTCTCGTCGGCGTCGATGCCCGTGTCCAACCTGCGGCAGGCCGACGTGCCCGTCGGCGCCCGCTACCTCGTGCCCGAGCGCGGCACGGCGCCCGGGCTCGTCGCGTCGATCGACGGCACGACGGTGTACGCGATGGCCGGGGTGCCAGGT
>Ga0247727_10006399_pt1 | contig 23187 bp, 19 predicted proteins | sample WisWelCaveWW1625_FD_202498 | JGI IMG/M metagenome (GOLD analysis project Ga0247727, IMG submission 202498) | Biofilm microbial communities from Wishing Well Cave, Virginia, United States - WW16-25 | ecosystem: Environmental > Aquatic > Deep subsurface > Groundwater > Cave microbial mat | place...
CCAGCAGTGGTAACTCCAGTCGCCCTACGGGCTCCTTCCGTTACCACTGCTGGGAGTTGTGCATGATGTCTTGGCACAAAAACCTGTGCACGATGTCTTGGCACTTGAGACTTAGAGCATAGCGCATTGAAATCAATATCCGCTCGGCTATGCGTTAGGTCTCAAGTGCCAAGACATCGTAGACAAGGCCCTCTGCCCTAGGCGCTCTGCCCCCTCACAATCCCCTGTTTCCCCATCTTGTATCGCAGGGTCTGTTCGGAAATTTTCAAGGCGCGCGCGGTTTTGGATTGGTTCCACTGGTGCGCTTGCAAAGCCTGCCGGATCACTTGTTCTTCATATTCGGCCAGGCTTTCGAGCAATGATTGGGTGGGGCCTTGCTCCGGCAGGCTCGCCGCGAGTTTCTTCATTTCTTTGCGAACGTCATCCGGCAGAAAATCGTGATCCAAAACCTTCAGCTCCGGCGGCGCGAGCGTGACGAGACGCTCCACAAAGTTTTCCAACTCGCGAATATTGCCGGCCCAATGGCGCTGCTGCATGAAATCCAGAATCTCTTCGTGGAACGACTCCGCATGCTTGCCTTGCTGGGCGGCAAATTTTTTGAGAAAATGATTTGCCAGCAACGCAATGTCGTCCCGGCGATCATCCAACGAGGGAACATGCACGGGATAAACGTGCAAACGGTAAAACAGATCCTCGCGAAATTTTTCGCTCGCCACCAGCTTGCGCAACGCAATGCTGCTGGCGGAAATTATGCGCACGCTGACGTGGCGAATTTTGTTGCTGCCCAACGGCCGCACCTCGCCGGCTTGCAGCACGCGCATCAACTTGGCTTGCATGTCCAAAGGCAGATTGGAAATCTCGTCCATAAAAAGCGTGCCGCCATCGGCCTCTTCGAGCAAGCCCTTGCGCTCGGTCGTGGCGCCGGTGAAAGCACCTTTCACGTGGCCGAACAACTCGCTTTCGATCAGGTTTGCCGGAATGGCGCCGCAATCGATCGCCACAAAGGGTTGACCGCTACGGTTGCTGAATTGATGAATGGCGCGCGCCACGAGTTCCTTGCCGCTGCCGCTTTCTCCCTCCAACAAAACTCGCACGTCGCAACGCGCCGCGGACTCCAGCGCCTTCAGCAGCTCGATAAACTTGCTGCTCTTGCCCAGCAGGCCCACCGTTTCATATTTGGCGAGGAGCGCGCTCTCCGGCAAAGGCGCCTCAAAATACTGCTGAAGCTTTTGCACGTTGCGCAGAAAAGGCGAGACGATGCTCGCAAGCTTTTGCTGATAATCAAGCTGTTGCTCGAGCGCAGTTTCTTCCACCTCCGGATGCAGGAGCACCAGCACTCCCATGACAATGCCTTCGCTGCGCAACGGCGCGGCCAACACGGCTTGCGCGGGAAGATTTTCGAACAGGCTTTTGGCAAAGCGGCTGTCGGCTTTGAGATTCGCGCTGGCAAACGGTTGCTGCTTTTTGATCACCCAGCCGCCCACGTGCGTGTGTACGGCATGATCCCGGCGGTCGAGACCTTCGCCTTCTGCTTTGAAGATGGTCTTCACCGTCTGCCGGGTTTGCGGGTTGATCATCATGATTGTCGCACTTTCGGCATTCAGCAAGCTCGCCGCCTTTTGCGCCACCACGCGGAGGATTTCCTGAAAATCGTTTTGCTGGGTGAGGAGATCGGCCAGCTCGAGGAGGCTTTCGTATTTTGAATTTCCCGTTTCCACGTCAATAGAGATCGTTATCTTATTTTTTCGGTAATCCAGGATTCAAGCAAGGCTTCTGGAGTCACTTTGTGACGTCTTGCCTGCGAATTGAGCCTCTTAAAGACTTCGCGGTCAAGGCCGATATATTGCTTTTTTTTGAGCTTGAATGTGACCTGCGCTTCTTCCGTACCTTCAAATTCAAGCAGGCTATGCTCATCCCAAAAATCTGAGGCTTGCTGAATGCTCATGCTTTTGGGAGGAGCAGGCTTCTTGCTATTTTTTGCCATAACGCCGTCTTTCCGTTTGATTCATGTCGCGTGCGGATATAATCAAGGCCCGAGGACCTAATTTTTTGATGTAGAAAACCGACAAATAGCGCCCCGTCCCTGTTCGCCCCAACGCATTATACACATCTTCGCCTTCAATTTTTCCCTTTTGGTTACGTAGATGCAGAGTTGATCGCGATGCCAACACTTCTTCAACCTCAACGGGAATCACCTGATGCTTCCACGCCAGCTTATCAACAATGTAATCAAGCCAGAGAATTTCTTCAAAATTCAAAATGCACTCCGTAAACTTTAAAAAAATCCCTCACCAACTCTGAAATAAAATAATAAATTCTTTTGGGAAGTTCAAGTTTATAAAAGATCGCGTAGAGCAGTAAACAGCGATTGGGCTCTTGATCAGCAGGCTCGCCGCCTTTTGCGCCACCACGCGGAGAATTTCCTGAAAGTCATTCTGCCGGCTGAGGAGATCGGCCAGTTCGAGGAGGCTTTCCAGTTTTTGAAGTTCTGATGCTGAGACGGCGGTATTTACTTTTTTGTCTTCCGAATCAGAATCGTCTTTTCTGTTCGGCATGGGCATAATTTTGTACTCAATTATTTTCCGGCCATTTTCTTTAATTCAGTAAATCGCGCCTTGGCATCCGTTGGTTCAGGCAAATCTTCATCCGCCTCATTCCAAAGCGAAAGCAGTTTTTCATAATTCTGTAAAGCTGGAACAGCTCTTCCCATCTTTTCATAGATTCTGCCAAGCAAGTACAGGCTTTTAGGATAATATAATGCGCGAAAACGCGAAAAACTATTACAGTATTTTTGTATTTGTAGCGCGGTGTTAAGAGCCTGGTCCAGCTCTCCCGCCTCAAATTGGCACTTTGCCAGAGGGTAAAGAACAAAAATTTTTCGCCAGGGCTCACTTGATTTCAATACCACATTCGCATATCCTTCCGCTTCCTCGCACTCACCTTTTATGCTATGTAAAAGCGCACGGTTTGAATCTATCACGAGTAAGCCGGTTTGTAGAAGACTATCTGCCATTTCATAATCCCCGTGGTAAGCGTATAGGTCAAAAAGATTGGTTTGAAAAATAGCGGAAAAAATCTTATCTTCAAATATAGAGGCGTTTTTTATTTCTTCCCACGCATTTACAACATCGTTCCATCCATATACCCTTAATAATGCTTTTCGTATGTGCATTATGCCGATACGTGTGGTGTCTTTCTCTTGCCAGTAGAGCTCAATTTCTTTTTCACAAATTTGCATCGCCTGACGATACCTTCCGAGCAACACACATAAAGATCGTAGCCCCTCATAGCCCATGTGTTTTGCCGGCGGGGGCTGCTTTTCTTCAATCAAAGTTTGTATCTCCAACCCTGCTGCTTTATATTCCCCCTGCAGTGTATAAAGATTCGCAATCGTTTCTGTGAGGCCATATTTCTGTGGAAACAGCTCGCGCGCTTTTTTTAATTTTTGTAATCCTGGCTTATACCTGCCCAACCAGGCATAAGCACTTCCTAAAAACGCATAAGCTTCCGAAGAGGAGGTGATTGCGGCGTACCGTTCCGCAACAGCGAGCATTTTTTCGTAATTGCCCATATCCTGGCAAGTTCGAACCAGATGGTTTGAATGTCTTCGTCTTTTTCGTTCAACCCTTTCCGTGTCTTTGCAGCCGAATTATCAATCATCATCAAAATGCTTTCGTGTCCTAAACCTTGCACTTTCGTGGCGAATAAATACTCATCTTTTTCAGAATCAAGGACTTTTAGATCTATGACATAATGTCGAGCAAATTTACGAATGGTGGCGATGATCATGGCCTTCACGTTTGCCTGCTCGCAAATTGCCCTGCCCAACGATTCATCGATGCGGTCAACATCTTTTTTACCGATTTTCTTGAGAATATCAAACATTCTCGAACGAGTGAGCACTGAAAGGCGCTGCGATTGTTGCAAAGCAGTGATGAGCATACTAGAGAGGCCCTCCAGTTCCCTTTCGTTCGTCTCATTGACAAAGTCAACGACCGCAATGGTCAGGCGTGCTTTGCTTTCTTCTTTCGAAGCTAAGAAAAAATAGCCGGCGACAACGGTTACCGTAGCAAGAAGAGATATTCCCAATCTTGCCGAAAATAGCAAATGCTCCTTCTGAGGCCTGGATTTCTTCCGCCTCTTGGACAAATACGGTGGTTCTAAAGAGTCTTGCTTTCCCGTCGCCAAATCCGCCATTAGATCAGAGATATTTTGATACCGTGTCTCCAAATCCTTGTCTAAAGCCTTGTCAACAATTCGTTGTAATCCTTCTGCCACCTCTGCTCTGTGCTGGGCCAATGGCTCGGGCTCTTCATTGATAATCGAAAAAATCACTGCTGCTTCATTCTCGCCACGAAACGGCAACTGTCCCGTGAGCATCTCGTAAAGCACCACGCCCAGGGACCAAATATCCGTGCGCTGGTCGACTGGTTTGCCTTGCACTTGCTCCGGCGACATGTAAGCCACGGTACCGGGCGTGCTGCCGCTTTTGGTCAAGCGCGATTGCCCGGCTAATTTGGCCAGACCGAAATCGATGATTTTGACTTCGCCGCGCGGAGTGATGATGAGATTCGATGGCTTGATATCGCGATGAGTGATGCCGGCCTCATGCGCCCTTTCCAATCCGCGCGCCGTTTGCATGGCGATGTCAACCGCACTGTCAACTGGCAACTGACCACCGGCCACTTTTTGTTGCAGCGTCTCACCGGCATAGTGAGCCATGCAAATGAACATCTGCCCATCTTCCGTCTCATTGATTTCGTAAATGGTGCAGATATTCGTATGATCGAGCGCCGAGGCCGCTTGCGCCTCGTTAATGAAACGGTCGATGGCTTCCTGATCGCGCGTCAAATCCGGCGGGAGAAACTTGAGCGCAACGGTGCGGTTGAGCCTGGTGTCGAGGGCTTTGTACACCACGCCCATGCCGCCGGCGCCGAGCTTTTCGAGGATTCTATAATGGGAGATGAGTTGGCCAATCATGACATCACTCCACCTCCGGATCGAAATTCTCCATCAGCCACACATCCGAAATGTTTTCTTCCACGCTGCAAATGATGCGCTTGCCATCCGGGGTCATTGTAATGCCGCCAATAGGGATTATCTCAAAAGGCAGCGGGATAAAAATCTTCGGCTCACCACCATCAACAGGGATTATATATATCCTAACGGGGGTTTCACCATAATTCGTTGCATAAATCCAATTTTCATCTTCAGACCACTGTATTGGATCTAGGAACCCTTTAAGAAGCAAGGTTTGTGAAGTGTCTTCGATGGAAATAAGCCACATACTACGACCATGATCTTTTCTTCTCCAAAAAACGGCCACCTTTTTACCATCCGGTGAATAGCGAGGCGTAAAAATCCAGCCGATGGAGTCATTCGCCACCAACGGCCTCTCCTTTTCAGTCTGTGGGTCGAGAACATGAAAATTTTGGTTGCCAGGCCGGTGATACAGAATGTAGATGCCGGGCGACCATGACAATTCTTGACTTGCGTCTGTCTTCGCAAATTGATGCGGTGTACCGCCTGCTACAGAAATTTGCCAGATTTTCCCGTTTGATCTGAAGGCAAGCGCCTGCCCGTCCGGGCTCCAACAAGGTCCGAGGCTTTCAGATTTCAAAAAAGTAAGCTGCTGCATGTCACCACCCTCGCTGGCCATCACATAAATCTGTCCAAGATGCTCAAAAACGACGTTCTTTCCATCAGGTGAGAGCGCCGGCGAATTGAACCAGGACGTACCGCGTGTTAACTTTTTGGTCTGTATGTTTTGTGACCTACGCTCTCCTTCTACTGAAGCAAGCCAGAGATTGGAATAGGATTGGTATTTGGTATAACTCAGTTTCTTGTTTTCACCGGAGAGTGTAAAGCCATAGGCGTGTAGGCCGGTCTGTAGTATCTCCTGTTCATCCCTGGGCATTCCGTCGCTGGATGAAATCATAATCTTCATCAGGTTACGTGTCTGGCCGTGGGATTGGAGATAATAGATGGCCTTGCCATCACGCGACCATCGCGGCGACCAAAGCCCGTTCTGTTGCTTAACGACTTCTTGTTGCCGGCTGCCGTCAGTTTTCACCGTCCAGATTGTTTCTCGCTGTCCATCAGTAGTCAAAAACACTAGTCGATTACCAATTGGCGACCAATCAATATTCATAAAAAATTTGGAGCCGTGAACTTGAACCTGGTCCAAAGTGTCGCCAGTTGAAGTATCAAAAAATGTAATAGGTTGAAGATCGACCCACGTGCCGGCAATTTGAGAGCCATCCGGTGACCAGCAGGCGTAACCAGTCGGTGGTAGAATTTGAGGCTTTCCTCCAAATCTTGGTATGATATAATTATGGCCGGGAGGAACTTTTTCATCATTTGGCATGATTGCACTTAACAAAAGCTCGTAACCATCGGGTGACCAATGTAGAAAGCGCGGCAACTCGAAACCACTGAAAATTTCAATTGGCTGCCCGCCGGACAGATCGCGCACCATGACACCATACAAACTATCTTTTGGAATGACATACGCCACAAACTGGCCGTCCGGTGATATGGCAGAAAAGTTCACAAAGCATTCACGGGTACTAATATAAACATTACCATCGAATGTGACCTGCCGATGCTGTGCCGCAACTGGCGTCGCCGGTTGTTTTTGCAGAAGAATTATTGTGACAATTGTCGCCACAATGGCAACGACAGCAAATGTGGCGATCACAAGCATAGCGCGTTTGGGTTTGCCCTTCTTTATCCCAATCGGCGCAACGATCTGAGAGCCACTCTTCCCCTCCCCCCTCAAATCCGCGAGCAACTCATCAACGTGCTGGTATCTTGCTTCTACATACTTGTCCAACGCTCTGGCTACAATTCGCTGCAAATCATCAGGTAAACCTGCTCTGTTCCGGTGACATATAAGCCATAGTGCCCGGGGTAGAGCCTGTTTTGGTGAGCCGGCTTTGCCCGGCCAATTTGGCCAGGCCAAAATCGATGATCTTAACCTCGCCTCGCGGCGTAATGATGAGATTCGAGGGTTTGATATCGCGATGGGTAATGCCGGCCTCGTGCGCTCTTTCCAAGCCGCGAGCAACTTGCATGACAATGTCGATCGCACTGTCCACTGATAACTGCCCGCTGCTTACTTTCTTCTCCAGCGTCTCGCCCGCATAATAAGCCATGACAATGTACAACTGGCCTTCCTCCGTCTCGTTGATTTCGTGGACGGTGCAGATGTTCGCATGATCGAGGCTGGAAGCGGTCTGCGCTTCGTTGACGAATCGCTCGACGGCCTCCGCTTTGTGCGTCAATTCCAGCGGCAGAAATTTGAGCGCGACGGTGCGGTTGAGCCTGGTGTCGAGAGCTTTGTACACCACGCCCATGCCGCCCTGGCCCAATTTCTCCACAATCTCATAGTGAGAAATAGTTTGGCCGATCATGCCGCTTCCACGAAAAGATAAATAGGCTTTTGCCGGCCGGAACCTTGCTGAAGCTGATGAAGATTCCGGTTCTGGCTATCTACAAAGAAACAAAAAATTGAGTCGTTGCGGAAATGAAAAGGAGAGACTACCTAACCACGTTATTCTGGCAGGAGAATATAGCAGTTTTCGAGAGAATGTCAAGCCTCTCGCTTATGCGAAAAGGCGTTGCCATTTTTACGACCGCAGCAGCAAATAAATCCCGCCCACAATCAAGAGAACCGGCAGCAAAGGCACAAGCAAAGCGAACGGCGCCAGCACCAGGCCGAATATTCCCGCCAACAATGCCAGCGGTATAATCAAGACTATCGCAAAGATCGCTGCAATCAAACCGAGCAAAATCTGCAGCGGCAGCGTCAATACCCAAAAGCCGGCTTTGAAGATCAGCAACAGCACTTTGAGTGCAACATAAGCCAGCAAGACCAAAACGCAAAATACGATCAGTTCCAACATATTTTTCATCCCTGCGTAAATTTCAACAATTCTTTACGAATGTCACGAAACGAAGTTGCAAGGGCCCGGTGTTGCCATTCACATGCGATTATACTCAATGCTTAAAAAGTTCCTTACAGGATGACAGTCGAATGGATCAATATTTGTATGATTGTATGCGGTTGCAGAAGAGCACGCGGTGAGGCACAGGAATTGCGAAATGCAGAAATCAAAACCATTCATTCACATCGAACCTGAAGACGAGGACCATCGTGAAAAAATCAATCAGTGTTTTGCTCGTTCTGGCTTGCGTTTGGGGATGCAAAGATAAAGCGACCGCTCCGGGCACGGCGACGATGCGCATTTTTTTGACGGATGCCGTGGCGCAATATGATGCGGTCAATATCACCTTCACGGAAGTGAGCGCACACATTGACAGTCAATGGGTGCTCCTCAGCAATCAAACCCAAACCGTCAATTTATTGGATTGGAGCAACGGCAAAGCCTTGCTGCTCGGCCAGGCGGAAGTGCAGGTGGGAACTTACACCCAAATTCGCTTGAAAATCGCCTCCGCGGAAGTAGTATGGAAGGGCGTTCGTTTCAACCTAACGGTGCCCAGTGGCAGCACTTCGGGCCTGAAACTAAACGTCAAATTCGAAGTTGCCGCCGGCTCAACTTACGATATTGTGCTCGATTTCGACGCCGAGCGCTCGGTCGTCACGACCGGGCCGCGATTGAATCCCAACGGTTTCAAGCTCAAACCGGTGATTCGTGCGCTGGCGCGCGCGTTGACCGGCTCGATTTCCGGCACGGTCATCAATCCTGCGGATTTGCCGGTGGCGTATGCTATCGCTGGCGCGGACACCGTCACCTCTTCGCCGGTTGATGGCGCCAGCGGATTTTTTCGTTTGTCCTTTCTGCCTTCCGGCGCTTACACGGTGAGCATTGCCGATACTTCCAATCGCGCAGCCAACAGAACCAACGTGCCAGTGACCGTTGGAACAGACTACTCGTTGGGGCAATTGACGCTGCAATAAAACGCGGCTTGTCATTCAGGTGAATTTTGTTACTGTCGTTGCGATCGCAGCGAAGCAATCCCGGTTTGGGGCCGCGAAATTGCTTCACTGCGTTCGCAATGACTAACAATGCCAACCTAAACGAATATAATGCCGCGGCCTTCTCGCCCGAAAGAAGACCTTACCCCTTGCATAAACTTCCCGCTCCCGTTCCGAAAATCATCCCTCCGGCCAACGCGATTGCTCCCAACAGTTGAATCTTCTTGCCGGCTTGACTTTTCAAGAGGAATTGCTGATCTTGCAAAAATATTCGGGAATTCATTTCACCAAACGGAAAGCCATGCCTATGCCGGTCTCGACTCTACCCTCGGTTTGTCCGATGGACTGCCCCGACACCTGCAGTCTCGACGTGGAGGTGCAAGACGGCCGCGTCACGCGCATTCGCGGCTCGCAGCGCAATCCCGTGACGGACAATTTTATTTGTTCGAAAGTCGCACAATTCACCAAACGGCTTTATGCGCAAGAGCGGCTGCTTTATCCCATGCGCCGCACCGGCGCAAAAGGTGAAAGCCGCTTCGAGCGCATTTCCTGGGAAGAGGCAGTGGCGCTGATTTGCACGCGCGCGCAAACGATTCAAGCGCAATGGGGCGGAGAAGCGATTTTGCCGTATAGCTACGGCGGCTCGAACGGCCTGCTGGCGCAGGACACGACGGACAAAGCTTTCTTTGCCAGGCTCGGCGCTTCACAATTGGCGCGCACGGTTTGCGCCGCCATGGCCGGCGAGGCCGCGCTGGGCCTGTACGGCAAAATGCCGGGCGTGGCTTTCGAAGATTATGCGCACGCCCAGGGCATTTTGATTTGGGGCGCGAATCCGAAAGCCTCCAACATTCATCTGGTGCCTTATTTGAAACAAGCAAAAGCGCGCGGCGCGAAAATCGCAGTGCTCGATCCGCGCTGCAATTTTTCTGCGTGCGAAATTGATTTACATCTGCCGGTTTTGCCGGGAACGGATCTCGTCGTGGCGCTGGCGATGATTCGTTATTTTCATGAACACGAAATGCTGGATTGGAATTTTATCCGGCAACACACCTCCGGCGTTGAAACTTTATTGGAAAAAGCTGCGCCCTACACTTTGGATCGCGCCGCAGACATTGCGGGAGTTTCTCCGGCACAAATCGAACAACTCGCGCAGCTTTATGCCGAAGCCGATCCGGCCTTGATCCGCGTGGGCTGGGGCATGGAGCGCAACCGCAACGGCGCGCAAGCGATTGCCGCAGTGCTGGCGCTGCCGGCTTTGTTAGGCAAATTCGGCAAACGCGGCGGCGGCTATACTTTGAGCAACAGCGCCGCTTATAAATTCGATGACGGCGCCATGGTGGAAGCCGCGCCGTGGCAGACCCGCGTCATCAACATGAACCTGCTCGGCAAAACTTTGCTGGAAGAAAAAAATCCGCCCGTCAAAATGCTGTTCGTGTATAATTGCAATCCCGCCGTGACTGTTCCCAATCAAAATGCGATTCTCGCCGGCTTGCAGCGCGAAGATTTATTCACCGTTGTTTTCGACCAGGTGCTGACGGACACGGCCACGTTTGCCGACGTGCTGCTGCCGGCCACGACTTTTTTGGAGCAGAAAGAAATCAAGAAAGCCTATGGCAGTTATGCGCTGCAATATTTCGAGGCCGTGATTCCGCCTGCCGGCGAGGCCAAACCCAATGAAGAAGTTTTTGCGCAACTCGGCCGCCGCATGGGCTGGACTGATCCGGCTTTTCATTTGCGCACGGAAGATTTGCTGCTGCGGGCGACGCAAGGCATGCACGGCATGGGCCGGGAGATTCATTGGAACGATCTGCACGAAAACAAAATTGCTTTTTTTGATTTCCCCGGCGCTGCGCCCATTCAGTTTCAAACCGTATTTCCGCGCACGGCGGACGGCAAAGTGCATTTCGCCCCGGAAAATTTGCGGCAGCATGCTTATGAATATCTTGACGGCGTCGATCAGAAATTCCCCCTGGCCTTGATCAGCCCGGCCACGGATAAATCCGTTACCAGCATGATGGCCGAATATAATTTGCCGGAATTATTTGTGACTTTGCACCCGGCAGACGCTGCCGGCCGCAACCTGCGCCGCGACGAAGCCGTAAGAGTATTCAATGATTTTGGCGAAGTGCATTGCCGCTTGAAAATCAGCGCGAACCTTCGCCCCGGCGTGGCGATGATGCCCAAAGGCGCGTGGCGCAAATCTTCTTTGAACGGGCGCACCTCCACGGCTTTGGCGCCGGATACTTTGAACGCCATTGGCGGCGGCGCGTGTTTCAATGATGCGCGCGTGGAAGTGGAAAGTTTGAAAAAAGTAAGCGTTTAGCTGTCAGAAGTCATCATGTCGTTATAGAAGAATCTTTTTAAGCATTTAGTAAAATGTCCAAATGCAGGGTATCCCGGTGCTCAAAAAGATTCTTCAGGATGGCAGTGCCTAGTCTATTATAAGTTCAATCGTTGCAAAAAAAGCAAAAATTTTCTCCGTGTTAATCTTTTTTGGTTGCGGCTTGTCCGCGCTGGGGGATTCAACTTCAAACGGCTAAACTCTGCTGTCTTTCAAGAATCTTTGCTTTTTTGTACGTGAGGACAAGGGAAGATGGAAACTTTACGATTGGAAAACGTCGACAAAAGCTTCGGCAAGCTGGAGGCCGTCAAAGATCTCGGTTTGAGCGTGGCCGGCGGCACAACTTATGGTTTTTTGGGTCCCAATGGCGCGGGCAAAACCACGACCCTCCGCATGATCATGGAAATTATTTTGCCCGACCGCGGCCAGATTCTTATCAATGGCCGGCCTAACACTTCTCGGGAAATGCTCGATCGCGTCGGTTATCTGCCGGAGGAGCGCGGGGTGTATCCCAAAATGAAAGTGCTCGAAGCACTGGAATTTTTTGCCGAGCTCAAAGGCATGAAGAAGCGCCAATACGGACCGAAAATCGAGGCCTGGCTGCAGCGCTTCGGCATGGCGGAAGTGCGCGACAAAAAAATGAATGAGCTCTCCAAGGGCAATCAACAAAAAATTCAATTTCTCACCACGGTGCTGCACGAGCCGGATCTCATCATTCTCGATGAGCCGTTCATGGGGCTCGATCCGCTCAATGCCGATTTGGTGAAAGACGTGATCCTGGAACAAAAATCCCGCGGCGCGGCTATTGTCTTTTCCACGCATCAAATGGAATCGGCGGAAAAATTGTGCGACGCGATTTGCCTGATCAACAAAGGCCGCAAAGTTTTAGACGGCGAGGTCAAACAAGTCAAACGCAATTTTGGCCGCAATAACGTGATTCTGGCCTACGACGGCAAATCGGATTTTCTCAAAAACAACGGCGTGATCGAACGCTACAATGACTCCGGCAACTACGTCGAAATCCAGCTCCGGCCCGGCGCCAATCCGCAAGCGTTGCTGGCTGCAGCCATGCAACACGCCGAAATTTTCCGCTTCGAAGTGGTCGAGCCCTCTCTGCACGAAATTTTTCTGGCAACGGTGAAGGAGAATTGATGGACAAAATGCTCACCATCATGCGGCGCGAATATTTCTCCCGCCTCAAGACCAAAGGCTTTGTGATCGGCACGATTCTCACGCCGGTGCTGTTGCTCGCCCTGCGCCTCGTGCCGGAATGGATGATGTCACAGGATCCGGATCAGCCCAAACGCATTGCGGTCATCGATCAAACCAATGAAATCCTGGATTCGTTGAGCATCAACTTGAGCGGCAAGAATGAAAGCGGCGAGCCGCTTTACACTTTGATCAAACACGAAGTGCGGCCGGAAGAATTGGAAACGGCAAAAGACACTTTATCGCAACAAGTCGCGCAAGGGAGGCTCGACGGTTATATCATCATTCCCGCTTCCGTCTATCAAGACGGCAAGGCGGATTACTACAGCAAAAGCGTCACGAATTTTCGGGACCATGGCCGGGTGCGCAGCGCTCTCAGCCGCGCAGTGACCGAGTGGCGCATTCAAAAAAGCGGCTTGAATTCCGAACAAGTCCGGCAATTGGTGCGTCGCGTGCCTTTGCGCACGGTGCGCACCGAAGGCGGCAAAGAGCAGGAAGATACCGGGCAAACCGAAAAGCTGGTCTGGCTATTGGTCATGCTGATTTACATGGCGATGATTGTGTACGGCCAGATCGTGATGCGCAGCGTGATCGAAGAAAAAAGCTCGCGCGTGATCGAATCGGTAATTTCCTCGATCAAGCCGTTTCATTTGATGGCCGGCAAAATTTTCGGCATCGGCGCGCTCGGCCTGACGCAATATATGATTTGGGCGCTGGTGTTGGGCCTGCTGCCCCATGTGGGCCGGCAGCTTGCCGGACTCTTCGGCGGCAACACGGCGGTAGGCGTTTTTTCAATTTTGCCGGCTTTGCCGGGAATCAGCCTGGCTTTCTTCATCATCTTTTTTGTTTTGGGTTATTTCCTCTTTGCTGCCATGTTTGCCGCCGTGGGCGCGATGGTCAATTCCGAGCAGGAGGCGCAACAACTGGTGGTGCCGGTGGTGATGTTGGTAGTCGTTCCGCTCATGTTTACTTTTTACATCATCGGCAATCCCAATAGCCGCGTCTCCGTCATTCTTTCTTTGATTCCGTTTTTTGCCCCTCTGGCAATGTTCGCGCGCATCGTGGTGCACACGCCGCCGGCCTGGCAAATTGCGCTTGGTATTCTGCTGCTGGTCGCCGCCATTCTCGGCATGATTTGGCTGGTGGGCCGGATTTATCGCGTGGGCGTGTTGATGTATGGCAAACGCCCGACGCTGCCGGAGGTGATCAAGTGGATTAAGTACGCCTAGAGCGGAGGGCAAGGCGTATAGCATTTAAAAAATTCTCTGCTCTAGGCTCTCTGCCCTCCAACAAACAGGGAAACCATGAATAAAATGTGGACGATCATGCGGCGGGAATATCTCTCGCGTGTGAAGACCAAAGGTTTCGTGATCGGCACGATTTTGTTGCCGCTTTTGATGGTCGCGATTTTTGCAGTGCCGGTTTTTTTGTTGTTCCTCAAATCCGATGAAACCAAGCGCATTGCGATTATCGACCAAACCGGCGTCGTTTTTGATTCGCTCGAGGCCGCGCTCAATCAACCCAGCCCGGAGGGCAAACGGCCCTATCATTTTGCCAAACTCACGGTGCGCCCCGACCAGCTTGATTCGGTGAAAAAAGCGCTCGCGGCAGGAATTGACCGGCAAGAATGGGAAGGCTACATCCTGATTCCGGATTCCGTTTTTGAGGGCGGCGCCGCGAGATATTTCGGGAAAAGCGTGAGCAATCGCATGGAAAACGAGGAAATCGAAGAGGCCCTCTCCCGTGCGGTGACCGCGCAGCGCATTCAACGCAGCGGCCTGGATGCCGAACAGATTCACCGCGCGCTGGCGCCGGTTGATTTGAACGTGCGGCCCGCCAGCCAGGAAAAAAAGAACCCGGGCGTTACGTTTATGCTCGCCTATTTTCTCGGATTTTTTATTTACATGGCCATGTTCATTTACGGCGCGATCGTGATGCGCAGCGTCATTGAAGAAAAAACTTCACGTGTGGTCGAGTCCGTGGTGTCCTCGATCAAACCGTTTTATTTGATGGCCGGCAAAATTTTCGGCGTGGGCGCCGTGGGCTTGACGCAGTTTTTAATTTGGGCCGGCGTCATGGGTTTGCTTTCGCTTTATGGCCTGGCCATTGCGGCTGCTTTCGTGCCGGATCCGGCCAAGCTGCAAAATCTTACTCTGCCAACGATCCCGGCAGCGACGCTGGGTTTCTTTGTGCTTTTTTTCTTGCTGGGATATCTTCTTTATTCGACTTTGTATGCCGGCATCGGCGCGATGGTCAACTCCGAGCAGGAAGCGCAGCAATTGGTGCTGCCGATAGCGTTGATCATTATCGTGCCGATTTTGCTGATCACTTACGTCATCACCAATCCCGATACTCAGATGTCCGTGCTCATGTCGCTAGTGCCGTTCTTTGCGCCGATCCTCATGCTCGCGCGCATCGCCGTGGCAACGCCGCCCGCCTGGCAAATCGCCGCCAGCATCGTGCTCATGGTGCTGACGATTATCGGCATGATTTGGATCGTGGGACGCATCTATCGCGTCGGCGTGTTGATGTATGGCAAGCGGCCGGGGCTAAGGGAGATTATGAAGTGGATTCGGTATGCGTGAGGAGGAAAGCGTGAAAATTGAGGATTGTAGTAAAGATTCGCTTGCAGTACAACCAGAGTGAGAGTGAACCTAAATAGATGAGGACCGTTATGCATTTTTCCAAAACCATCGTTGCCTGCTTCAGCTTGTGTTTTGCCGTTCCCCTGCTTCATGCCGCCGACAAATCAACGCTGAAGATCGACTATCAAAAATACAAACTCAAAAACGGCCTGGAAGTCATTCTGCACGAAGACAAATCCGACCCGCTCGTGGCCGTGGCGATTTTGTATCACGTCGGCTCCAATCGCGAAGAAAAAGGCCGCACCGGCTTCGCGCATTTGTTCGAGCACATGCTGTTTCAAGAATCGCAGCACGTGGGCCAGGATCAATTCTTCAAAAAAATTCAAGGCGCGGGCGGCACGCTCAACGGCGGCACCTCATTCGATCAAACCATCTACTTCGAAGTCGTGCCCAGGAACACGCTGGAAATGTGCCTGTGGCTGGAATCGGATCGCATGGGCTTTCTTTTGCCGACGGTGACGCCGGAAGCGTTCGCCAATCAACAAGAGGTGGTGCAAAATGAAAAACGCCAGCGCGTGGACAACGTGCCCTACGGCCATACCAGCTACGTCCTGCACAAATCCCTCTTCCCGGAAAACCATCCTTATAATTGGCAAGTCATCGGCTCGTTTGAAGACTTGAAAAACGCGGCGCTGGCGGACGTGCGCAGCTTTTTTCAAAAATGGTACGGCCCCAATAATGCGACGCTGGTGATTGCCGGCGATTTCGACAACGCGCAAACCCGGCAATGGGTGGAAAAATACTTCGGCGAATTGCAACCCGTCGCGCCGGTTCCCGATCCCCGGCCCCTGCCGGTGACGCTGGAAAAAACCAAGCGCGTTTTTCACGAAGACAATTTCGCACGCTCGCCGGAATTGACCGTGACTTTTCCCACGCTGCCACAATTTCAAAAAGACGCTTACGCGCTGGATTTGCTCGCCGATTTGCTGGCCGACGGCAAGAAAGCGCCGTTGTACAAAGTTCTCGTCGAGGAAAAAAAGCTTGCGCCGGCGGCTCCGGCTTTTCACAACAGCCTGGAAATGGCCGGTTATTTTCAAATTCGCGTGCGCGCATTTCCGGATAAAAATTTGACGGAAGTTGAACAAGCGATTTTCGAAGCCTGCAATCGTTTTGAAAAAGAGGGCTTCACGGACAAAGATTTGGCGCGCCTCAAGGCCAAAACTGAAACCAATTTTTACCACGGCATCGCCAGCAGCTTGAACAAGGCCTTCCAGCTCGCCGTGTACAATGAATACGCCGGCTCGCCGGATTTCCTCACCCAGGACATCCAAAATTCTTTGGACGTGACCAAAGAAGATGTTTGGCGCGTATATCGGCAATATCTCAAAGACAAAAACTACGTGTTGACCAGTTTTGTGCCCAAAGGCAAACTCGAGCTCGTGGCGGAAAATTCAGAAAGATTTCCGGTGGTGGAAGAAACCCTGGCGCCCGCGATCGAGAACAAGCCCGCAACCGGCAGCGCACAAACGACGATAGCCAGGCTGCCTTCGAGTTTCGATCGCACCATCGAGCCGGCCCCGGGCCCGCCGCCGCAAATCAAGTTGCCGCAAATTTGGACGCATACGTTCAAAAACGGCTTGCGGGTTTACGGCATCGAGCACAACGAATTGCCGCTCGTCAATCTTGCGCTCACGCTCAAAGGCGGCCTGCTGCTCGACGATCCCGGCAAAGTGGGCGTGGCAAATTTGATGACCGACATCATGATGGAGGGCACGAAAAATAAAACGCCGCTGGAGCTGGAAGAAGCGATCGAGGAATTGGGCGCCAACATAAACATGAGCACCGGGGACGAAGCGATAACGCTTCAAGCCAACATGCTGGCCGGGAAAGCCGCGCCGGTGTATGCCTTGTTCGAAGAGATTCTGCTCGAGCCGCGCTGGGACGAAAAAGAATTTGCGCGCTTGCAACAGGAAACGATCGAGACTCTCAATCGCCGCAGCGTCGAACCGGATTTCGTGGCGGACAACGTCTCGCGCAAGCTGATTTATGGCCCGGCGCACATTCTCTCCAACAATACGCTCGGCACTCCGGCGGCGATGGCGCAAATCACGATCGCCGATTTGAAAAACTTTTATGCGAAGAATTTTTCTCCTTCGGTTTCATTTGTCACCATCGCCGGCAACCTCTCCAAAACTCAGGCGATCAAATTGCTTTCTCCATTGGAACAAAAGTGGCCGGCAAAAGAGGTCGAGTTTAAAGAGTACGCCAACCCTCCCGCGCGCGAAAAAGCCGAGCTTTATTTCGTGGACGTTCCCGGCGCCAAACAATCGCAAGTGCGCATCGCCTATCTCGCTTTGCCCTACACGCATCCGGATTATTATCCTGCGACCGTGATGAACTTCAAGCTGGGCGGGGGATTCAACGGAATTTTGAATTTGATTCTGCGGGAAGAAAAAGGCTACACTTACGGCGCGCGCTCGAGTTTTTTGGCCGGCTCATACGCGGGCCCGTTTTTGGCTTATGCCGGTGTGCGCTCAAACGCGACTTTGGAGTCCGTGCAAATTTTCAAAGATGAAATCACAAAGTATCGCAACGGCATTGCCGCCGAGGACTTTGCCTTCACTCAAAGCGCGCTCACACAGCAAAATGCGCTGCGTTTCGAAACCCTGGGCGCGCTCGCCGGCATGCTGGGGGAAATTGCAACCTATAACCTGCCTTTCGATTACGTCAGGCAGCGCGAGCGCCTCGTGCGGGACATGACGAAAGAGCGCCACCAACAGCTCGCGCAGCAATATCTGCCCGCGGAGAAAATGATCTATTTGGTCGCCGGCGATGCCGCCACGCAATTGGAAGGTTTGAAGAAGCTGGGCCTGGGCGATGCCATTTTGCTGGATAAAGACGGGAAAGCGGTGAATTGAACTAGATCTTGTAGTCATGCCTTTAGGCATCTTTAGCTCGTGACCATCAAACGCCTCGGAGAAATTCGAGGCGTTTTTTGTTATAAAGCAGAAATTAAAAACGAGCTGGTTATTTGATCGTTACTCCTTACAATTCTCCCCCGCGACAATCCGCCTTGCTCAGAACTTAACCCGGCCTTAATTCTGCTATAACAACACTGCTTTATATTGCTGGCGCGGGCGAGAACGATGAATATCGGCATGGCAGATTTTATTTTTCTTTTTTCCAGCCGATTGGCACCCCGATCCCCTTCCGGTTCTGTCTGGCATGTTCTCACCTTCGGCCCACCGCTAGCAGAACCGGTTTCCCCATAGACGAAAGGCGCGCAGCAAGGAATTGTGCTGTGCGCCTTTCTTTTTTATTTTGCCGCGCCGGACGATAGTGTTCTCCGGGAAAATTTTCCAAAATTAATCTTTAAACTTTTCCGTATGCGGATCAAACGGAGCAAGCGGATAAACTTGTTCGGTATCCGTTTAATCCGCTTGCTAAATTCGTTGCTTCGCAACCGCGTTTTGCCGATATTGCTCGCGTTTAACCTAGCGCGGCAACAGCCGCAAACGATTGATTAAAGGCAAAACGATTTAGGGCAAAACTATTTAATTTTGTTTTTAACGGCAGAATCATTCTGCCGTTAAATTATTCTGCCAATAAACTTTCAGATTTTTTTTCTGCGTTTGTTTGCTTAATCGCCTAATGTCGGATTTTCCATGTCGAAAAAAATTTCTTTTACCGTTGTTATGCTCGCGTTATTCATTTTCGGCGCCACCCTCGTTTGCTCCACCCTCGGACAAGAAGAGGCCGTGCGCATGAAAATCGCGGGCATCCGCGGCAACCCGGCAAACGGGCAAGTGGTCGTGATTTTGAAGGAGGAAGAAGGCCTGCGCATTTTGCCCATCGTGGTGGGCGATGATCAGGCTTTGGCCATCCATCTTGGCTACGAAGGCTTGCCTGCGCCGCGTCCATTGACGCACGATTTACTGGCGCAAATTCTCAAAGCGGTGGAAACGCAGGTTGAGAAAATCGTGATCACCGATTTGCGCGAAGGCACGTACTACGCCGAAGTCGTGCTGCGGCATGCGCAGAAAACGCACCAAATCGACGCACGCCCCAGCGACGCCATTGCGCTGGCCCTGCGCGCGAACGCGCCGATTTATTGCCGGCCGCATTTGTTGCATCAGCAGGCCGAACAGAAAGGCGAAACAGAGCTGCCGCCGCATACCGTGGCGCAAGGATGGGGTTTTATCGTGCAAAGCCTAACGCCAAGCCTCGCGCAATTTTTTGGCAGAACAGAAGGCGTTTTGATTTCCGAAGTGCGCCCGGGCAGCCCGGCGGAAAAAGCCGGTTTGCGCGCCGGCGATTTGCTCGTGCGCGTGAATGAAATCGAGATCGAAGACGCGAGCGCTCTTGCGGCCACCTTGGCGGGACAAAAAAAACCTACGAATTTAGCGGTAGAATATTTGCGCGAAGGCGAAACGCGCAAAGCAGTTTTGATTAAATCCGTTGAGGAATGATTGCATGGCTAGTCCGGATAAAGAACTATTTCCATTTTCCGATCTGACTTTGGCGCGGCGTCTCGAAAGAACCGAGGCCCAAAGCAACGCGAGATTCGTCGAGGCGCGCGCCCGTCTTTTTCCCAATAGCAGCGCGCAGTGGATTGAAGTAGCGGGCGCCTATGCCATGTTCGACACACCGTCATCACCGCTCACGCAGACCTTTGGACTCGGCGTCTTTGAGAAAGTGACGAGCGCAGAGATGGAGCGTATAGAAAAATTCTTTCAAGAACGGGAAGCGCCGGTGTTCCATGAAGTCAGCCCGCTGGCCGACCCCTCTCTGCCGGTTCTGCTGAACGAGCGCGGCTATCAGCCCTTTGAATTCACGAGCGTGATGTATCGCCCCATTCACAAAGCTCTCTCGCTGGCGATATCACACAACGAGAAAATTCGCGTGCGGCTGGTGCGCGAGGATGAGCAAGGGCTTTGCGCAAAGATATCGGCTGAAGGATGGAGCGAGCATTCCGAGCTCATCGATTTTCTGCTGGAGATTGGACAAATCAGCGCACAGAGTGCAGGCGCGCTTTCGTTTTTTGCGAAGTTGAATGGGCAGCCGATCGCGACAGGTGCGTTGTGTCTCGGCGAGGGCGTGGCGCTGTTGGGCGGGGCATGCACCATTCCCGCAGCACGCAAGCAAGGCGCACAGTTGGCTTTGCTCGAGAGCCGCTTGCGTTACGGCGCAGATCATGGCTGCAACCTCGCCATGATGTGCGCGCAGCCAGGCAGCGCCTCGCAGCGCAACGCCGAGCGGCACGGATTCCGCATCGCATACACGCGCATCAAGTGGCAATTAGCGCAACGCGCTGATTTGGCGCGGCGCTTGGGCTGAGGCGGAAAGCGTATTGGAGTCGGCTAACACTGCATTGGCGAGCCGGCCGGGCTGGATATCAGAAGCAATCCCAAAATTGCCGCCCGACTTCACTTGAGCGCGCACACGATCCATCGCCATGTTGCCAACATTCTTACCAAGTTAGATCTTCCCTCCCGTGCCGTTGCGTATGCTGCTCGCCATGATTTGATTTGATTTGATTTCCCCTAAGCGTTTTCACCTCGCATCCGAAAATATCTAAAAATTTCAGCGACACCTCCCAAGTTGCGGCAGCGAAAAAAGACGATCATTTCCGAATACAATCAGGATGGCGAGAACGAAAAGAAGTTTTCTCATTCATTCGAATCGTTGACTTTTAAGGAGAATCTTGCTAATTTAATCGTGTCAATTCACAAGTAAAAATTTATTTGGTGAACCGAAATCATGATTCAACCAACCCATGCCAACACGGAGATCGACGCGCTGGTTCGAACCGGCCTCTATCAAAACCATGACGAGGTCATTTCCGATGCGCTTCGCAATCTCTTGCTCAACAATAAGTCCCTTCGGCTGGAGCTTGCCCTCGAGTTGTTCCGAGTCGATGAGGTTTCGCTTGGCCGCGCCGCCGAGATTGCCGGCATCGACCGCTGGGAATTTCAAGATATTCTGTATCAACGCCACATTCCCATCATCATAGAAGCCGAGTCTGCCGAAGCGATGGATAGGGATATCGCACGCTTTTTTGGCAAAGAGCAGTGATCATCGCCGATACCAGCATTCTCTCAACATTCGCACGGATTCAGCGGCTGGATTTGCTGTTTGCCGTTGCGGAGACCCAATCTCTCCATCTCCCACCTGCCGTTCAAAAGGAAATCAAGCTTGGCTTGCCAACGACAAACGCGCTCAAAATTTTTGCATCGCCAACAATGTTTTATCTTTTGATCTGAAGCGCATCCTGCGCCAACTCTGGAAAGCCGGGCACTGCACCAAAGATGAAATCCGAAAATTGATGGACGACGTAGAAAAAAGCGAACCTGGCATGGTGATCAAGGGCAAAGATGAGATTCTCCGTTAATGCTATCGCGTCAATACCGCCTTGGCGTTTGTAAAAATAAAGATGTCCGGATTTGCTAAAAATACACGATGTTCGGCCGTCCGGGAGGTTGAGCGTGCTGAAGCTTTCTTGCTTGATATGATCACGAATAATCCAGGTAAAAAAAAACTCCAAGTTGACATTTTTAAACCAAAACCAAATGTCGAACTTAATCTTCATACAGTCAGCATTAATCGCGCAAGCCGGCGGCAGCGACAAAAGCGATCTTCTCAAAGATATTTTGCTCCTGGTGTTGGGCGCTATTCTGGGCGGTCTGCTTGTGCCATGGCTGAAACAGCTTTTTGAAAAGCTTTGGACGGCCATTCAAAACAAATTCAGCCGCAAAAGAAAATTCCAGCGCGATTATCTCAACTGGGCGATTCAATCCAATAAATTCATTTCCGTGCTTCCTTCAACGAGGGCTGGGGTAAAAACCGGAACTTTGCATCTGATGGAATTGGACGAAATTTACATCAGCCTTTCGGTTTCCCGAGGCGTCGAGATTGGCAAAGCCCTTTCTCTGTCCGAAGCCATGAAGAAGAATCACCTCATCATTTTGGGCGATCCCGGCGCTGGCAAAAGCACGATGATGCAATACCTCACCCTGCAAACCGCCTCTGCCTCGGCGGGCAAATCGCAATCTAAAAGGAAAAAAAATGACTCGCGCACGGAAGTGGAACAGCGCACGGAAAATTCCAGAAAATCTTCCGTGAGAGTTCATTTCCGTGAGCCAAAGCGCTTTCCTGTTTTGATTCGTTTGAATAAATTCCATGACATCGCTAATTGGCCTGCGAGCAAAGACCTGTTGGCGGCGATCAAAGGAGAAATTGAAGCTAATCTCGCCAAAGCCATTCCAAAAGATTTTTTGGAGAAAAAGCTGGAGCAAGGAAAATGTCTGATTCTGCTCGACGCCTTCGATGAGCTGGCCTCGGGGCAGGCGCGGCAACTCCTGGCGGAAAAGGCGAAGAACTTCGCGGCGTTTTATCCCCGCAATCAATTCATCGTCACCAGCCGCATCACCGGCTATAGCAATCAACTGGCCGCCGCCGGATTTGAGGCGCCTTTCACCATTCAGAAATTGACCGCCGATCACATTCGGAGTTTTGTCCATAAATGGTACGAGCATATTGCCAGATTGCAGTCGCATGACCAGGATGAAAACGCCAGGGACTATCTCCGCAAAGAATACGCCCAACGCGGCGAGGCGCTTTGGGAGGTGATCTTCAAAAATGAGCGCATCAGCTCACCGGCGATCAATCCCATGCTGCTTTCGCTCATCACACTCGTGCACTATGTAAAAGTGCGATTGCCGGATCAGCGCCATCTGCTGTATCGCGAATGCATCGATATTTTGATCGAGCATTGGGATGCCGCCCGAGGCGTCCATGCGCCGATAGTTGAATATCGCGTGGAGCTAGCTGGTCGATGCGCAAGGCCAACCGTTGAAATCGTAGACCTGCCGCCTTGTGCGGCGCTTTTTCGAGAAGTCAATACTCAGCGCAATACGCAACGGCATTCATGGCGCCAAATTTTGGAATTGAAAAAAAGCCAAAGATTTCGTACGTTTGTGCCTAATTCTATTCTTTCGCGTAAATTTACTGGCGTCTGGCGGAATTTTTTTGTATCCTCGGCCTTATGGCCGAGAACCTGGTTTTGACGCACGAGCGCGTGGATGACATTCCTGTGCTCATTGGGCTGGCGC
>Ga0247727_10006400_pt1 | contig 23187 bp, 13 predicted proteins | sample WisWelCaveWW1625_FD_202498 | JGI IMG/M metagenome (GOLD analysis project Ga0247727, IMG submission 202498) | Biofilm microbial communities from Wishing Well Cave, Virginia, United States - WW16-25 | ecosystem: Environmental > Aquatic > Deep subsurface > Groundwater > Cave microbial mat | place...
GCACCTTCAACTACGCCATGACCGGGCTCTACAAGAGCTTCTTCCAGACCGAGGGCGAGGCGGCCAACACCGGCAACGGCTGCACCGGCTGCCACGACGTGCACGAGAGCGTTGTGCCCGAGACCAGCCCGTTCCCGGCGATCCACGAGGAGTGCACCGAGTGCCACGCCAAGGACCTGAACCTGGTCCAGCACCCGAGGCTCACCGGCACGCCGCTCGAGAACATGGACACGAACCCCGTAGAGGCCTGCGAGATCTGCCACATGCCCGAGGGGCAGCACCTCTGGCGCGTCAAGGCCGACGGGACCTACACCACCTTCCCGAATACGGCGATGACCGCGACAGTGAACGCCAACACGTCGCCCGACGGCACCTGGACGGACGCGGTGTGGGTCGACATGGACCATGCCTGCGGCCAGTGCCACGGCGCCGGGACGGCCCACGCCGAGACCACCGGCGGCATCACCGTCGGCACCAAGGTCCTGACGGTCGCCGACTCGACCGGCTTCGCCCCCAACCAGAGGATTTCGGTCGCCGACGCCGGCAGCCTGACCTACGATGACGAGGGCGCCGTTGTGAACGGCGACTTCCATACCTACATCGTCTCGGTGCCCAACGCCACCACCATCAATCTGGCCGGGAACGCCACCAAGACCGTCGCCGGGAAGGCCGTCGTGATGAACCCGACGAAGAACGGCGCCGGCTACATGACCCGCGCCGCCCTCGCCGGCTGGGCCGCCGGGATGCACAACGACAAGCCTCAAGTCACCTTCGCCACTTCGATCGGCAGCCCCGACACCCTCACCGTCAACGTCGATGCCTCGGCGGCGACGTGCAGCGGCAGCGCCGCCCGATGCGACGCGTACGAGTGGAACTGGGGTGACGGCACGCCTGACGGATCGGGCGTCACCGCATCGCACACCTACGCGGTCGCGGGCTCCTATGACATCACCCTGACCGTCGAGGAGTATGGCGTGGGCAGCGCGTCCGCGACCCGGACGGTCACGCCGTCGACCCCCGACTATCCGCCGACGGCCGCGAGTGTCTGCACCTTCGATGCGAACACGTGGAGCCTGACGGTCACCGACGCCTCGACCGACGACAACGGCGTCAATCAGGTGACCGTGAACTGGGGCGACGGCACCGTCATCTCCAACGACACCACGGGGCCGGCGTTCGGACCGTTCACGCACACCTTCCTCAACCGGGGCACCTACACGGTCACCCACAAGGCGATCGACAGCATCGGGCAGCAGGCCACGTCCACGTGCGTCGTCTCGCCGGCCTACTTCTCGATCAGCGGCACGGTGCGGGCGCCTCTCGGAAGCCTGATCGCCGGCGCCGTCGTGACCGTGAAGAAGGGCGTGCTCACCGTCGGGAGCGGTTACAGCCTGAGCAACGGCACTTTCTCGGTCGGCAACCTGAAGCCGGGAACCTACACGCTCGCGGTCACCAGGAACGGCTACACCTTCACCGTGCCGGCGGCGACGATCGTCGTCGGGCCGAGCAGCGCCGGCAACACGATCACGGCCCTGACCGGCGCGGGCTTCGCGCCCAGACAGCCGTCGTTCGACAGCAGGAAGAAGCAGGGCGCCGGCGGGAGACCGGGCGGCGTCGTTGACGTGCCGGCCCGCTGAACGAAAGGAACCGACGATGCGAACTCGTCAGATGATCGGAGGGACAATGAGACGCCATACAAGGACCGCGCTCGCAGTTGCCTGCGGACTGTTCCTGGCCTCCACGGTCGTGGCCTACGACCCGCCGGCGCCGGCCGCCGGTACGGGGATCAACGGAACGGTCCATGACCTCGGGACGGCGCACAACGGGATGAACTACGTGGCCATCCCGGCCGACACGCTCCAGAGGATGTGCATCTTCTGCCACGCCCCGCACCACACCTACAGGCTGAGCCCGGCGAACGGCGGCCCGGGGGCGGGGGTCGGCAGCGGTCCGCAGGCCCCGGACGCCTTCGACTACCTGCCGCTCTGGAACCACGAGCTGACCGGCAACTACGCTTCCTACAGCATGTACCAGAACGGCCCCGGCGCCCCGCAGATCGGCGCCAAGGCCTCGCAGGCGATCCAGAACGGCATGGTCCCGGGCAGCACGTCGCTCCTGTGCCTCAGCTGCCATGACGGCAGCGTGGCCGTGAACTCCTACGGCAACACCTCGCAGCCGGTGGCGTCGCGCAGCGGCGGCGGCGGCACGATCGGCGCCGCGTACGTGATCGGCAAGGACAACTACCTCGGCAACCACCACCCGATCGGCTTCAGCTACGACGCGGCGCAGGCCGTGGACACCGAGCTGCGCGTCGCGGCGACCGCCGCGATGGGCTCCGCCGGCACGGTGGCCGATCACCTGTACGGCCCCGCCAACTCGATGGAGTGCGCCACCTGCCACTCCGTCCACAACAAGGGCAACACGGGCGAGAGCCTTCTCTGGAGGAGCGACGCCAGCAGCCGCCTCTGCCTCACCTGCCACGACAAGGGGACGGATCCGGGCGTCACGACGCCATAGCCGTTGACCGCTTCGATCGCGGCGAGAGGGGGATGACCACGTTCCCCTCTCGCTTTTTTTTGGACCGAAGCCGGCGCGCGTGGCCGCCGGGTGGGCTCGATCCGGGTGCTAGAATGCGCCCGGGTCCGGCGGGCCGACCGGACCCGTTCTTGCTCTTCGATCACGGGGCGTGTTCGCCGACGCGTGGCGCCATCGCCGAGGGGTGCGACCGATGACCGGAAGCGCGCGCGGAACCACCTGCCTCGTTCTGCTGCTCCTCTCCACGGCCTGCGCCACCCCGGCGCGCCGCCCCGAGGCGCCGGTGTTCTTCCCGCCGGCGCCCGGCCTGCCGCGGATCCAGTACCTGACGTCGTTCCGCGGCCTGAAGGACGTCGAGGAGCAGTCGTCGTTCGACAGGTTCGTGGTCGGCGAGCGGCAGGACCTGCGCGTCGACAAGCCGTACGGCATCGCCATCCACGACGGCAGGCTCTACGTCTGCGACACCAACGCCACGGTCATCGTCTTCGACCTCGTCTCCAGGAGTTACACCGGCCTGAGGGGCGCCGCGGGGGCGGGGAAGCTCATCCAGCCGATCAACATCAGCATCGAGGCGGACGGCACGAAGTTCGTCGCCGACCCGGCGCGCGGCCAGATCGTCGTCTTCGACCGGAACGACGACTACGTCAGGGCCTACGGGACCCCGGGAAACTGGCGGCCGGTGGACGCCGTGCCATTCGCGGACCGGGTTTACGTCGCCGACCCGGCGAACGGGCTGGTCCAGGTATTCGATCGGGCGAGCGGCGAGCAGGTCAGGACCATCGGCGACAAGGGGGAGCCGTCGGAGCGACTCGATCGCCCGACCAACCTGGCGTTCGACGGGGAGGGGTATCTCTACGTCAGCGACGCCGGCCGTTTCCAGGTGCTGAAGTTCGACCGCGACGGGCATTTCAAGACGGCCTTCGGGAAGCCCGGCGACAACCTCGGGCACTTCGCGCGGCCGAAGGGGATCGCGGTCGATCGCGAGGGGCGTCTGTACGCGGTCGACGCCTCCTTCAACAACGTGCAGATCTTCGGCGGGGAAGGGCGCCTGCTGATGTTCTTCGGCGAGGGCGGCGACGTCCCCGGCGGTTTCCTGCTGCCCGCCAAGGTGACCATCGACTACGACAACGTCAGGTACTTCGCGAAATATCTCGCGCCCCAGTTCCAGGCCGAGTACCTGGTGCTCGTGACCAGCCAGTTCGGCGAGCGTCCGGTGAGCATCCTCGCCTTCGGCCAGGAGAAGGGGAAGCACTACCCGACCGAGGAGGAGCTCCTCGAGCAGATCGAGGAGAAACGGAAGAAGGAGCAGGAGAAGCAACCGACCCCGTGAAATGCGGCGCGCACCGGCAGTAGCCAACCGTGGCCCGATGCAGGCGTGGGCGGTTGTCGCCTGCGCCCTCGCCCTGCTGTCCGCCGCCTGCGCTGCCACCACCCGCTACAAGGTCCTGACGTTCCTGTTCGACGGAGTGCCGCCGCCCCGCGCGCCGGCCACCGCCGCGGGCGGGCCGGGCGCCGCCGGGCCGGCCGTCGCGGCGGGCCGGGTGGCGCCGCGGGATCACGGGCCGTACGCGGCCCGGATGTGCGGCGCCTGTCACGAGGCCGCCGCCACGAACGCCCTCGTCGCCCCGAAGGACCAGTTGTGCTTCCGCTGCCACGACCTTCCCGTCGACAGGAAGTACGTGCACGGGCCGATCGCCTCGGGCGGGTGCCTCGTGTGCCATGACCCGCACGGCTCGCAGTATCGCCATCTCCTGGTATCCGAATCGGACGGCTTCTGTTTCCACTGCCACGACCACGCGGCGGTCGCGGCGGTCCCCGGGCACGAGAGGGTCGAAAGCGGCTGCACGGAGTGCCACGACGCCCACGCGTCCGACACGAAGTACTTGCTGAAGTGAGAGGCGGGAAGGCCGCTTGCGTCGAAGAGTCGCTGTCATCCTGTGCGCGGCGCTGGGGCTCGGCGCGCCGTCCGCTTTCGGCGACGCGCGGGACTTCATCCCGAGGCCGTGGGACAACGGCGCCTACATCGACCTCTTCGGCTCGTACGAGCGCGACGACATCACCCGGGTCGCCTCCCCCTACGGGTGGGACGACACCTTCATCAGGGAGAAGGTCACGCTGTTCTCCGACGGCTACGTCTACCATCCGCGCTTCCTGCAGTATCACCTCTCGGTCGGCGGCGCCCTGAAGCAGGAGCGCTATGACACCACGTACCTCGAGCCGGCGGGATGGACGCACTCCTCGGGCGTCGAGTACGACGCCCGGCTGTTCCTCCTGCCCGAGCACCCCTGCAATCTCGAGGTGTTCGCGCTGCGCTACGAGCCGTTGTACAAGCAACAGGCGTCGACGCAGCACGACAGCGTCGAGACCAGCTACGGCGCCTCGTTCCAGTACCGCAGGAAGCCCTGGCTCGCGCACGCCCGGTACAGCGTCGACACGATCGACCAGGGGCCCTATTCCACGACCGTCGACCGGCTCGGCCTGGACGGCGAGTATTTCAAGCGTTTCCTCAACGGCAACCAGCTGTCGTTCAACGCGGCCTACAACCCATCGTCCTCGAGCACGTCGGAAGATCTCGAGGCGAGCACGGACCAGTACCTGTTCGGCAACCTGATCGACCTGCGCAAGGTGCGGCTGAACACGAGCCTGTCGCGCAACGACTACGGGCAGGAGAGCGATTTCTCGGGCGAGTTCAGCAACGACCAGTTCGCGTGGTGGGAGCTCTTGAACCTCTATTTCCCCTGGAATCTCCGCAGCGAGATCTCCTACCGGCGGCTGGAGAACGACAGCACCATACCCGACCCGGTCAGCGGGCTGGAGCGCGACCTCACCGACGACAACGACGAGCTCCAGTTCGAGCTCGTTCACCGGCTGTACCAGAGCCTCGACACCTCGTACGTCTACCTCGACTCGTCGAGGTCGTCGTCCGGGGGCGACACCGACACGCGCTTCCAGACGCTCAACTTCAACTACACGAAGACGATCCCTGACGGCGGCAGGGTGAACCTCGGCCTGAACCTGGGCCGGGGGACGACCGAGAGCCAGGGGCGGACCGACATCGTCAGCGAGCCGCACCCGGCGCTGGCCGTGCCGGGGAACTTCACGCTGGCGCAGCAGAACGTCGACCCGGCGAGCATCACGGTCTTTCTGCGTTCGCCATTGCCGCCGTTCGCCCCCGTGCAGCTGATCGAGACCGTCCACTACGTCCTGACGCCGATCGCCAACACCTACCAGGTGGACATCTTCGCCCTGCCGCCGCTGTTCGTCGTTCCCGGGACCTACGATTTCTTCGCCTCGTACTCCCTCACCGGCGGCGACTACGAGCTCGGATCGAGGACGCGCGCCTTCAGCAGCAGCGTCGATCTGTTCAACACCATGCTGACCCCGTACTACAGCTACGTCGCGGTGCGTTCCGATGTGCTCTCGGGGATCTTCCCGGGGATCCCGTTCGACTCGACGACCAACACCGCCGGCGTGCGCTATCAGCGCGGCCCCTGGCGCGCCCGGGTCGAATACCAGGATCTCGCCTGGGACGTCAGTCCCTACCACGCCTTCCGGGGGGATCTGCAGTACGTCGGCAACGTCAGCCCCACGATGAGCCTCTACGGCACGGCGGCCTACGTGAACAAGCGGTTCCCCGACGGCAGCTCGCCGGGGCTCACCGACCCCTACACCGACGAGACGGTGTCGGCGTCCGGCAGCCTGCGCAAGGAGATCCCGAGCCAGGGCCTGACGTTATCGGTGGGCGGCGTACTGTCACAGACGCAGGGGCTCGTCGACACCTCCGCGTGGTCGCTGAACTCGTCGATGACCTGGAGGGTCGGCAAGCTCGACGTCACCGCGGGCGCCAACGCCTACGGCTCCGACACGAGCGGCGCGACCACCGTCGAAAGCGACCGCGTCCACCAGTACTACTATGTCACCGTGCGCCGTCTGCTCTTCTAGGGGATGACCGGGTCATGATCGCGATGCGCGAAGCGGGACTGCGCGGGGCGCGGTGGCGGCCGATGGCCGCCGCAGTCGTTGCCTCCGCCGCCCTGCTCGCGGCCCTCTCCCCGGGATGCGCCGCCACCCGCTGGACGCTGCGCGCGGCGCGGCCCGAGATCGCCCTGCAGTGGCCCTACCAGCCGAACCCGCCCAAGGTCATCTACGAGCGCTCCCTCGGCGGCTTCGCCCGGCAGCGCGGCGGCTCGGCGGCGCTGCGCGCCATCGTCTACGGCCGGGACAAGGAGGAGATCAACGCCTTCGTCCTCCCGGTGGCGGTGGCGAAGGGCCGCGACGGCCGCCTCGCCGTCGCCGACATGGGGCGGAGATGCGTGCATCTCTTCATCCCGGCGCAGCAGACTTATCTCAGGCTCGACGGCACGAAGGGCGAGAGAATCGTCTCGCCGGTCGGCGTCACCTTCGACGACGCCGACCGGCTCTACCTCTCGGATTCGACCGGGCGCGTGTTCGTCTTCGGCGCGGACGGTGTCTTCCTGACGACGATCAGGGCGGCGGGGACCGAGCCGCTGCGGCGCCCGACGGGGCTGGCATGGAGCCCGCGCCGCCAGTGGTTGTACGTCGTCGACACGCTGTCGCACCGCGTCCATGCCTTCACGGCGGCGGGGGAGCACGCCCGGTCGTTCGGCACGCGCGGCGCCGGCGTGGGGCAGTTCAACTACCCGACGCACATCTTCTGGGCCGCGCCCGGCGAGCTCTACGTCACCAACTCCCTCGACTTCCGGATCGACATCGTCGACGAGCTCGGCGCGCCGCTCGGGTCGTTCGGACATCATGGTGACGGCTCGGGGGACCTGGCGATGCCCAAGGGGGTGGCGGTCGATCGCGAAGGGATCGTCTACGTCGCGGACGCCATCTTCGACAACGTCCAGTTGTTCGACCGGAGCGGCCGTTTCCTGCTGACAGTCGGCGGCCGCGGCGCCGACTTCGGCGAATTCTGGATGCCGGCCGGCGTGTTCATCAGCGACGACGGCGAGCTCTACGTCTGCGACACGTACAACAGGAGGATCCAGGTGTTCCGGATCACGGTGCCCTATGCCCAGGCCATCGACGCGTCCTGAGCGCGCGCCCGCCGCCCGGCGCTTCGCGGTCGTCGCGGCGCTCGCGGGCGGCCTCGTCGTCGCGCCGGCGCGGGCGCAGGCGCCCTCCGACATCATGAACACCCGGCACAACCTCTCGGTCTCGGGGACGGGGACCATCCGGGCGCTCACCGAGGACCGCGTGTGCATCTTCTGTCACACGCCGCACAACGCGACGCCGCTGTCGCCCCTGTGGAACAAGGACCTCGAGCCCCAGGTGTACACCGTGTACGCCAGCGCCACGCTCAGGGCGGCGCCGCTGCCCCAGCCGTTCGGGCCGACCAAGCTCTGCCTCTCCTGCCACGACGGCACCATCGCCATGGGCGCCGTGGTCAACCCCGTCGGCGGGATCAGCATGGCCGGCAGCGACCGCTTCCCCGCGGGGAGCCTGTCGGACTTCGGCCTCGATCTTTCGGGGCACCACCCCGTGTCGTTCCCCTACAGCGCCTCGCTGCCGAACGCCGAGCTGGCGTCGCTGCCCCCGCCCGATCTGGTCTTCGGCGGGTCGGACGAGGTGCACTGCATGACCTGCCACGATCCGCACAACGACACCGAGGGCCGCTTCCTGGTGAAGAGCAACCTCTACTCGGCCCTGTGCACCACCTGCCACCAGATGACCGGCTGGCCCGGATCGGCGCACGCGACGTCGACCGCTTCGGTGGTCGGCGTCCTGCCGCGGCCGCCGAAGACCTGGCCGGCGTACACGCAGTTGAACGAGTGGGGCTGCGAGGTCTGCCACACGCCGCACTTCGCCCCCACCGCCGAACAGCTCCTGAATTTCACGACCGCGCCGCCGTCGCCCTTTTCGTGCACCAGCGCCGGCTGCCACTCCTCCGACCCGCCGCCGGCCCACGCCGGGACGGCGCCGGCCGGCCTGGTGTCGCCGCGGATGCCGGGGCGCGGGGCCTCCGGGCCGGCCGACATCGCCGGGCAGACGCGCAAGCCCTCGGCCCACCGCGACGACTCGGGGACGGCGGCCTCCTCGGTGCGCCCGTCGGCCGGCCCGGCGCGCACCGGGGTCGGGAGCGTCGCCTGCGCCGACTGCCACAACCCGCACGTCGGCACGACCCAGCGGGCGGAAGCGCCCTACGCCTCGGGCCTGCTGCGGGGCGTGGGCGGCGTCGACCGCAACGGCGTGCCTCTGCGGGCGGTGACCTACGAGTACGAGGTCTGCTTCAGGTGCCACGGCGACTTCACGCCCGACATCGACTTCGTCCCGCGGGTGCTCGCGACGACCAATACCCGGCTGGCCTTCGACACGGGCAATGCCTCGTACCACCCGGTGGTCGCCATGGGCAGGAACCTCGACATCCCGAGCATCCCGTCCACGCTGCGGCCCGCGATGACGCCGGCGGAGGTGATCTACTGCACAACCTGCCACGCCGACGACGAGGGGGGCTCCCGCGGCCCGCACGGCTCGGCGTACCCGCCGATCCTGAAGGAGCGTTACGAGACCGCCGACGGCAACCCGGAGAGCTACGAGGCGTATGCCCTCTGCTACCGCTGCCACGAGCGCACCAGCATCCTCGGCAACCAGAGCTTCCGGGTGAAGCAGCAGCGCACCACCCCCTCCGGCGGCGGCCACAGCGGGCATCTGCAGTCCGGCGCCCCCTGCTCGCTGTGCCACGATCCGCACGGCGTCTACGAGACCGGCATCGCGGGGACCGGGGCGACCGGCGCGCACACGGCGCTGATCAATTTCGACACCCGGTTCGTCCAGCCGCGGCCGGGGAGTCCGTACCCGATCTTCGGCGACGACGGCACCTTCGCCGGCCGCTGCAGCCTGGTGTGCCACGGCGTCGACCACGACAGCATGTCCTATCCGTGAGGGGCACATGAATCGCACGACGATCGAGACCCCGCTCCGGCTCGCTCCACTTCTCGTGATCGGCCTGCTCGCTGCCTGGGACCGGGCCCCGGCGCAGGACGACTGCGCGTCGGCCCGGTGCCACGCGGCGCTCCTCAAGGGGAAGAACGTCCACGCCGCCACCGACCCGTGCTCCAACTGCCACGAGTCGGTGGCGCCGCCGCACCCGCGCGCGGGCGCGAAGACCTTCAGGCTCACGGCCGAGCCGCCCGCCCTGTGCCAGACCTGCCACGAGGCGCTCGTGAACAAGAGCGACGTCCACCCGCCGGTGAAGGACGGCCTGTGCACGACCTGCCACGACCCCCATGCGGCGACCGAGGCGAAGCTCCTCATGGCACCGCTGAAGTCGCTCTGTGAGACCTGTCATGCGGATCTCGCCGGTCTCAAGGAGCAGCACGGCCCGTTCTCCGCCGGCGACTGCACCTCCTGCCATGCGGCGCACGAGTCCGACATCAAGGGGTTGCTGCTGAAGACGGGGGAGGAGCTGTGCGCGACCTGCCACATGGACGTGCCCGACTGGATGAAGAAGAGCGAGGTCCACCCGGCGCTTGCGGCCGGCTGCACCTCGTGCCACAACCCCCACGGGGCGGCCCACAAGAAGCTGCTGGCCGAGGAGGGGGCGGGGCTCTGCTTCCAGTGCCACGACACGATCGCGGAGAAGATCGAGACGGCCGCCGTGGTGCACGCCGCCGCCCGGGACGGCAAGGCCTGCGCCTCGTGCCATTCACCGCACGCCAGCGACACCCGCAAGCTGCTGCTGCAGCCGGAGAAGGAGACCTGCCTCGGCTGCCACAAGACGGTTCTCACCGCCGACATGACGGTGCTGCACGACCCGATCGTCAGGGGGATGTGCACCGCCTGCCACGATCCGCACGGCGCCCCGTATCCGAGCCTGCTGGCGAAGGAATTCCCCGCCGCGATGTACGTCCCGTACACCGACACCGAGTACGCCCTGTGCTTCTCGTGCCACAACCGCGATCTCGTGCAATACCCTGACACCTCCTACGCGACCGGCTTCCGCGACGGCGAGCGGAACCTCCACTACCTGCACGTCAACAGCAAGCAGAAGGGCCGATCCTGCACCCTGTGCCACGACGTTCACGGCAGCGCCGCGCCGAAGCTGGTCGCCGCGAGCGTCCGCTTCGGAAAGTGGAACCTGCCGATCATGTTCGTGAAGACCGAGACGGGCGGGGGTTGCACGCCGGGCTGCCACAAGCCGTACGGCTACGACCGGCAGAGCCCGGACCGCAAGGCCGCGCCGCCGAAGCCGCCGGCGAAAGGGCGCTGAAGGCTCGGGCGGAGGGCTGCCGGCACGGCCGGGTTCCGGACCGGAACGGGCTGGGTGATAATGCCGCCACGCGCCCGTAGCTCAGCTGGATAGAGCACCGGACTTCGAATCCGGTGGTCGGCGGTTCGAATCCGTCCGGGCGCGCCACACCGGTTGCATCACCCCGCTGACGTTTCCCCGCCCGGCACAACGGCCGGGCGCCCGCTTCAGAACGTCATCCGGAAGCCGCCCTCGACCGTCAGCGGCGGTCCGGCGATGCCGACCGTGTCGCCGAAGGTCCGGGACGTCGAGACTCCGTCCACGGGCGCGCCGTTCTCGCGGTCGAGCAGGTTGAACACCTGGAGGTACGCCTCGCCGCGGCCGCGGCCGAGCCGGAAGGGCTTGGCGACGCGCAGGTCGAGTTGCGCGAAGGTGGGCTCGCTCAGGCCGTCGATCGGCGCCAGACCCTGCGCGGCGCGCAGGGCGTTCACCGGCGCGAGCGGCGTGTCGGCGCCGGTGTTGCGGCCGACGCCGGCCGGCCGCTCGGTGGCGAAGCCGTCGAGATTGTCGTCGCTGCCGGTGGTGACGTTGAACGGCGCGCCCGAGGAGATCTGCAAGAGGCCCGACGCGATCACACCACCCCAGAGAAGGCGCAGCGATCCGGCGAGCGCCAGGCGATGGCGGCGATCGGCGTCCGAGCGTCCCTTCTCGATCGTCAGGTCGTACGCCTCCGGCGGCAGGTAGAAGCCGCCCTGTAGCGGGTCCGGCCCGAGGTCGAGCGACTTCGAGAGCGTGTAGCCGACGGAGTACCAGTTGTTCTCGCCGCGCCAGCGCCACTGGACGTCGAACCCCGAGTACCACGAGCGCCCCTCGGTCACGAAGGCGCCGATCGACCCGGTGGTGCCATCGGGGTGCACCGGCACCCCCTGGGCGCTCCGCCCGATGACCGGGTTGAGGTCGCGGGTCAGCGTCTGGTGGTAGCCCAGCGCCCGGGTGGCGTTGGCGGAGATCGAGCCGCGCGTCGAGACGGCGCGCTCGACGCCGAGGTTGTAGAGGATCGTGTACGGCGTGTCGAGGGTCGTCCCGGTCGAGAAGCGCAGCGTCAGCGAGTCGGGGAAAAGGAGCACCTCGCGGATCGCATCGACGCCGACCTCTTCGACCACGTCCTCGGTGATCTCGAGCGTGAGCCCCTGGGGGAAGATGAGGCCGATGCGGGTGCCCGAGGTGATGGCGGCGACCGCCGGGAAGCCGAAGACGATCTTGTCGTAGAACATCCCGGCGCCGCCGCGGATGAGCCAGCGGCCGCCGGCGTCGGGCTTGAACGTGAAGGCGGCGCGCGGCGCGATGTTGTTGGTGTCGGTCGGGGCCCCGCCGTTGGGGATCGACGACGGCACGGCGGCCGAGGCGGGCAGGTGGTAGGTGCTCAGGTCGTAGCGCAGGCCGTAGGTCACGCTCCAGCGCGCCCCGTGAGTCCAGGTGTCCTGCGCGAACAGCCCCAAGCGGGTGTCGTTGACCTCCGCCGAGGGGAAGCCGTCGATGAGCGTATAGACCTCGGGGTAGGTGCCGACGATCCCGTACTCGTCGATGACGCCGTCGCCGTCGTCGTCAACGCCCACGGTGCCGGGGCAGTAGATCGGCGCGAACGGGTCGTCGGGATCGACATCGGAGGCGTTGAGGTCGCCGCAGTCGCCCGGCTCGAACGGCAGGTCGGTGCGGTAGGTGAAGTTGCCGTTCGGGTTGAAGGATGTGGCGATCGTCGTCTTCGACCGGACGACGTCGGCGCCGAACTTCAGCGAGTGGGGGCCCTTCTGCCACGTCAGGTTGTCCACGAACTGCAGGCGGTCCTCGTCGCGCGCCTGCCCGTAAAGGTTGTTGCCGCCGAACAGGCCGGAGGGCCGTTCGACCCCCGGCCGGCCGGAGTTGGCCTCCTGGTCGAACGCCGACGTCCCCGCGAGCAGACGCGCCTCGTTCAGGAGCGTCGGCGACAGCACCGAGGTGAGCGAGGCCGCGAACTGCGCGTCGCGCTCGTTCAGGGCGAAGCCGCTCTCAGGCGTGTTCCGGCCGCCGACGCGCAGCATGTCGGTCGTGCGATCGTCCGCCGAAAGGCGCAGCATGAGCGTGTGGCCGACGCCGAGGTTGACGTCGGCGCGCAGGAAGACGTTGTCGTCGCGCCGCGGCGCCTGCACGTAGCCCCCCGCGACGCCGTCGCGGGCGACGCCGGTCCAGGGCACCACCTCGTCGGCCTGCTGGTGCTCGTAGGCGAGGTACCAGAAGGCCTTGTCGCGCCGCAGCGGCCCGCCGACGCCGACCCCGGTCTCGAAGCGGCTGGTGGTGTCGCCGCTGTCGTCCGGGTTGGGGAGCCCGTCGACGAAGGCGCCCGCCGTGCTCAGCCCCGCCGTCACCCCCTGCGCGAAGAAGTCGAGCGAGGGGTCGTTGGTGCCCTGCCGCGTGATGATGTTCAGCACGCCGCCCGCGGCGCGGCCGAACTCGGGCGCGAACTGGTGCGTCAGCACCTTGAACTCGCGGATGACGAGCGGCGAGAAGGCAGCGTTGAGGGTGGTGTTGCTGGTCAGGTCGTTGTTGTCGAGGCCGTCCACGAGGAACGAGTTGCCGCGGCCCGACTGGCCGTTGATGACGAAGACGGAGCCGCGCTCGCCGAAGAGATCGGCCGGCGGCGCCGTGCGCACGGAGGAGTCGAGGAGCGCCAGGTCGGTGATCTGGCGCCCGGCGATCGGCACCGCGTCGACGATCGAGCGGTCTATAGCCAGCTCGCCCGAGGTGCGCCCGCTGTCGACGATTGGCGCGCCGGCGCTGACCGTCATGCTCTCGGTGATCGCCGCGCCGATCACCAGGTCGACGACGGTGGCCGCCTGCAGGGCGACGACGACGTTGCGCGGCGTCCCCGGCGGGCCCTCTCCCAGCCGCGCGACGACCGTCCAGGGACCCGGCGCCAGCAGGTCGATGCGGAAGCGGCCGGCGGCGTCGGTGATGGCGCCGCGCACGGCTCCGGTCTCGGCCGATCGCGCCTCGACGGTGGCGCCGGGGAGCGGCGTCCCCTCGCCCGAGACGACCGTGCCGGTGAGCGACCCGGTCGTCGACTGGGCATGCGCGCCACGCGGGCCGGAGAGGAGAACGACGGCGGCGAGTGCCAGGAGGGTCCGCGGGCCCGGTCGGATCACCGGCCGTAGTGGCCCCAGGGACCGTTTCCGCCGGTCCCGCGGGCGGTCACCAGGAAATAGCGTGACGCGGGGCTGCCGTTCCAGCAGGTCACGAGGCCGGTGTCGGCCAGCACCGAGAAGCCGGCGTCCGACTGGGCGGTATCGGCGCCGAGGACCTGGTAACCGACGAGGCAGGGGTCGTTCACCGGATCCCAGCAGATCTGCACGCCCGACCCGTCGTGGGTAACCATGACGCCGGCGACCTCGGCGGTCGGGATGCAGGTCCCGCCTGTCGTGGTCGCCAGCACCTCGATCGGGTAGACGAAACCGGGGTCCCCGGAGAGCTGCGTTGGATAGCGGTCGCTCTCGAAGCGCGTCGGCACCCCCGTGGAGGGATCGGCGAACAGCGACAGCGCGGTGACGGTGAAATAGTACGCGGTGCCCGGGACGAGCCCGGTGATCTGAGCGGCGGTGCCGGCTATCGTCGCCTGGCCCGGGGCGATCTCGGAGTCGAAGGCGTACGGTGTCGCCGCGCCCGAATCGGTGTCCCAGTAAACCTTGTAGCCGGTGATCCGGTGCGTGTCGAGGCCCGGGTCCCACGACAGGCTCACGCTGTCGTCTCCGATCGCGGTCACCGCGATCGACAGAGGCGGGTAGAGGCCGAAGGCGATGTGGGCCTCGGCGAGGGTCGTGAACGAGGTGAGGTCGGGGACGTTCTGCAACGACTGGAATCGCGCCACCGTGCCGACCCTCGGCACCTGCCAGAGGTAGTTGACCGTGCGCACCTCGTCCACCTTGCCGAAGACGCTGCACGTGCTCCCGAGGTAGACGCAGAAGTCGGCGACGGTCCGCACGAGCATGGCGTTGAAGGTGTGCCCCGATGGCAGGGTGACCACGCCGCCCTTGATCGCCGACCCGAACTGCGTGCCGGTGTGGGTCCCGCAGGCCTTGCTCCAGAGGCGGTCGAAGAGCTGCGCCGCGCCGCACAGCTGGTTGTAGAGGTTCTGCTCGCAGTTGAACGGCGTGCTCGACCAGATGTCGCCGGCGGCGAGATAGTGCGGCCCGCCCGGGACGCCGTGGTCGGCGAGGCTCCACAGCGGCGCCGGCGTGCGGATCACCCCGTCGAAGGTCGAGTAGCAGAAGCGGCTCTCGCCGGCGCCGAACGCCCCCGCCACGCCCTCCTTCTGGGCTCCGGCGCGCAGCCAGACGACCGAGTCGCTGGCGCGCACCTCGAGCTCGGTGACGGCGTTGGTCTTGACCAGCCCGCCGGGGACGTTCCAGTTGAGGTCGCTGCGCTCGAGATGGGCGCCGGGGGTGGTGTAGCCGCACTGGGCGTAGTTGCAGGTCGCGGCCTGCGACACCGGCGTGGCGGTGTACGCCACCTCGGTCCCGGTCGTGTTGCCGGAGAAGTCCCAGTACGACAGCGCGATGAGGTCGCCCGCCGTGGTGACCCCCGGCGCCGGCGTCAGCGAGGCGATCGTCGTGCCGTTGCCGCGGTCGCGGGCGAAGCCGATGTCGGACAGGACCGGCTCCCACAGGTCGTCGAGATAGAGGCGCAGGTCGGCGGCGCCCTGGAGGACGGTCTCGAGGACGTTCGCCGCGCTGACCGCGAGGCGCGTCCGGCCGTCCGGCGCCGGCGGCCCGGAGACCTCCGCCACGACCCCGGCGCGCGGATCGATCCAGCGGTGCACAAGGCGCTCGGGGACATACCCGGCGGCGCCGGCGGCGCGCTTCTGGATCAGCAGGCGCTGCAGCACCACCTCGCGCGGACCGGAGGGCAGCTCGACCCAGCCGATGCCGGCGATGGCGGAGTCGATCACGAGCGACGCAGCGGCCTCATCCGCCGTCTCGTCGACCATTAATAAATCCCGCGCGCCCGGCCGGAGATCCTCGCCGGCGCGGTGCGGCATGGCGAAACGCGCGGCGGAGCCGTTGCCGTCGGTGCCGGCATCACGGTACAGGCGCGTCGCGACGGGCGCCGCACCGGCGCCGTCGGCGACGGAATACGCGCCGTCGACGGGGCCGGTCGTGCGCACCCACCGGTCGCCGAGGATCACACCGCGCAGGTCCCAGCGGCTGCGACCCTCCGGCCGGATGAGATCCGGCGGCAGGGCGGCGCGCAGGTCGACAAGGGCCAGCCGCACCTTCAGGAAGTCGCCGGTGCCGGCGGCGGCCGGCGCCAAGGCGGAGGCCGGCGCCGATGCGGGCGTGGGCGCGGACGCCGACGCGGACGTCGGAGCGGGCTCGCCGGCCAGGGCGCCGGCGCCGCGTTCGGGCGCCGCGACGGCCGCCATCAGGCCCAGGACCAGCGGGACCAGCCGGCGAGCGCTCGGGCTTCGATTGGGCATACGCAGGCGATTATCTCCGATCGACGCGTGCCATCGCTACCTCGGCGTCGCGAACCCACTCCGCGGCGTCCGGGTCGCCGGCCGTCGCGGCGGCTCGGGCGTGCTCCAGCGCATCTTCGAGGCGCGCCCGGCTGCCGGCCGCGTCCCTCGTCGCAGCGAGCGCCTCGCCGAGCGCCAGCAGGTTGGGCGGATGCCTGGGCGCGATAGCCACCGCACGCCGGGCATGCCCGAGACCCCGGTCGGGGTCGCCGGGCCCGGCGGGCCAGCCGGGGGCGCGCAGATAGAGAAGGGCCAGCGCCCGGTGGGGCGCGCCGCTGTCGTAGGCCGGATCGCCGGCCGCGGCCGCCTTGAACGCGGCCTCGATCGCCGGCAGGGCCGCGGCACCGGTCGCCGGCCGTTCGCGCGCCTGCACACCGAGCGCCGCGCCGAGCCAGAACGCGCAGGCCGGAGAGGGCGGCCGGCCCGCCCCGCACCATTGCGCCGCCTGGACGGCCCGGGTGGCGGCGCGTTCGCGCGCCGCCGCCTCGGTCTCATGGTCGGCGAGCCAGACGAGCGCGCGCGCCGCCAGGACGATCGCCGCCTCGTCGCCGGGGTCGGCGGCGGCGGCGCCGAGCGCCATGGAGGCCGCTTCACGCACCTCGACCGGGTCGCGTCCGGCGTAGAGCGCCCGGGCGCGCTCGACGAGGGCGGGCGCGTCGGCGCGCGCCGGCGCCACGCCGCCGGCGAGATCGGCGAGCGGCGGGGCCGTCCGCAGCGCCGGGGCGCAGGCGGCTAACAGGGTCGTGAGGCTCACCGACAGACCGACGCCGGGCAGGACATGCCGCAGGGCCGTCACCTGTCCTGGTTCCCGGCTCCGGGGCCCGCCGCCGGGCTCGCGAGCGTCAGATCGCCGTGCACCGGCTTGCCGCCGAACAGCGTCAGCAGCACCTTCGCGTCGGAGATCTGCTCGGGCGGTATGGCGAACAGGTTTCGGTCGAGCACGATCAGGTCGGCGAGCCTGCCTTCCTCGATCGAACCGGTGCGGTCCTCCTGGTGGCTGACGTAGGCGGCGTTCAGGGTGAACGCGGCGATCGCGTCGCGCAGGTCGATGCGCTCCTCGGGGATGAACGGGGTCTTCGTCTCGCCGTGGGCGCCCATGCGGGTGACCGCCACTTCGATCTCCTCGAGCGGATTGGCCGAAGTCACCGACCAGTCGCTGCCGAAGGCGACCACGGCGCCGCTCTTCAGCACACTGGCGATCGGGTAGAGCCAGCGCTGCCGCTCGGGCTCGAGGAAGGGGAGGGTCAGGTCGGTCATGTAGGGATCGGCGTACGCCCACAGCGGCTGGAAGTTGGCGACAGCGCCGAGCCCGCGGAAGCGCGCGATGTCGGCCGGGTGGAACAGCTCGATGTGCGCCAGGTGGTGGCGCGCGTCGCGGGCGCCGTTGGCGCGGCGCGCCGCCTCGACCGCGTCCAGGCAGTCGCGGATGGCGCGGTCGCCGATGGCGTGGAAGTGGACCTGGAAGCCTTCCTTGTCGAGCGCCGTGACCGCGGCCTGCAGCTTCTCCGGCTCGATCATCGTCAGGCCGAGGCCGGGCCCCTTGCCGACGTAGGGCTTGAGCACCGCCGCGGTCTGCACCTCCATGACGCCGTCCTGCATCACCTTGACCGTCGTGGCGCGCACCCGGCCGCGGGTGTAGCGCCGCCTGAGATCGACCAGCCGGGGGATCTGCTCCACGCCCTGCCCGCGCTCCCACCACAGCGACGCGACGACGCGCGCCGTCAGCTCGCCCGCGTCGTCGAGCGCGCGGTAGACCTCGAGGCCGTCCGCGCCGACGCTGGCGTCCTGGAACGACGTGACCCCGTAGCCGTGCAGCATCCTGAGCGCGTAGCGCAGCCCGTCGCGGCGCTGCTCGGCGGTGTACGGCGGGATGCGCCCCGACACCAGATCCATCGCGCTGTCCTGCAGGCTGCCGATCGGTTCGCCCTTCGGGTCGCGGTCGATCCGGCCGCCGGACGGGTCGGCCGTGTCACGGTTGATCCCGGCAATCTGAAGCGCCCGGCTGTTGACCCAGGCCGAGTGGCCGTCGGCGGACTCGAGGTAGACCGGCCGGTCGGGCGACGCCGCGTCGAGCAGCCGGCGGTCGGGGATGCCGGTCGGCGCGAACGCCGACAGCAGCCAGCCGTCGCCGCGCACCCAGGCGCCGGGGGCGGCCGTCGCGGCGCACTCGGCGACGCGCTTCTGGTAGGCCTCCTTCCCCTCGACGCCGTACAGGGCGCAGCCGAGCGCGAAGGAGATACCTCCCGAGATCGGGTGGATGTGCGCATCCTGGAAGGCGGGCAGGAGCAGGCGCCCCTTCAGGTCGACGACCTTCGTCCGGTCGGGGCTGATGAAGCCGGCGGCGCCCTGCGCCGAACCGACATAGACGATGCGCTCGCCCTTTATCGCCACCGCCTCGGCCCACGAGCGCACCGGGTCCATGGTGTACACGGGCCCGCCGTGCAGCACGATGTCGGCGCGGCCGCGCGGCCCCCGCTGGCTTCCGGCCGCCCCGCCGCCCGCGGGCGTGGCGCCACCGGCGCCGGCGGCGGCGCTTGTCGGGTCGGGCGGGGCCGCCGGGACGCCGGGCGCGGCGAGGAGCAGCAGGGCGGCGAGCAGGGCGAGGGCCGGAAGACCACGACCGATTGCGGGGCGCATGCGGATTCCTCCCGATGCCGAGATTACAGAAGTGTCACCGCTTGCGCAATCGGCGGCCGGGCACAAGATTTTCGGCTGTGGGCCCGCGCCGCGCGGCCGGTCGCGCGCGGTCCCGGACGGAGGGACGGGTCGTGACGATCATCCTGAGAAGCCTGGCGGCGTTCGCGATCGTGCAGGGCCTCCTGCTCGTGGCCCCGAGCCTCCTCTCCGCCCCGACCACCGGCTCGACCGCCGAGAGCTGCATGGCCTGCGCCGGGAAGTGCGATCTCAAGGCCTGCCACGCAATCGCCATCGAGCTGGCGACGGCGCGCGACTTCGGCCGCGCCATCGCCATCGAGGAGTTGGTCCTGGCGCGCGACCCCGCCAACCCCGAGGTCGCCGCGGTCCTGGCCAGGATGTACGACACCGGCCGCCACGACGTGGTCAACGCGATCAAGATGTACCACGAGGCGCTCCATGCCGCGCCCGGCTACCCGCCGGCGCTCCTGGGCCTGGGGACGCTGATGAAGGAGCGCGGCGAGATGGCGATCGCCGAGCGTTACTTCGAGCGCGGGGCGCGCGAGAATCCCGACCAGCCGCTGTTCAAGGTGCGCCTCGCCGAGGTCCTGATCGAGACCGGCCGCGCCGAGAGCGCGCGGCCGATCCTCGAGCAGATCGTCGCCGAGTGGCCCGACACCGGCGAGGCCGGCGCCGCCCGCCGGCTGATGAACCGCACCGCCCTCGCCCGCCAGTAGTCCTTCGCGCACCATCGCCGCCCTCCACCGGCCCCGACGCGGCCGGGAGGCCGCCGGGAACCCGGGGGCCGCGACCTGCGTTGTTGACGATCCCGGAGGCCGGGGCCTATTCTTCCGGCTTCCGTCCACGAGAACCCGGCCGGGCCGACTCGCCCGGCCCCTCAAGGAGTCGATCGTCATGACACTCTCGCCGCGCCGCCTCGCCCCCGTTCTGGCCTGCGCCCTGGCCCTGATGCCCGCGACCCGGGCGCTGGCCCTCGAGGAATGCCGCCTCCTCCGGCAGCCCGACATCCAGGGGGACCGGGTGGTCTTCGTCTACGCCGGCGACCTCTGGACGGTCGCCCGCGGCGGCGTCGCCGCCCGCCTGACGACGCACGAGGGACTCGAGCGGTTCCCGAAACTGTCGCCCGACGGCAGGAGCGTCGCCTTCACCGCCGAGTACGACGGCAACATCGACGCCTACGTCGTCCCGATCGACGGGGGGGAGCCGGTGCGCCTGACCTGGCACCCCGACCCGGACCAGGTCGCCGAGTGGTACCCCGACGGCGGCTCCATCCTGCTGCGGTCGCAGCGGGCCTCGTCGATGCGCCGCTTCGATCGCTTCTTCAAGGTGGCCGCGGCGGGCGGCTTCGAGTCGCTGCTGCCGCTGCCGACCGCCGGCTACGCCTCGCTGTCGGCCGACGGCAAGCGCATCGCCTACGTCTCGCCGAGCCAGGACAACCGCACCTGGAAGCGCTACCGCGGCGGCAACGCTCCGGAGATCTGGATCTACGACTTCGAGAAGAACAAGGCCGAGAAGATGACCGACTGGGCGGGGCCGGACGAGTGGCCGATGTGGCACGGCGACACGGTCTACTACGCCTCCGACCGCGGCGGACGCACGGTCAATCTGTGGGCCTACGACACGAAGAGCCGTACCCACCGCCAGGTGACCCGCTTCGAGGAATACGACGTCAAGTGGCCGAGCGTCGGGTCCGACGCCATCGTGTTCGAGAACGGCGGCTACCTGCACATTCTCGACCTGGCGTCCGGGAAGACAACGCAGATACGGGTGCTGGTCCCCGACGACAAGCCCGCGACCCGCGCCGAGCTGCGCAACGTGTCGCACTTCCTCAACAGCGGCGACCTGTCGCCGTCGGCGAAGCGGGCGGTCCTCGAGGCGCGCGGCGACATCTTCACGGTGCCGGCGGAGCAGGGTGATGCCCGCAACCTGACCCGCTCGCCCGGGTCGCGCGAGCGCGATCCGGCCTGGTCGCCGGACGGCAAATGGATCGCCTACCTGTCGGACCGCAGCGGCGAATACGAGATCCACGTCCTCGGCGCCGACGGCAGGACGCCCGACCGGCAGGTCACGAAGGGGGCGACCACCTACCGCTACCAGCCGCGGTGGTCGCCCGACTCGAAGAAGCTGGTGTTCTCCGACAAGACCGGGACGATCTGGTGGTGCGACGTCGAGAGCGGCAGGCTCACGCGGGTGGACAAGGGGAATCACGCCGAGATCTTCGACTACACCTGGTCGGGCGACTCGCGGTGGATCGCCTATTCCAAGGTCGGCGCCAATGCCTTCAACGAGGTCGTGCTCTACTCGCTCGAGAGCGGCCAGGTGACGCCGATCTCGACCGGCATGTTCGACGACACCGGGCCGTCGTTCGCCCCGTCCGGCGACTATCTTTATTTCATCTCGCGCCGCACCCTCAATCCGCGCTTCGGGCAGTTCCAGCTCGACTTCCAGTTCTCGGCCACCGACCGGATCTACGCGGCGGCGCTGCGCCGTGACCTCGGGTCGCCGATCCCGCCGCAGAGCGACGAGGAGAAGGGCGACGAGAAGCCGGCCGAGGGGAAGGACGGCGAGGGCAAGGAGAAGGGCGAAGACAAAGACAAAGACAAGGACAAGGACACGGACAAGGACGCCAAGGACACCAAGGATCCCGGCGTCAAGCCGTGGGTCATCGATCTCGACGGGATCGAAACGCGGCTGGTCGAGATCCCCGTCGCGCCGGATCGCTACGCCGGGCTGTCGGCCGTGAAGGGCCGCCTGATCTACGTGGCGCTCGGCGAGCCGAACCCCGACGACGACGGCCCCGCGGCCGCGGCGATCCGGACGTACGACCTCGAGAAGCGCAAGGAGACGACGGTCATCGCCGGTGTCGATCCCGGCTACGCGCTCTCGAAGGACGGCGGCAGGCTCCTGTACCGCGCCCGGGACGTCTGGGGGATCGTCGAGGTCGGCGAGGGGAAGAAGCCGGGCGACGGCACGATCGGGACCGGCGGCCTCATGACGGTCGTGGACCCGCGCCTGGAGTGGATGCAGATGTTCAACGAGGCATGGCGGCTCGAGCGCGACTTCTACTACGACCCCGGGATGGGTGGGCTCGACTGGAAGGCCGTGGGGGAGCGCTACCGGCAGCTGGTGCCCTTCGTCGCCCACCGCGCCGACCTGAACTACATCCTCGGCGAGATGATCGGCGAGCTGTCGACCTCGCACACCTACGTCGGCGGCGGCGACGTGCCCCAGGTGGAGCGCGTCGACATCGGCCTGCTGGGAGCCGACTACGACCTCGACCCCGAGAGCGGCCGCTACCGCTTCGCGACCATCTACCGCGAGCGCGACTGGAACTCGTCCGTCGCCGCCCCCCTCGGGGAGCCGGGCATCGACGTGCGCCCCGGCGACTACCTCCTCGAGGTCAACGGGCGTCCGGTGCGGGCGCCGCAGAACGTCTTCGCGGCCTTCGAGGGCACCAGCGGCAAGCAGACGGTGATCACGGTCGGCGCTTCGGCCGACGACGCCAGACCGCGCACCTTCACCGTCAAACCGATCGGCGACGAGGTGTCGCTGCGCTACACGGCCTGGGTGCGCGGCAACCGCGCGAAGGTCGAGAAAGCCACCAATGGTCGGGTGGCCTACATCCACGTGCCCAACACCGCCATCCAGGGGATCCAGGAGTTCGCCAAGGGGTACTACGCGCAGGTCGACCGCGACGGCATCATCGTCGACGAGCGCTTCAACGGCGGCGGATTCGTCCCCGACTTCTTCATCGATCGGCTGCGCCAGACCACATGGGTGGCCTGGTCGAACCGCGATTTCGAGGGGTTCCGCACGCCTTCGTACGCCATCGACGGACCGAAGTGCATCCTCATCAACGAGTACGCCGGCTCGGGCGGCGACGCCTTCCCGTTCTATTTCCGCCAGCAGGGGCTCGGCCCGGTCATCGGCAAGCGGACCTGGGGCGGCCTGGTCGGCATCAGCCACAGCCTGCCGCTGATCGACAACGGCGTCGTGACGATGCCCGACTTCGGCATGTTCGACCCGCGCAAGGGGGAATGGCTGGTGGAGAACCACGGCGTCGACCCGGACATCGAGGTCGAGAACGCCCCCGACCTGATGGTCTCGGGCCACGACCCGCAGCTCGAGCGCGCCATCGAGTATGTCCTCGCGGAGCTCGACAAGAACCCGCCGGCGAAGCCGAGGCTGCCGCCCTACAAGGTGCAGAGGTAGGCTGCGGGCGGGCGCGGGTCAGTCGGCG
>Ga0247727_10006401_pt1 | contig 23186 bp, 22 predicted proteins | sample WisWelCaveWW1625_FD_202498 | JGI IMG/M metagenome (GOLD analysis project Ga0247727, IMG submission 202498) | Biofilm microbial communities from Wishing Well Cave, Virginia, United States - WW16-25 | ecosystem: Environmental > Aquatic > Deep subsurface > Groundwater > Cave microbial mat | place...
CCGGGTCGTTCAGGCGGCTTCGGCAAGAACGCGATGCTGGTGAGCAAGTCCACGGACGGCGGCCTGACCTGGGGCGACCCCATTACCCTGATCCGGGATGAGGACCCCCGTTTCCTGAACGACAAGGATTCGATCACCGCCGACCCAACAAACTCGAACTTCGTCTACGCCGTCTGGGACCGGCTCAATCTTCCAAGCGGGACGGTCATCAATCCTGAAAATGTGATTGGCCTCGGTTTTAAGGGCCCGGTCTATTTTTCCCGGACGACCAATGGGGGACAGAGCTGGGAGCCCGCCCGCGAGATCTACAATCCGGGCGCCAACAGCCAGACCATCGGCAACCAGATTGTGGTGCAGCCTGACGGGACGGTGATCAACTTCTTCAACGAGATCCTGGGCGCCAGCAATGCCGCTGGCCCCGGCCCGTTCAACCTGTCGCTCATCCGCTCCACCGATCAGGGAGCCAGCTGGCCGCCCGGGCCGGCGATCCGGGCAGCCAAGATGTTCCCGCGCACGTTGTTCGTGCCTGGCTGCTGCGGCGTCTATGACCCGGAAACGGGCGATCCCGTCCGCACTCAGGACATTATCCCGGAGGTCGCGGTGGATCCCAATAACGGCGCCCTCTATGCGGTCTGGCAGGATGCGCGCTTCAGCGGTAGTTTCTCCAATCCGGCTCTGCTGGTTGACGAAGTCGCCTTCTCGATGTCCACGGATGGCGGCTTCACCTGGTCAGCCCCGGTCAAGATCAACAAGACGCCGACCAACATCGCCTTGGGCAATCGGCAGGCGTTCACGCCGTCCGTTCACGTGGCCGCCGATGGCACAGTGGCGGTGACCTACTACGACTTCCGCAACAATACTTCGGCGACGCCGCTATTGACCGACTATTTCATCGTTCACTGCCATAGCGGCTGCACTAACCCCAATAACTGGGGGAATGAGATTCGCCTCACGAAGAAGTCGTTCGACATGCGTCAAGCGCCCCTCGCCCGCGGCTTCTTCGTCGGCGACTACGAGGGTCTGGCCTCGGATGGCAACGACTTTGTGGCGTTCTTCTCCCAGTCGCACGGCTCGGATCCGTCTAGCGCCTTCTTCCGGCGGGTTGGGCCTTAGGCCCTCGAGCAGTTTCCATTTACGGGTCATAGACCGGCGCGGTCTCGGCGGCAAAGTCCGCCGCTTAGACCGCGCCGGTCTGAGCCATAAACTTGAGAAAGGAGGTGATCCAGGCGCGACAATAGTTTGATGGGGAGACGACCTGCCCGAGCGGCGCGTTCGCCCACGCTGTCCATACGCTCGCGGATAAAGTATAACTACTCAACCTAACCAGGAGAAAATCATGCGCAAACGACATATAGCAATTCGAGTTACCATTGCAACCATGCTTCTTTTGCTCGTCACAGTTCCCTTAGCCTCGGCTGACAACGGCACCGACTCGTCCGCGCTCCGCACAGCGGTCACGGTCGCCGGCATTCGAGCACACCAGCAGGAGTTCCAGGATATCGCTACCGCTAACAATGACACGCGTGTAGCAGGCACAACCGGACATGATTTGTCAGCTGATTACGTGCGCGATGAGTTGCTGGCGGCTGGCTATGCCGTATCGTATCAGTCGTTCAACTTCGCGTTCTTCCAGGAACTGACCCCGGCAGAACTGGAGCAGACCGCGCCCGGCGCAGTTTCTTATGGCTACTTAGTGGACTTCTTCACCATGGACTACTCCGGCAGTGGTGATGTGACAGCCCCCGTAACCGCCGTGGATCTCGTCCTTGCCCTCCCACGAGCGCCTGTCACGAGCGGCTGCGATGGCGACTTTACAGAGGTTGGCTCTGGTGGGTTCGGCAACATCGTTCCTGACCCGAGCGGCCCAAATGACTTCGCCGGCTTCCCGGCCGGGAACATCGCGCTGCTCCAGCGCGGGACCTGCACCTTCGCCCTCAAGGCCACCAACGCCCAGGCCGCCGGAGCGTCGGGGGTGATCATCTTCAACCAGGGCAACACCCCAGCCCGCGAGCTGCTGTTTGGCGGAACGCTGGGCGGCCCCTTCACCATCCCGGTGGTCAGCGCCAGCTTCGCCCTCGGCCAGGCACTCGCCTTGACTAGCGGCTTGGTACTGCACCTGAAGACGGACACCGTTTCGGAGAACCGGACGACCAACAACGTGATCGCCGAGACGCCCGGGGGGCGCAGGGATCGCGTCGTCGTCGTCGGCGCGCACCTCGACTCGGTCTCTGAAGGCCCGGGCATCAACGACAACGGCAGCGGCTCGGCGGCGATCTTGGAGATCGCTTTGCAGATGGACGCGCTCAATATCCAGCCGAGGAACCAAGTGCGCTTCATCTGGTTTAGCGCCGAGGAATCCGGCCTGCTTGGCTCCGAGTACTACGTCAGTCAGTTGACTACGCGCCGGATCAAAAACATCGCCGTCATGTTGAACTTCGACATGGTCGGCTCGCCGAACTACGTCCGATTCGTCTACGACGGCGACGGCTCTGGCACAGGGACGGTTGGGCCCAACGGCTCGGATGTGGTCGAGGATGTGTTCCTTGACTACTTTGGTTCTACGCCCACCGAACCTACGGCGTTTGATGGCCGATCCGACTACGGCCCGTTCATTGATGTAGGCATCCCTGCCGGGGGCCTCTTTACCGGGGCGGAGGGCATCAAGACCCTGGCGCAGGTTGACGTCTATGGCGGCTTGGCAGGAGCCCAGTACGATCCGTGCTATCACCAGGCTTGCGACACCTTCGCGGGCACGGGAGACGGAGTAGGTGCTACGCCTCCGGGACGGGGCCTGATAGCCCTTGACCAAATGTCAGATGCTGCGGCTCATGCTGTACTAACGTTTGCCATGACGACCTCGGCAGTGAACGGCACCGATAAGGGCAGTGGCAAAGGTACGCCGGATATGGAGTTCCAGGGGTCTAACCTTCGGAAGTAGGCCGAGTCAAGTCGGGCAGATATCTCGATGCGATTCGAGAATAAAAGAGCGGCCAGCGGGAAACCCCGCTGGCCGCGCACTCTCACAGTAAACGGCTAGACGCCTGTCAACAGGCGCACTTCGGCGCGATAGTCGCCGACCAAAATCGAAATCGGCTCAAGCACATGCAGCGCGCAGGGTGAGACGGCGCCCTGTCTGGTCGAGGTTGGCGACCATATTGACCCGGACACGGACGGACGCGGGCGGCAACAACTTCTGGGGCGTCGAGGCGTTCGTCCGCAATAGCGGATTGTGGATCTTCAAGTACACTGGTCCTTAGAGCGCATCGCGCTGAATGAGTCAATCGTCGTTTGTGGAAAACAACAGAGGCTAGCGGGTTAGACCGCTAGCCTCATAAGGAAAGGAGAAAACCGCATGTATAAATTCCGTCTATCTATTTTGGTGCTCATCGCCCTGCTCGTCACAATGAGCACTGCCGGCGCCGCGTCGGCTGATAATAGAAACTTCGCAGTGCATCTCTCAGGTGACGAGGAAGTTCCAGCGCGAGCCACGCTGGCTCAGGGTGAAGCCATCTTCCATCTTAGCAAGGATGGCACCGCCCTACACTACAAACTTATCGTCGCCAACATCGAGAACGTTGTCGCGGCACACATTCATTGTGGAGCCGTGGGCGTGAATGGACCCGTTGGAGTCAACCTGTTCATAGGCGCTCCAGGCGGAGGGCGTTTCGATGGTATCTTAGCGCAAGGGACAATCGCCGCGCCCAATCCCGGGAATGCGTGCGGATGGGTAACTTTGGCCGATGTAATCGCCGCTATGAACGGTGGCAACACCTACGTCAATGTTCACACCAATGATGGAGTGGCGCCCATTAATACCGGACCCGGCGATTTCCCCGGCGGTGAAGTGCGCGGGCAAATACACTAAGCGCTTGATGGGGATCGTCGTTTGTAGCAAGCAACAGAAGCCAGCGGGATAACTCGCTGGCTTTCATTTTCCAACCTGATTGGCGCTCCAGAACGCGGCAAAGTTCCTATTGTGTTACACTCTCATCTTGAGAGGATGGCTATGACTCAAGAATTTTCTCCCGCCGAATTTGGGGCCGCCTGGCACAAGTTCATCGAGTTCGTCAACTCGCAGGCGCCGCCGCCCGAACCACCCCCGCCGCCGCTCACCGACCGCGTCGCCGCCTTCCTCGGCGGCGACCCGAGCCAGATGGCGATTGTCAAGGAAAGTTTCCCCGAACGCGATCTGCCCAACATTCAAATTGCCTTCGACCGCTTCCTCACCGGGCTGGATCGTTCGGCGGAGCAAATCGGCTATCTCACCGAACACGATCATCCAGGCTTCAATCTTTCGACAATCCTCACCCGGCGGCAGTGGATGGCCATCGGCGAGGGGCCGGTGCAGTACCGTTCCGTGGAGTTGGCAAACGGCGAACGAATGCAGTGTATGGAACGCGGTCTGTATCTCATCCGCGACGGCGACACGCGGCTGGCGGTGCTGATTCATGCGACCGAAGGGTTTTATGGCGGGCAAGGAGTGACGGTCGAAATTCTGTGCCCGTGGTCGGAGCGGGCCGAGGCCGTGCTGGCCGAAATCCGGGGACTGGCCCACACCCACAATGTGTACCGGGGCCACCTGCTCACCCTGAGCGGCGGCGACAGCATCCAATTCCGCGAGTTACCCACTATCGAACGCGAGGCCATCATCCTGCCGCCGAGCCTGTTGCAAAACATCGAACGCAACACGCTGGGGTTCATTGCTCAGGCTGAACGCCTGCGCGCCGCGCGACGGCACATGAAACGCGGCCTGCTTTTCCACGGTCTGCCCGGCACCGGCAAGACTCTGACCGTCATGTATCTCCTGTCGCAGATGAAGGGCCGCACCGTCATTCTGCTCACCGGGCGGATCATGGGGCTGATCACCCAGGCCTGCCAGTTGGCGCGGGCGCTGGCCCCCTCGGCGGTGGTGTTGGAGGACGTGGACTTGATTGCGCAGGAGCGGGAGAGCGAGAGCACAACCGGCCCGTTGTTGTTTGAACTGCTCAACGAGATGGACGGCCTCTCGGAAGACACCGACGTGCTGTTCCTGCTCAGCAGCAACCGCCCGGATTTACTGGAACCGGCGCTGGCCGCCCGGCCCGGCCGCATTGATCAAGCCATCGAATTCCCCCTGCCCGATGCCGATTGCCGCCGCCGGTTGCTGGAACTTTACGGCAAAGGGCTGGCCTTGCGCGTGGACGACATGGACGACATGGTGCGCCGCACCGAGGGCGCAAGCTCAGCCTTCATCCGCGAACTGTTGCGTAAAGCCGCCCTCATCGCCGCCGATCAGACTCCGGGTTCTGCCGACGCGCCGCTGGTGGCCGACTCTCATTTGCGCGAGGCGCTGCAGGCCATCGTCTACGAAGGCGGGCAGCTGACACAAAAACTGCTTGGCGTCGCGCCCGGTGCGTTGCAGAATTTCAGGTGACTGTCACCGGCCCGTGGCGGCCCGAATTTCAGGTCTTTGAAGCCGGTGACAGTCACCTTGATGCCGCGCGAGCGAGTTGCTATTCTTTCTTCGGCTTCCTGAATCTGCGATGGGTCAAGAGGCCAATGCCCAGACTTGCGCCCAACGCGATCACGACATCTATCGCCAGCCACAGCGGATAAAATAATGAGCGAAAAGCGAAGCCCCCCTCCTCCCAGACCAAAAAGGGAAAGCCGGCCCGGCGGATGTCGTCGGCGCAAGAGGACATGCCTAACACCGCCTGAAGGCCGCAATCCGAGCGCAAATGGGCGGCAAGGAGGTTGAACACCGCAAAGATCAACAGGACTCCGAGAAACCCAATAAAGAAGTAACGGGAAAAAAATTTCATGTCCACCTCATGTCGCCCCGCTCGCGAGGGCGACAAGCCTTATCCTATGACCAATTTAGACATTCAAGACTCACTCTCACCCGACAAATCGGCGCAACCGGGCAACTCCCAATCGCCCAATCACGTGATCAAGACGATGTATCTGGAGATCAACAACATCGCCCAGGGTCTCAACGTCGGGTTGTTCGTCTTGGTGTTGACGGCGCCGGGATTCTACAACTCCTTTGCCAGCAACTACTATAGCACCCCTCTCTTGGCGCTGGCCAGTCTGATGATCTCCATCATCTTCTGGACGCGATACTACTTTGACACTGAGATACTGGATCGATCCTACACTGCGCTTTCGGCGTTCTGGTTTTTCGCCTACGTGGTTTCACAGGGGATCAGCATCAGCTTGATCAGCATACCGGTGGCCTGGTTTTTAGGCACCGGGTTGTTTTTGCTTTTCGGCGCGGGTTTCTATGCCTTGAACCTGTCGGAAATCCAACGCAAGCGCACCGCAGGCATGACCCTGACTCTGGCCCCCGATTTCGAAGCCTGGCAACACCAACGCCGGGTTGAACTGTTGGCATTTTCGGCGCTGTCCTTCCTCGGCGCAGGGCTTGCTTTCGTCCTTCCGTTTGCGGCCTTTCCGGCGGCCGCGCTGGCGCTCATCGCCGCGCTCTGGCAACTTGCCATCACCGACGACTATCGAAAGCGCAAGTTCATCGAAACCGGAGCCTAGCCCAATAAACTGTCGCGTCGGCTGTGGTACCTGTTGCATCGCGCCTTCCATCTCATCCCCCATCCCCGGCATGCCGGCCGGGAAACCGGCAGGTGTTCGTTGCGTTCAACTGACTGCCGATAATCGTTGCGCCCTGTTCGGCCGGCCGGAACGCCCCCAGGTGTGCAATCACCAGAAGCCGCTGGAAGAGATGTGCGGCCAAAGCGCGGACGAAGCATTGATCTGCCTCACACAGCTCGAACGCAGCACGTTGCCTGCGAGTTCGTAGTCTAGCCCCTTGTGCGAGTCGGGTTCGGCATTCTCGCAAGCCGCCCACAAGGGGCCAGGCTACATCCTTTTGGTGATCAAATCGATCAAAACCGGGTAGACAGTATCCACCCGTTGATCGTCCTGCGTCGGATCAATGATGTCGTGGCCGATGTTGAGGGCGGCATCCAATTCGTAGTGTTCGGCGCGATCAGCGCCGCGCTCAATCCATGCTCTCAATAATTTGATCGCCGCGCCATTGTCCACTGCCCGATCGTTAGGGTTGGTCACCAGCACCACTGACTGGGCTAAGGGCTTTGCGCGGCGGGCGGCCTCTTGCACTGCAAAACCCAGTCGGGCGATCTGGCCCAGCGCCCGAGTCGAAAAACGGGGATAGCCATAGTCGGGCTTGGTGACTGTTTTGAGATCAGAGTTCCACCAGATAAAAAAATTGGGCAGGGCCAGGCTCAAGTTTTTAACTGCACCGGTCAGTCGTGGATGGACGGGGCCAAAAGCAAACGACGGAGAAATGAGGACGGCGCGGGCGATGTCGGAACGGAACTGGGCCGCCCAGGCAGCGGCGACTGCCCCACCGGAAAGCCCGGCCACCGTCACCTGATCCCCCAGGCCCTGGGCAATATCCACGACCTCATCCATAAAGGCGGCCAATTCTTCTGCAGTCAGGTTCGAGAGATCGGTGGTCAATCTATCGCTCAGGCCGTGATGGGGAATGCGGGGAATGAAGACGTTGCCTCCACGTTCATGGAGCAACTTTCCCAGATCGTGAAACTGTTGCGGGCAATTGGTGAAGCCATGCAAAAAGACGATGGCCCTGTCAGCTTTCTCACCGTGAGTCATGATCCGGGTGCGGCAGCGTGGATTGACTGCTGGCGTGTCGTTGGCCTGTAGGGTTTCAATGCGTGCCAGGGCTTCGGAATAATCTTGGGCAGGGCGAGGGGAGGAATTCACGTGTCTAATTTTGGCCTCAAACTCGAGGAACTGCAACCGGGAATGCTTGCCGTAGTCGGCGTGCCGCTGGACGAAAACTCGTCGTTCCTGAGCGGGCCGGCGCTGGCCCCGCCTCGCATCCGCGAGGCGTTGAATTCCGGTTCGATGAACCTCTGTGCCGAGAATGGTATTGACTTGAGCGTGGAAGCCGGTTGGCGTGATGTGGGCGATCTCAAATTACCAAGCGGCGCACGAGCCATCTCGGAGATCGAGTCGGCGGCAGCGGGATTGTTAGCCCGTGAGGTGCGCCTCTTGTCGCTGGGCGGCGATCACTCCATCACCTATCCCCTGGTGCGGGCGCACGCACAACGGTATGGCCGCCTCAACATCCTGCATCTTGACGCCCACCCCGACCTTTACGACGCGTTTGAGGGCAACCGCTTTTCCCACGCCTGCCCGTTCGCCCGAATCATGGAAGAAGGGCTGGCGGCGCGACTGGTGCAGGTCGGCATTCGCACAATGAATCCGCATCAGCGGGCACAGGCAGAACGATTCAGGGTTGGGGTGATCGAAATGCGACACTGGAATCCCGACATGCGGTTTGAGTTCGATGGGCCAGTATATCTCTCGTTCGACATGGATGCGCTCGATCCGGCTTTTGCGCCCGGAGTCTCCCACCACGAACCGGGCGGGTTCAGCGTGCGCGATATACTGGGCATCATCCAAAATTTGAGTGCGCCAATTGCCGGAGCAGATATTGTAGAGTTCAATCCAACGCGCGATCCGGTCGGGGTGACGGCGATGGCGGCGGCGAAGTTTTATAAAGAGATCGTGGCGAAGATGCTGGCATAAATGCTGACAACGGATAAATAACGGATGCAATGACGGCAGTTCGCCGATCTTCAAAACAAACTTCCCTGTTCTAACTTATTTCCCCCGTGTTCCGGCCCCCACCCCGGCAATGACGGCAGGGGATGGCGGGCGTTAACCAACGCGTGAAACTCGCGGGCCAATAGCGGCGCATCGCGATCTTGGGGGACGTGGCAGAAGAAGTAAACATCATCGCCTGCCGCCAACCACCTCGCCACATGATCCGCCCACTCGGCCAGCAGATCGGCGTTGGCTGAGATTTCGGGGTGGCCCACAAATCGAATCAAGGCAAACGATGCGGTGCGGGTGAAGCGAACCGGCACATCCGGTTTGCGCTCCTGCGCTTGCCGCGTAGCCTCAGCGCTTTCGCCAACTTCGTCCGGGTCGGCGCGACGCAGGCCACGGGTGTCGAAGACGACACGGGCGGCGTTGCGTTGGCGCAGCGCCTCATCCAGCGCCGGCTCGGCGGGGCCGCCGAAGAAATCGGGGTGGCGGACTTCGACGGCGTATTGGAAATCGCGGGGAAGCGTGTCGAGGTAGGAGACTAAAGACTGAAGACTGTCTCCATTGAATGACGGCGGCAATTGCAGGAAGGAGGGGCCAGCGCGAGTCCCCAGGCCGCGCAAACAAATCAAGAATTGCTCTGTCTCAGCTTCAGCATTGCGCAACCGTCGCTCGTGGCTGATGGTCTTCGGAAATTTGAGGCAGAAGCGAAAGTCGGGTGGAGTCTCGTCGCGCCAGCGGGCAACGGTCTCGGCATTGGGGAGCGAATAAAAGGTGGTGTTGCCCTCGACGCTGTTCAGGCGGCGGCTGTAGAGGGAGAGGAAGTCGCGCTGTTTGGCTTTGGCGGGAAAGAAGTTGCCGACCCAAAGTTTGAGTCCCCAGATCGGAGCGCCGAGGTAGAGAGTCATTCACGCAACCGTGTTTGGTGACGACGATATCCGAGACGCCAAGTTGTTTCAGTTCGTCGGCCAGCAGACGCAACGGCGTCCATTGGCGCTCGGTGCTGGGGGTGGTCTTTGAGTCGGGATCGCTGGTGGTGTCAATTTGAACGTAGCGCAGGAATCGATCCAGAACCCGCTCAGTCATGCACTTCCCCCCTCACCGCCTCGTCAATGGATGTATAGACTCGATCTGCAACCTTAACCAGCGCCTTGTATTTGGGGCCGCCACTGGCAACCCCAACGCCCACGCACTCCCAACCATCGCCCAGCATCTTCACTGCCTCGCGCGCGCCGACGATGCTCGACGCCGAGTCCTCAAACACGACGACCTGGCCGCCGCGCCCGCGCAGTTCAGCCAGCGGCGGCTTCCATTCGCCGCGTGAGGCGGCCTCAGCCGCTTTCAGCGAATCGGTTTGGGGAAACGCTTCGCCCATCGCCGAAATCGAAATGCAGGCCAACGCGTGAATCGGCGAGGGCTTGAGATAGGAGTCGGCGTCGCCGCCCACGATCTCGGCCAGCCACTGCATGTGGCCGTAGCCCACGACGGGCAAGTAGTCGAGGTTCAACAATTTGGCGCCCAATTCAGCTTCGGGCGCATAGCCGGGGAGGGGCGGCACATCGCGCGGCGGCTTCGAGGGCCGCGAGGTGAAGATGACGGAGGTCTCTGGCACATACTCGGTCAGTTCCGGGCGGTCGTATTTCAGAATGGTGGACTCGGTGTCAATGGTGCAGGGCAAGCCGTAAGTGCGCTCGTAATCTTTGCCTAGCGTGTATTGTTGAAAAATTGAAAGCACCGACGAACGATGGATGTCTCGGGAGTGAAGCAGAATCTCATCTATCCGCACCCCCCAACCGGTAAAGGGGGCGCGGGGCAAAACCCGATAGGCTGTTTCGGCTGGATATTCCTTCTCTCGAATTTCTTCGGCGATTCGATGAGCGAGGTCCCGATAGTCGGGGCGGCCGCCTCTGAGGGTGATGGCGGCCACACAAATGGGAGCCATGTCCCACTCGCTGGTGATGCCCAGCGACTCGAAGGCCTCGATCTCGTCCAGTGTGGGCGCAACATCCCCCAACCCCAGCGCCGAGGCGAAGTGATGGATGGCGGCGATGAGCGCCGCGCGATACCCGCCCGGGTGAAGCAGAACGGAGTCCATGTCGAAGAGGTAGACTTGGAGGGGTTCGCTCATTTGAGGGCAATTGTATTCATTTGTGCCGTCTCTGCAATTCCGCTTCCACCTGCTCCAGCATCAGCCCGCGCTGGGCCAGCAACACGAGACTATGATAGAACAGATCGGCCACTTCGGAGATCACCCGCTCGTCCTCCTGTCCTTTGGCCGCCAGAATCACTTCAACCGCCTCTTCCCCCACCTTTTTCACAATTTCATCTTCGCCCGCGGCAAAGAGGCTGGCGGTGTACGAGCCGGGCTGGGGGTGGGCCTGGCGCTCTTGAATCACCTTTTGCAATTCATAAAGGAATGGCATTGAAATTCCTTGTAGGGGCAGACCGTGCAAACCTTTGGTTTGCCTGTGTCTGCCCCTGCTGTGTGTCTGCTCCTGCGCCGGGCGAACACATCGGTTCGCCCCTACGGTCGCACATGATTATCGCCAATGATGACCCATTTGTAGGTTGTCAATTCGCGCAGGCCCATCGGGCCGCGGGCGTGCAGGCGCTGGGTGGAGATGGCGACTTCGGCCCCGAGGCCGAGTTGCGCGCCATCGGTGAAGCGGGTGCTGGCGTTGACGTATACCGCCGCCGAGTCCACTTCGGCCACGAAGCGGTTGGCGTCCTCGTCATCGCCGGTGAGGATGCCGTCGGAGTGGCCGGTGCTGTGGGCGGCAATATGAGCGATGGCCTCCTCGAGCGAGTCCACGACTTTGACGCCCAGCACCAGCGAAAGCCATTCCGTGTCGAAGTCGTTTGGCCCGGCCGGTTCGACCGAAGGCGGCAGTTTCCGGCCGACGTTGGCGGCGTATCGCAATTTCTCCTCACCCGTCTGCCGATCGCGCTTGAGGTAGGCGCCGGTGTAGTGTTGATAGAGATAGGGCAGGGCCGACTCGTGAGCGCGGAAGGTGACGTTGGCAAACGAGAGACGCGAGACGAGTTGGGGCAAAAACTCGTCGGCGACGGCGCGATGGACGAGGGCGGTGTCGAGCGAGTTACAGACACTGGGTCGTTGCACCTTGGCGTTGTAGATCACCTCCAGCGCCTTTTCTAAATCGGCAGACTCGTCTACGAATAAATGGCAGATGCCGATGCCGCCGGTGATAACGGGGACGCGGCTGTGTTCGCGGCAGAATTGGTGCAGGGCGTTGCCGCCACGCGGGATGATGATGTCTATGTATTCATACAGATGCAGAAGTTCCATCACCCGAGCGCGGTCAGGGTCGTCAATGAATTGCACAACATCCTCAGGCAGGCCGCTCTCGGCCAGCGCGCGGCGAACGAGGGCGACAAGGGCGCGATTGGAGTTGAGAGTCTCACTGCCGCCGCGCAGAATAGTGGCGTTGCCGGTTTTGATCGCCAGCCCGGCCACGTCCATCGTCACATTGGGCCGCGACTCGTAAATCACCCCCAGCACGCCGAGCGGCACACGTTGTTTGCGCACCCGCAAGCCGTTGGGCAGTGCAGCTTCGTCGAACGACTCGCCCACCGGGTCGGGCAGTTCGGCCAAACGGCGTAAGTCGGCAGCAATGGCGTTGAGGCGCGACTCGTTGAGCAGGAGCCGATCTTGCATGGCCGGGGAGAGTCCGGCGGCTTCCGCCTCAGTCAGGTCACGGGCATTGGCGGCCAACACGTCCGCGCAATCGGCCAGCAATTGATCGGCCAGCCGAAGCAGGGCGTCATTCTTTTGTTGTGTTTTGGCTCGCGCCAGTTGACGCGCGGCGGCGCGAGCGTGTTTTCCCATTTCGATCATCATAAGACTCTCGACAATTTACCACGAAGTCAGAAAGGCACAAAGTTACACAAAGCCTTTGTGACTTCGCGGTGACTACAGCAACACCAAATCGTTGCGATGGATTACTTCGTCGCCGTAATTGTAACCGAGCAGGGTTTCGATCTCTTCGGAGCGGTGGCCGAGAATTTTTTGCAGGTCGGCCAGGCCGTAGTTGACGATGCCGCGGGCAATTTCGCGGCCAGCCAGGTCGGTGACACGCACGGTGTCGCCGCGCTCGAACGATCCCTCGACTGATTTGACTCCCACCGGCAACAAGCTACTGCCGTGATGCAACGCCCGCGCCGCGCCATCGTCCACGCTGAGGCGGCCCGCAGCGTGACCCCCGGCGAGGATGTAGCGCTTGCGACTCTCGACGGCGGCCCCAACCGGATGAAAGCGCGTGCCGACCGGCTCGCCGCCCACGATGCGGGTGATGATGTTTGGATCAACGCCCCGGGCGATGACGACGGCGACCCCGGAGCGGCGGGCGAGATCGGCGGCTTGCAGTTTGGTGATCATGCCGCCTGTGCCGAGTCCATTCCCCGTCCCACCGGCGGCCTGCCACAGAGAGTCGGGGATATCGGGGGCGGACACGTCGGCCACAAGTTGGGCCCCCGGCGCCCGCCGGGGATCGGCGGTGAAGAGGCCGGGCTGATCGGTGAGCAGGATCAATAGATCGGCGTCCACCAGGTTGGCGACGAGCGCCGATAAGTTGTCGTTGTCGCCGACTCTGATTTCTTCGGTCGCCACGGTGTCATTCTCGTTGACGATGGGGATGACGCCTTGCGCGAGCAGAGCCATGAGGGTGTTGCGCGAGTTGAGGTAGCGGCGGCGGTCGGCGAGGTCAGTGCGGGTGAGGAGGACTTGAGCGACGGTGACGCCGTAGAGGCCGAAGAGTTGTTGGTAGAGAGCCATGAGGCGCGGCTGGCCGACGGCGGCCAACATTTGTTTGGCCGGGACTTCTTTGGGCAGTTGCGGAAAGTTGAGGGCTTCGCGTCCGGCGGCCATGGCGCCGGAGGAGACGAGGACAACTTCGTGGCTCGTTTGACGTAGACTCGCCATCTGCCGCGCAAGTTCGACCAACTGCGGCGGCGAGAGGCGCGGGCTTCCGGCGGTGAGGGTGGAGGTGCCGAGTTTGACAACAAGTCTCATGGTCGAGTGGTCAGGTAGTCGGGTAGTCAACGGCCACAAGACTACTCGACTACCTGACTATTGAACTAATCGGTAGAAGCAGGACCGCTCGCCTGTGTGACAGACCGGGCCGGCTGGATCAACTTTGATTAGCAGTGTGTCGCCATCACAATCGGCGCGTAGCTCGCGGACGCGCATAGTGTTGCCGCTAGTTGCGCCTTTTCGCCAAAGTTCATTGCGGCTTCGACTCGAGAACCAGGCTTCGTTGGTTTCTTGGGTGAGGCGCAGCGCCTCGGCGTTCATCCACGCCACCATCAGCACTTCGTTTGTTGTTGCGTCCTGCACTACGGCGGTAAGCAGGCCGCGATCATCAAATTTGAGTTCCATACGAAATTATTCACCACCAAGGCCCAGCCTTCACAATGTGAAGGACAGACACAAAGTTTCACAAAGGTTTATCTTCATGTTCCTTCGAGTCTTGGTGGCTTTGTAGTGAGATCATTGCCTTATCAGTACCCCACGCGCCGCCAGGTAGTTTTTCACTTCCCCGACTGTCAGCACTTTGTCGTGGAAGAGGGAGGCGGCGAGGGCGGCTTCGGCATGGCCCTCGGTCAGCACCGCGGCGAAGTGGTCGAGTCTGCCCGCGCCGCCGCTGGCGATGACGGGGACGGGGACGGAGTCGGCCACCGCTCGAGTCAATTCCAAATCGTAACCGTTCTTTGTGCCGTCAGCATCAATGCTGGTGAGCAGAATTTCGCCCGCGCCCAATTCGATAACGCGTTTCGCCCATTCGAGGGCGTCGAGGCCGGTGGGAGTGCGACCGCCAGAAACATAGACTTCCCATTGGAGGCCGGAAGTTGGAGATTGGAGATTAGGCGAACGCTCACGTTCGACAATTGGAGATTGGGATTTTGGGATTTGAGATTTTCGTTTAGCGTCAATCGCCACGACGATACATTGACTGCCAAACTTCTCCGCGCCGGCGGTGATCAGTTCCGGGGTTTTGACGGCGGCGGAGTTGATGCTGACTTTATCGGCGCCCGCCAGCAGAATGGCGCGCATATCGTCCACGATGCGAATGCCGCCGCCGACGGTGAGGGGCAGGAAGACCTCATCGGCCACCCGCCGCACCATCGGCGCCACCGTCGCCCGGCCCTCGGGGGTGGCCGAGATGTCGAGGAATACCAGTTCATCCGCGCCCTCGGCATCGTAGATTTTGGCCTGCTCCACCGGATCACCGGCGTCGCGCAAGCTGACGAAGTGGACGCCTTTGACCACACGACCCTCTTTGACATCGAGACAAGGAATGATGCGTTTGGCTAGCATTGGAATGTCATTGTACCAAAGCGGTTATAATGCCTTCACTAATTCGTATGTCGTACACCGTCAACCATTCACGTCTCGCTGTCGTCGAACCCAAATTGCGCGATCTGCTTCCCGCCGATCTGTACGCGACGATGTGGGTGGACCCCACGTCGGCCAACCTCACCCGCGTCTTTGAACATCTGCGAACCCTGCAACGAATTTTGCAAGACTACTTGCCCCGCCAGGTCACCGAGAACCCGCCGGAGCCGGGCGAGGTGCGCTACGAGTGGCAGGAGGGGGCATTGATGTTCACCGACCTGGCTGGCTTCACCAAGCTCATGGAGGCTAACGCGGCGCGTGGACGCGAAGGCGCTGAAGCCCTGCTCAAAGTCTTTAACTCATACTTTGCCAGCATGATCGAAATCATCAGCAAAGCGGGCGGCAACCTGCTTGAATTCACCGGCGATGCTATGCTCGTGCAATTCCCCGCTGATCAGCGCGGCCAGCACACTGCCCAGGCAGTGCGGGCTGGATTGCGAATGCAGCGGGCGATGAACAAGTTTGCCGACATCGAAACTTCGCAAGGTCCGGTTTCGCTGGGCATGAGGCTGGGCATTCATACCGGACGCTTCCTCACTGCCGACATCGGCACGCCGCGCCGCATGGAGCATGTGCTGTTGGGCCGCGCGGTTCTGCAAACCAAACACGCCGAGGCCGCCGGGCAAGTGGGCCGCGTTTGCCTCACTGAAAAAGCAATAGCTGAAGTGAAAGGCCTCTTCAACTTTGAGGCGGGCCAACCGGGGTTTGCCTTCATCATGGATAATCTTACTACGCAACAACTGGGCGAATACGATCTCGCCGCCTTCACCCGCCGCCCCGCCAGCACGCTTTTGCTCGACCGCAGTGAGGACGGGTTGGTGGAAGAGATCGCCAAAGCCGTCGAGTCGGTGGAACCCCTGGCCTGCTACATCCCCGAACCGGTCCGCGATCTGCTTGTCGAAAGCGCCTGGCGTCGCCGCATCTCACCGGAGTTCGTCGAGCCGACGGTAATGTTCGTCAACCTGCTCGGCCTGACCGAGGCGCTCGAACACGCGCAAGCCGATGAACTACCCAAACTCGTCGAAACATTTTCGCGCGCGCTGGCGGCCATTGATGCCGCGGTTGCCATTCGCGGCGGCGTTCTCAAAAAAGTAACGTATCAACTCGTCGGCTCAGACATGATGATCTATTTCGGTGTGCCGAACGCACACACCAACGATCCCGCTCGCGCCGCCAGCGCCGCTCTCGCCGTGCGCGACATCATCACCAGCCTCAAGCCGCCCGCCATCGGCGGCCAGCCCGTCAACTTGCGTTGCCAGATCGGGCTTTCGAGCGGCCCGGTCTTCGCCGCCGAGATCGGCGAGCCGCGCGGCCGGCGCGAGTTCAACATCATGAGCGACACGGTGAACACCACCGCCCGCCTCGCCGCCCGTGCGACCGATAATCAAATCCTGCTGACCGAGTCGGTGCATCAACATCTTGGCGAGCGATTCATTTGCGAACCGCTCGGCCCGGTTTCGCTTAAGGGCCGGCAAGCGCCCGTTCCGATTTACGCCCTCACCGGCAAACCTGCATCGCCTCAGCTAAGTCAATCTGACCCTCGTACAATGCGCGGCCAATGATCACCCCGGCCAGTCCGGCCCGGCAGACACGTCGCACATCTTCAATCCCTGCCACACCGCCCGAAGCAATCACCTCTAACTCTGACTCGCGCATCAACGTTGCTGACGACTCCACATTGACGCCGACTCCGATCCCGTCACGTGATACGTCGGTGAAGATGAGGGTGCGGACTCCTTGCCGACGCAACCGCCTTGCCAATTGAGTCGCCGTGGTCGCCGTCGCTTCGGCCCAGCCTTTCACCCGCACCCGACCCTCTTTAGCATCCACGCCTACTGCGATCCGCTCCGGCCCAAACTCGGCCAAAGCCTGATCCACCAGCGCCGGTTTCTCCACCGCCGCCGTACCAATCACGACTCGGCCCACTCCGAGTTGCAACGCGCGTCGTAAGTTTTCAATATCACGTAAACCACCGCCGAATTGAATGTTCACATCAATGTTGACTATTTTTTCCAGCAGGCGCCAGTTTGCTTCCGCCGCTTCTCCGAATGCGCCATCGAGATTGACGACATGAAGCCACGTCGCGCCCGCACTTTGCCACCGCCGCGCCATCTCCACCGGGTCAGCGCCATAGACCGTCGTTCGACTCAGATCGCCCTGCGCCAATCTCACAACCTGACCGTTGCGAAGATCAATCGCCGGATAAACCTCAAATTGACATTTGTCGTTTGACGTTTGTCGTTTGTCTTCACCCATGCTCAACAAAATTCCTCAACAACGTCAGCCCCACACTCTGCGACTTCTCCGGGTGAAACTGAATGCCGTAGAGTCGCCCCCGCCCGACGATAGAGGGATAGAGGCCGCCATAGTCGGTGACGGCCAGCACGTCGTCGGGATGGGCGGCGCAGTAGTACGAGTGATTGAAATAGGCAAATGATCCCGCAGGCGAATTTTGGAATAGTGGGCTTTCCCTTTGTGGCTCGATTTGATTCCAGCCCGTCTGAGGGATTTTTAGATTCAAGTTTGTAGTGGCGGCTTCAGTCGAGCCTGAAAGGCTAAGGCCATTACTACGAACCGGGAAGTGCACCACGCGCCCCGGCAACACTCCTAATCCCTCATGTGTCCCCAGCTCTTCTGATTCTTCAAACAGCACTTGCATGCCAACACATATTCCCAGCAGAGGAGTGCCTACGCGCACCACTTCGCGCACGGCATCACCTTGCCCGCGTGTTCGCAGTCCCTTCATCCCATCCCCGAACGCGCCCACGCCGGGCAATACGACTTTCTCGGCGCGGAGGATCGTTTCGGCATCGTCGGCCAGAGTCACTTCTGCGCCAACGTGTTCGAGCGCCTTTTGCACCGAGCGTAGGTTGCCAATACCATAGTCAATCAATGCAACTTTGGTCATTTCTTTCAATGCGGAGACGTTCCAACGGAACGTCTCTGCAAGGTTCCTTTTGTCGAAGGTATGCCCCCACCCCGTCGCGGGTCAAGCATCGTCGCCGCATCGAGGGCGCGGCCCAGGGCCTTGAATAGCGCTTCGGCTTGATGGTGATCGTCGCGGCCATAAAGCACGCGGGCGTGAACGTTAGCGCGGGCGGTGACGGCGAGGGATTCGAGGAAGTGTGGGATGAGGCTGGTCGGAAATTGTCCAATGGCCGGGCCGCGCCACCCGGCATCCACCACAGCATAGGGCCGCCCGGAGAGATCAATCGCCACAAACGCCAGTGCGTCGTCCATCGGCATATAAGCCGACCCCATGCGGACAATGCCTTTGCGGTCGCCAAGCGCCTCGTTGAAGGCTTGGCCCAATACTAACGCAGTGTCTTCAATTGTGTGATGGGGGTCAATGTGCAAATCGCCGACGGCTTTCAAGGTGAGATCGAACAAGCCATGCACGGCAACGTGTGTGAGCAGGTGATCGAGAAAACCGACTCCGGTCTGAATCTCATGTTGCCCTGTGCCGTCGAGGGCGAGGGAGAGGGTGATGTCGGTTTCGGTGGTGTGGCGGTGGACGGTAGAAGTTCTCATGGGCCAAAGTGTTGGTTGGGTATCAAACGTCAAACGTGAAACGACAAGTGCTGACGATTGCCGTTTGACGTTTGTTGCCTCATATGCGTCGCAGCGCCTCAACCAGCGCCTCCGTATGTTTCGGCTTTCCGGCAGAGATGCGGAGGCAGTCGGTCAGGCCGGGTTTGTTGAAGTGGCGGACGAGGATGCCGTCGCGTTCGAGGGCGAGTTTGAGTTCGCCGGCCTCCCGGCCAATGACGCGGCAGAGGATGAAGTTGGCGTGTGATGGATAGACCGTTAAGAAAGAAATTTCGATCAAGGCTTCGGCCATGCGGTTTCGTTCGGCGACGAGTTTGGCGACGACTTCGGCCATATAGTCCGAGTCTTCGAGCGAGGCAATGGCGGCGGCAGAGGCGGCGACGGAGACGTTGTAGGGTTGTTTGATCTTCCACAGGTGCGGCATGAGGGCCGAGGGGAAAATACCGCAGCCCACGCGGAGGCCGGCCAGCCCGGCGCGTTTGCTGAAGGTGCGGAGGACGATCAGGTTGTCGTGTTCGAGCACCCATCCAGCGTGTCCCGGTGTTCCAGAGAATTCGATGTAGGCTTCGTCGAGGACGACGACCAGGGGCAAAGCGAGGAGGCGGCGCAGGTCATCGTCAGAAAGCAAACCGCCGTCGGGGTTGTTGGGAGAGGCGAGAAACAAAATTTTCGGTAGGGGCGCACTTGTGTGTGCGCCCACTGCTGGGCCGACACGGGCAAACGTTGTTTGCGGGTTGGCTCCTACGGCAACGCGTTCGATCTCGGAAACATTCACCGAAAAGTCGTCGCGGCGGAGGATTTTGATCAGGGTTCCGGCATTGATGGCGGCGTCGAAGGCGTACATACCGAAGGTGGGCGGGCAATCAACAACGGCATCGCCGGGGCGGAGGAAGAGGCGAAGGATGAGGTCAATCAATTCATCTGCACCGGCACCACACAAAATGTTTTCGGCGGGCAGGTTGAGGTCGCGGGCCAGGGCGGCGCGGAGGGCGGTGGACTCTGGATCGGGGTAGATGTTGGAGAATTGGAGATTAGAGATTGCGGCCAATGCTTTCGGCGAAGGCCCGTAAAGGTTTTCGTTGGCGTCGAGTTTGATGATCCCGGATGAGGGGCGACCGAGCCGCACCGATAGCACCTCGAACGGCACGATGGGGATGTAGGGTTCCATCGTGAGGATGTCGGGGCGGATGAGGGACTCGATGTTCATGGTATTGAGAGTTGCAAACGACAAGGGTGAAGGACGTTTCACGATCTCAACGATGCCGCATTCTCGTGCGCCGTCAATGACTCAGCGCGGGCGAGGGCGGCGGCAACGGGGCTCAGGTGTGCGGCAGTGGCGGCATCCAATGAGATGATGCTGGTGATACGAACGAAGTCCAAAACGTTGAGCGGCGAGGCCAAGCGCGCGGTGCCGCCAGTGGGCATGACGTGACTGGGGCCGGCGACGTAATCGCCCAACACTTCAAACGACCACTCGCCAACGAAGAGGCCCCCCGCATTGGTAAGGCCGTCAACCCAATCGGCGGCGTTCTCTACCGAGAGGCAGAGGTGTTCGGGCGCAAATTCATTCGCGAGGCGAACAGCGGTGGCAAGATCGGGTGTAAGGATGATGCCGCCGCGATTCGCAAACGATTGGGCAATGATGTCGGCGCGGGAGAGCGATTCTATTTGGTGGGCGATCTCTTGTTGAACGGCTTCGGCCAATTTGCGCGACGGGGTGAGGAGAAGCGCAGTGGCCAGGGGGTCGTGTTCGGCCTGAGCAAGCAAATCGGCGGCGACCCAGGCCGGGTTGGCGGAGTCATCGGCGACCACCACTGTTTCGGTCGGCCCGGCGAGGCCATCGAGTCCCACAAGTCCGAAGACTTGCCGCTTCGCCAGAGTCACAAACAAGTTGCCGGGGCCGACGATCTTATCCACGCGCGGAACGGACTCCGTGCCGAAGGTCATGGCGGCTATGGCTTGCGCGCCGCCGAGACGATAGACGTGCTCAATGCCGCAAAGGTGGGCGGCGGCAAGGATAACGGGCGGCACATCGCCATTTGGTTTGCCGGGCGGCGTGCAAACGACGATCTCTTTCACGCCCGCAACTTGCGCCGGGATAACGCACATGAGGAGTGAAGAGGGCAGAGGCGCACTGCCGCTGGGCACGTAGATGCCGACCCGGTAGAGGGGCGTGAGGCGCTGGCCGAGCGTGCCATCGGCGGATTGCCATGAGCGAATGGGCTGTTGAGCATGAAAGGCCCGGATGCGGTCAGCGGCGAATTGAAGACTGGAGACTAAAGACTGGTCAATGGTGAGTCTTGCCTCGACAGCCAGCGAGTCAAGTTGAATGCCGTCGATCCGTTGTGTCCAGTCGCGGAGGGCGGCGTCGCCGCGGGCGTGAACGTCAGCGAGGATGCGGGCGACGGCGGCATCGGGGTTGAGGCCTTCGCCAAAGATTCGGGCGATGCTGGCAAGGAGAGACGGGGGAGTCCCAAGCTTCGCTTGGGCGTCGTCGCCAATGAGGGGATGGCGGGTGAGGCGGGAGGTATCAGTATAGAGGTTGATCATATGCTTCGCCCCTACACTACACGGCAAGTGCGTCCAGCACCGCCTTATACCGTCCCGGCTCTTCTTCAAAGATGTAGGCGACCGGGGAGACGATGACGCCACTGCCGCCGATGGCGCGCAATTGTTGCACAGCCTGTGCGATACGGTCTTTGCGCACGATGATGTTGATGGCGTACCACGCGATCTCGCGTTCGGTGTGCGCGACGACCGGGGCGACGGTCGGGCCTTGCAAGCCGCGCAGGTCGGGTTGAGTGAACATGCGGCGGGAGATCACTTCGGGCGAGTCGCCGCGCATATTGGCGGTAACCATGAAGTAGCACTCGGCGCGAAGGTGGGCTTCAAAAAATTCGAGCAGTTCGCGGGCGACGGCGAGAACGTCGGGCCGGGTGTTGAGGGCGGCGCGGTTGGCGATGAGGCAGGCTTGTGATCGAAGAATGACGCCGTCGGTGAGGGGCGTGAGGCGATTGTCGCGCAAGGTTTGGCCGGAGGAGACGAGGTCGGCGATCATATCGGCGTAGCCGATGGCGGGCGCGACTTCGAGCGTGCCTTCGGCGTCAATGAGTTGGAAGGGCGGGAAGTTATGTTCGGTGAGGAAGCGGGCAGTTAAGTTTGGATATTTTGTTGCGATACGAATCAGACGATTAGAGATCAGAGATTGGAGATTGGAGATTGTCGCCGCCATAATGTCGGCCCCCCACTCCTCCGGGACGGCGAGGGTGAGGGCGCAAGCGCCGAATCCCAGTTCGTCGTGCAGGATCAATACATCACCATCTTCGCCGCGTTTCTCAGCGATCACATCTAGTCCGGCAATGCCGAAATCAATACTGCCAGAGCGCACACCGACGACGATGTCGCCGGGGCGCTGGAAGAGGACGACGAGGCCGGGGACGGCGGGGATGGTGGCTTGATATTGGCGCGGGTTGGGTTTGTAGATCGGCAGGCTACAGGCGGCCAGAAAGTCGAGGGCGTCCTGTTCGAGGCGGCCTTTGGAGGGAAGGGCGAGGCGAATGTCGGAACGGGTCATAGAAATAAAAAAGCCCTCACCAGAGACCGGGAGGGCTTGTGAGTCGTTAAGCGAAACTAACCAGTTCTCCGGTCGGGCTGGGCTGAAAGGAAATGATGATGATGAAAATTGGCGATCATCGTGGCGAAAGAATAGCACAGAGGGAAGGCGTGGTCAAACAGAATTTTCAGGCGATGGATTGGCAATTAAGTACAAACCGCCTCTCGCTGTTGCGAGAGGCGGTTGCGGTTGACTATGGTTTGACCCGGTCGTACAAAGTTTGCGCCCAATTCATCAACATCTGTTGCTCGGCCTCGGTCGGCTGGCGGCGGCCTACGCCGTTCAATGTCAATGCCACTTTCATTTGATCGGCCACCGCCGGGTCTTCGACCTGTATCGTCACCGCACCCAATTCACTCAGCCAGTTGTTGAATTCGGCCAGTTCGGCCTCGGACAAGATCTTGGCGAGATCGCCACTGGTGGTCGCACCGTTGGGGCGGCAATAACCCGCTTGAACTTCGCCGTTGCGATAGATCGTCAGGTCGTCGCAGAATCCGGCGATGCCGCCTTCGCGATGCCACGTCAGCGCTATCGTTGACAGCACCACACTGCCATCTTGATTTGTGTGATACTCGTATTGAACACCCTCGGCTTCCAACACAACCGAGAAACCGGGAGTGATCACTTCGGCGCAAGCCATGTCGGGTTGAGCCAGCCCCAGACAGGCATCGGGCCATTCCATCGGCGCGTTGCTGACTACTTTGATTTCGTTCGGGCGAAGGCCCAATATCGCGGCTAATGCATTGACGGCAATGGTTTCGACTGAGGCCGAGTCTCCGGGAACAGGGATAACGGTTGAGCCATCCGTGTCGGTGTGATATTCATATCGTTTGCCGTCCGCTTCCAGAATGATACGAAAACCGGGGGTGATGACTTGCACACACACAATGTTATCCTGCGCCAAACCAAGACAGGCATCCGGCCATTCAACGGCTTCGGTGCTGATGAATTTGATCCGATCCACAGGAACTTTGAGAATATCAGCCAATGCCTGCGATGCGGCGCGTTGAGCTGGGGTGA
>Ga0247727_10006402_pt1 | contig 23185 bp, 22 predicted proteins | sample WisWelCaveWW1625_FD_202498 | JGI IMG/M metagenome (GOLD analysis project Ga0247727, IMG submission 202498) | Biofilm microbial communities from Wishing Well Cave, Virginia, United States - WW16-25 | ecosystem: Environmental > Aquatic > Deep subsurface > Groundwater > Cave microbial mat | place...
GCCGTCTCTGGTAACCCTTACAAAGTCGTCGCCAACATCCCCTACTATCTCACCTCCGCCATCATTCGCCGCCTCCTCACCGGTCAAATTAAACCCTCCCTCATCGTCCTCACCGTTCAACGCGAAGTGGCCGAGCGCATTTGCGCCGCCCCGCCGGCGATGAGTCTGCTGGCCGTGAGCGTCCAATTCTATGGCCGCCCACGACTCGTCGGGGGCATCCCGGCCGGCGCGTTCTATCCGCGGCCCGATGTGGACTCGGCCATCGTCCGCATCGATCTCTTTGATCAGCCTGCTCTGCCTGACTCAGACGTAGATCGATTTTTCCAAATTGTAAAAGCGGGCTTTGGGCAGAAGCGCAAACAGTTGCGCAATGCGCTCTCGGCGGGGCTGGGACTGAAAAGGGCTGAAGCCGATGCCTTCCTGCATCGCGCCGAGATTGACCCGGCGCGGCGGGCGGAGACGTTGATGATGGAGGAGTGGGTGAAGTTATACAGAGTAATTGGTAAACGGTAATTACCATTTGCCAATTACACAAGACTTTCCTCACACTGATCCCGAAATCCACACGCCCAACAGCGCGTCGTCAGGTTGTGCGAGCGCGAAACATCCTCAGCCCCGGCATCGGCGCGGATGTCGTCGAGTAAGGCCAGCAGTTCTGCTTCCAACTCGGGCGTGAAGTCCACCGCTAAAATTTTGTCGGCGTATTTGATCAGCCCGTGAGCCGGGCGGCGGTCATAGGCCTCTTCCACCAGCAGGCAATAGGCCGCGAGTTGAAAGATGTGTGAAGCATAGGCCCCGCTGGCCGGGGCGCGGCCCGACTTCACTTCCACCGGAATAATCGCCGACCCCTCGCGCACTAAATAGTCCGGTTTGCCCGTCAACTGCAATCCCGGCGAGAAGATTGGTTTCTCCACTCGTCCCCAGGCGCCAGTATCGCTATACACCACTCGGCCCATCGGCAGGCCTGCCGCCTTTTGCGTCCGCTGAGAGAGAAACCACAACAATATGGCGAGCAGGATGAGGAACAGGGGGAGAAACATTTACCATGAAGTCACGAAGACACAGCCCTCACCAAGTGCGGGGCGGACACGAAGAATACTTTGTATCTCTTCGTGCCTTTGAGTCTGGGTGGTGAATCATTTGAACAGAGAGAGGGCAAAGATGGACAGGGCGGCGAGAAACAGAATCAAGGCCGCGGCGCGCAAGGCAGCGGCGGCTTGCACCGTCTGCCCGTGCGCGGCGTGCGCCGCCGTCCCCTCCGCCAATTCGCGCACATTCGCCGACCGCAAGCCGCGCACATATCGCAACCACCACGCCCGGCGGCAGAAAACGTAATCACCGATTTCAGAAGCACGGATGACGCGCATAGAGATACAAAGGTAAACACGTGTACGGGTACACCTGTCTACTTGTCTACTTGCCTCCCTGTCTCCTTCAAAATCTCTTTGATACGCGGATCCCCCGCATACACCCCATGATACTTCTCCGGCAGAACCGCCGCAATGCGGCACATGATCTCATGCGTGTAGTGATCAAGCACCTCGCTTTTGAGCACGCCCCCCTCCGGCGCGGGCAGGGTGAATAACGGGCCAATCGTCACTCTCAGTTTGGGGCGGCGCAACCGTTTGAGTTCGTCAAAAGCCGTTTCGCCGCCGGTGACCCCGATGGGCATCAATGGCACGCCGGCCTTGACGGCAAGGAAGGCCGCACCGGTCTTGCCTTGACCGAGCCCGCCGGTGCGGCTGCGCGTGCCTTCCGGGGCCATGCCCATGGTGTGGCCCTGTTTCAAAATCTCAATTGAGGCTTTGAGCGCCGCCCGGTCGCCGGAGCCGCGATTGATCCACACCCCGCCCACATGATCTATGACCCATTTGTAAAACGGGTTGGATTGGTATTTGTCAGCGGCCAGCACGATCATATCGTGCCGCCGCACACCGATGAAGATCAGTGGCGGGTCCACGTAGCTCAGATGATTGATGACCATCAAAAACGGGCCGGTCGGCGGCGCGTGCTCTCGCCCGGAAATTTTGGTGTCCGAGAGGGCCCAAAAGATAAAATCAAAAACCGAGCGGAGAAATTCTTTGAGCGGATACTTTTCTTTCATCGGGTTCGACCCTGCGCGAAAGCCGTCCACCGAATGACATCGGCCACACCAGTCAGGATGATAGAAAATGAAGCGCTGGTGTTTGAGGGAATCGGATCGGACAGAATGATTTTGCGGTAGCCGACCACCGCGCCGGAAGAATTATACACAGCGGCGACGACGGCGACTGATTGCACTTCAATGGTTGTGGGATTAGTGACCGACCCGCTCAGGGTGATGCCGCCGCCAAAGGGGACGCCGCTGAGGTCGTTCACCGTCAGGGTGGCGAATCGATCGGCCAGCCCCGCACCGGAGTCGGCCTGAGTGACCGACGCGCCCGCGCGCCCCGCGGTGCTGGTGGGAAACATTGCCGAGAGCGGCACGGCGACTCCCGGAGGGATCAGATCGAGCGGTGAATAGGCGGTGGCCGTTTGCTCGCCTAACCTGACCTGCACCGCCAGATTGACGACGGGCTGATCGCCGCTGTTCACAAACTCGCTGAAGCACAGCGTCCTGGCTGAGGGGGTAGGGGCGCAATTAAAGTCGCCGACGGTGAGGTTGAGCGGGGCAATGGTCGGAGCGACGAGGGGAGCGGCGGCGTCTACCCTGCCGGGCGGGATGAGGATCGTTTGGCCGAGTTGCAGTGCGTCCGGGTTGATACCGACGTTCAGCCCCTCCAATGCTTCGAGTGTGACGCCGAAGCGCACGGCGATGCCGATCAACGTGTCGCCCCTCTGCACGATGTAGGCGATGGGAGTCGCAGTCGGGGATACTGTGGGCGCTTCGGTAGGGGAGAGTGTCGGGATCGGAGTCAGTGTCGCCGACACCGGCCAAGGTGTTGGCGTCAGCAAGGCGCGGAGAGTCGCAGTCGGCTCGACGGGTACGACGGTTGGAGTCGTGGTGCAGGCAGTCAATAACGTTACCAGCAAAATGAATCGGGTGAGCATAGGAAATAATTATACAGACTCATCTTGACTCATCTTCTGTCGAGGCCTACAATCCCCTTCGCAATATAACGATGGCGGGGGAGAGACTCTGTTGTTGAAAAGAGCGCCGAAGGGGCAAGGCGGATGCGTTGCGACACATCCCTCGAAACTCTCAGGCAAAAGGACCTCGCTGTCGCATCCTCTGGAGAGCGTTCAATTACCGATGGGGCAAACCCCGTAGCGCAACTTTCCTGGTTGCGCGGCACAGGGCGAATCTCTCAGGTCCAAGACAGAGGGACGCAAATAGCGCAAAGCTGTTCGCGTCCCTTTTTTGTTGCATGGGCGAAGCATTCGCCTGTCGTGTTTCCCTCAATTCATACTGCCGGGCGAATGCTTCGCCCCCTACAGGAGACCCATTGTTATGAATATTCCAACCGATCTGAAATACGCCAAAAGCGACGAATGGGTGCGGGTGGAGGGCGACACCGCCGCCGTCGGCATCACCGACTACGCCCAGAACCAGCTCTCCGATATTGTCTTTGTCGAACTGCCCTCGGTGGGTGCGGCCTTGAAGCAGGGCGAGACGTTTGGGGCCGTGGAGTCGGTGAAGGCGGCTAGCGATGTGTATCTGCCCATCGGCGGCGAAGTGACGGCAGTGAACGACGACCTCAGCGCCTCGCCCGAACTGGTGAACAGTGACCCCTATGGCAAGGCCTGGATGGTGAAGATTAAGATCACCGACGCCAGCGGCCTGAATGATCTGATGGACGCGGCGGCCTATGAGAAATACTGCGAAGAACGCTCTCACTGAAAAATTTCGGCCACGAATTTCACAAATTATCACGAATTGATTTGAGAAAGAAAACAAATTCGTGTCTATTCGAGTCATTCGTGGCAAGAGACTCATGTCCTACGTCCCTCACACCGACTCTGATCGCAAGGCTATGCTGAAGGCCATTGGGGTCCAAAGCATCGCCGAACTCTTCCACGACGTTCCGGCCAGTGTGCGCTTCCCGGAACTTGATCTGCCCGGACCCCTCTCCGAGCCGGAGACTCTGCGCGAACTGGGCGACCTCGCCAACTCCAACGCCCACGCCGGCGAGTCGCTGTGCTTCCTCGGCGCGGGCGCCTACCATCACTTTATTCCCTCTGTCGTCAATCACACCATCCTGCGTGGCGAGTTTCTCACTGCTTACACCCCCTACCAGCCCGAAGTATCGCAGGGCACCTTACAAGTCATCTACGAATATCAATCCATGATTTGCGCGCTGACCGGGATGGATGTTGCCAACGCCAGCCACTACGACGGCGCAACCTCGCTGGCCGAAGCCGTGATCATGGCGGTCAATCACTTCCGCCTCAAACGCAAAAAGGTGATCTTCTCACCCACCGTCCATCCGCACTATCGCGCCGTGGCCCGCACCTACACCCAGGGCATGGGCCTGACCCTCACCGGCGATGATGAACCCGATCTTGGCTTGAATGATCTCCTGCCCAGGCTCGACGGGGAGACCGCCCTGTTCGTCGTCCAATATCCCGACTTCTTCGGTTGCATCGAAAATCTTAAGCCCACCGCCGCCGCCGTACATCAAGCCGGCGCATTGCTCTGTGTCGTCGTCAATCCCATCGCCCTCGGCCTGCTCACACCGCCCGGCGCGTTCGGGGCCGACATCGTGGTGGGCGAAGGTCAACCGCTCGGCATCCCGCTCTCTTACGGCGGGCCCTATCTTGGTTTCTTCGCCACTAAAAAAGATTACGTTCGCAAAATGGCGGGCCGCCTCGTCGGCGAGACGATGGACGCCAATGGCAAGAAAGGCTATGTCCTCACCCTCGCCACTCGCGAACAACACATCCGCCGCGAGAAAGCCACCTCCAACATCTGCACCAATCAGGGATTGATGGCCATAGCCGCCACCGTCTACCTGTCGGCGATGGGCAAGAACGGACTCCGCCAGGTCGCCGAGACCTGTTACCATCGCGCCCACTATGCCGCCGACCGTATCTCGGAACTCGATGGGTACGCCGTCACCCGCGACCGGCCCTTCTTCCACGAATTTGTCGTCCACTGTCCGCGCCCGGTGGCCGAGGTCAACGCCGAACTCTTCAACGAATTTGGCATCATCGGCGGCTACGAACTGGGCAACGATTACGCCCATCTCGATCAGCACATGCTCCTCTGCGCCACCGAAATGAACACGCTGGATGACATTGAGGAATTAGTGGGTGCGTTGGAACAGCTAGGATAATAACGAATAACTTATAACCAATGCCAACATTGGTTATAAGTTATTCGTTATTAGTTATTGCCATGACCGAACCCCTCATTTACGACTACTCTTCCCCCGGTCGCGTCGGCGTCAACATGCCCGCGCCCGATGTGCCACTGGCCGAACTGCCCGCCGGGCTGGTGCGCGACGAATTGGATTTGCCGGAAGTCTCACAACTCGACGCCATCCGGCATTTCAATCACCTTTCGACTCTGAACCATTCGATTGACAAAGGCTTCTATCCGCTCGGCTCGTGCACCATGAAATACAACCCGCGCCTCAACGAAGACACGGCCCGCCTGCCGGGCTTTGCCTTTTCTCATCCCCTGCAAGACCCCGGCACAGTGCAGGGCAACCTGGCGCTGATGTATCAATTGCAGGAATGGTTGCGCGAGATCGGCGGCTTTGTGGCGGTGAGCCTGCAACCGGCGGCGGGCGCGCAGGGCGAACTGACCGGCGTGCTGATGATGCGAGCCTATCATTTGGATCGCGGCGACACGGCGCGGCGCAAGATGCTGATCCCCAACTCGGCGCACGGCACCAACCCGGCCACCTCGGCCATGGCCGGCCTCGACGTGGTGGAATTGCTCTCCGATGATCGTGGCAATGTTGATCTCGAAGCCCTCCGCAAGGCCTGCGGCCCGGACGTGGTTGGATTGATGGTCACCAATCCCAACACCCTCGGCCTGTTTGAGGAACACATTCAGGAAGTGGTGAAACTGGTGCATGATTGCGGCGGCCTGGTTTACGGTGACGGCGCCAACATGAATGCCATGATCGGCATCGCCCGCCCTGGCGATCTCGGCTTTGACGTTCTCCACTACAACCTGCACAAAACGTTTTCGACGCCACACGGCGGCGGCGGCCCCGGCAGCGGCCCTGTCGGGGTGTCCGAGCGGCTGAAGGAGTTCCTGCCCGCCCCCCTTGTCGCCATCGTCGAGGAAGGTGAGGGGGAGGAGCCGCCGCTGTACGGCCTCGTCACCCCGAAGAAGACGATTGGCCGGATGAAGTCGTTTCAAGGCCAGTTCGGCATGCACGTGCGCGCCTACACCTACATTCGCGTCCATGGCGGTTCCGGTCTGCGCGAAAATTCGGAGATGGCGGTGCTTAACGCCAATTACCTGCTGTCGAAGATCAGGCACGCCTATCACTTGCCCTATGACCGCACCTGCAAACACGAGTTTGTGCTGGAGGGTCACTGGGACGATGCCCCCGGCGTGCACGCCCTCGACATCAGCAAACGACTGATGGATTTTGGCATCCACCCGCCAACCAATTACTTCCCGCTGATCGTGAAAGAAGCGCTGATGATCGAGCCGACCGAGACCGAGAGCAAAGAGACGCTCGACCACTTCGCCGACGTCATGCTGACGATTGCCAAAGAGGCTCACGAAAGCCCGCAAGTGCTGAAGACCGCGCCGCACATTACGCCCGTGGCCCGACTCGACGAAGTGCGGGCCGCGAAAGAGTTGGTATTGTGTTGTCGGCCCATACCGGAGTGGGCGGCATAGTTCTCTCAGACCCCTAAGGTTTTAGCGGCGGACGCGCTCGAACTGCGAGCGACTGCCGCCAGAACCTTAGGGGTCTTTCAAATCATTCGTGTCCATTCGTGTTTATTCGTGGACTCGAAAAACTCATTCGCCATTCATGTCCTCCACAAGCTCCGGTGATAAAATGTCGCCAAATTCTCTCGGTGTTCTCCAAGTCTCTATGGTGAATATCAAAAGGCGGTGCTGTATGTCGGCCCAACTCAAACTCCTCAGTCTCTTCCTCCTGGCCGTCGCGCTGGCCGGTTGCGCCCCAGGCACGCAAATTGGCGAGGGCCTGACCTTGCCCGAAAGCCCTCTCCTCTCCACCTTCGAACGCAAGTCCGGCCTCATCGCCTACGTCGGCGCGGATGGCAACATCTATACCGTCGATCAATCGGGCAACGACCCTGTTCAATTGACGGCCGACGCCCAACTGGAACAAAGCCAACCGGTGCATGTTTATCAATTCCCGGTCTGGTCGCCGGACAGTGAGTCGCTGGCCTTTCACAGCTTCAGCGGCGCGAACGATGAATTCAAATCGTCGGTCTACACGGTTGGCAAAGATGGCAAGGATTTGGTCGAAGCCTACACCAGCGACAAAAATCGTCCCATCTACCTCTCTTGGTCACCCGACTCGAAACATCTGTCCTTCATTGCCAGCGTTGGCGCTAGCAGCGGCATAGCGCTGAATATGGTTCCGGCGGCAGGTGGAGAGACGACGACCCTCGACGTTGGCGGCCCCTACTATTGGGATTGGCAACCCGACAGCGCCGGGATGTTCATCCACAGTGGCGGCTCTACCCGTCAGAACCCCGGGGGCGCCCGCCTCTCCCTGCTCACCGTCACCGACGGGGTCGCCGAAGATGGCTTCCAGTTGTCGTCGGCCCCGTTCCAGACTCCCGAATTTTCGGCAGACGGCTCACAAGTGCTTCTGGCCGTCGAGCAGGACAACAAACAAAAACTGGTGCTCACCGACCGGGCCGGCAATGTGCAGAGCGAACTGGCAACGTTTGACTCATTGGTCGCCTTCAGTTGGTCGCCGGACGGCAAACGCGTTGCTTACATTCAGGACGCCGGTGATGGCAAATTCGGGATCACGCACGGCCGACTGCATTTCGTCGAGGTAGGTGATCCTACAAAGACGGTGGCCGTCGAAGCCGAAAATGTCATCGCCTTTTTCTGGTCGCCGGATAGCACCCAGGTGGTGTACTTCGTTTTGCATGAGACGACGAACGACGCCGGGGAACCCGTCTTCTATCTGGAAATGTCCACCGCTGACCCGGCCACTGGTGAGATCAAGAGTCTCGTTCCGCAGTTCATCTCCACCCGCGAATTTTTGCAGACCTTCGCCTTCTTCGATCAGTATGCGCGCTCCAGCACCCTCTGGTCGCCCGACAGTCAAAACATTTTGTTGTGCATTGACACCAGCGAAGGCCCCGGCATCTTCGTCATCCCCGCCTCCGGCATTACCCAGCCGCGCTTTTTGGTGCCGGGCACAATTGCTTTTTGGTCGTGGAAGTAATTCAGCCGATAGCAAACCGGAAGAGCTGAAAGAATGTCACAAAAACAAAACGAGCCAGTGGCAACAAACTGCCACTGGCTCGTTTTCACTCTAACTCAACCTTCCGTCGGTTGCGCTGGCGGCTCGGGCGGCGGTGGGGTCGGTTGCATCGTAGCTTGCGCCGCCGTTTCTTCCACTGGCTGTGGCATTGCGGTGCTAGGAGCTGGTTCCAATTCTTCCAGCTTGGTCGGTTGCCTCTGGTGTTCGGGGAGCAGTTGCATTATCATCGGCGGCAAGCCTTCAGGAATCTGCTCGCCACGGGCGATGGCTTCAGCACGCGCAATCTCTATGATCTCCAATGCCTCTGCGCCACTCAGATCACTACGTTCCAGCAAGGCACTGACTAAAGCGTGAACCTCCGAGGCATGTACATGTAACAAATTTTCCACTTGGGTTTCCAAAGTTCGCCAATACTGTTCAATTATTTTGTCCTTTTCACCCTGTGACATACGATCACCATCACCTAATATTGTTGAAACCATGGCCTGGCCTTTGAGTGGGGGGCCAAACATGCCTGACACGTATAAAATCCAAAGACTGTTACGAATGCTGGCGTAATCACCACCTACACTTGCAAAAGGTTCTCCAAAGAAGACAATCTCTGATGCGCGCCCAGCTAGAGATACCATAATATTTACAACGAAGCGGCGCAACGGAATAATATGCCATTCTTTGTTATCAACAAAATAGTTGTAGCCCAGCGCTGTCCCACGACCGATAATTGAAACTCGCACTATGCGCTGATCGGGAATTAAGTAGTGGTGAACAATCGCATGACCAGCTTCATGATAAGCTAGAACACGTTTCTGATCCTCTTCCAGTTCTTCAAGAGGTTTCTCAAGGCCAAAATACTGTTCCTGAAATGCCAAGTCAATGTTGCGTTGCGAAACACTCCGCCGACCGCTGAAGAGCGCAATCCGCACTGAATCTTTGGTAATAGCGGACATGATGCGCGCCGGAGTCGCCCCAGCAGTATCCGATACAATCGCTTCTACATCGACCGTCTCATCGTGGGCGATCTTGCTTAAGTAGTATTGGACAATTTCACGGCGCCCCGTTTTGTCGGGAACATTGACTTCAATAGAGCGATCAAAACGACCAGGGCGGGTCAGCGCTGGGTCGAGCACATCGGGGCGGTTGGTCGAACCCATATACAGCACATGCCAATCGCGCACCGGCGGTTTCTTGCCCAGGAAATTATAGAGCCGGCCTTGTAGTTTTTCCCAACGGCTCATTTCAGTGATGCCGTCCATTTCATAGAGCAAGCGCGTGAGCGAGCCACTACCGCCACCCATCCCCATTAGCCCCATGCCGCCGCCGCCCATCACCCCGCCTCGGCTGGCGCCCACCGCATCAATCTCATCAATGTAGGCAATGCAGGCGCCATACTCTTTGGCCAAATTTCTGGCTCTACGACAGAACTGGACCATTTTAAGAACATCTACACCTATAAACATCGCCCGGAAGCCGGAGCCTTCCATTGACATGAAGGCGATGCCCGCCTCGCCAGCCATGCACTTGGCGAGCATGGTTTTGCCGGTGCCGGGCGGGCCGTAGAGCAGAAGACCGTTGATAAAATTACCGCCCATCTTCTGGAATTCGGTGCGGTCGGAGAGCAGGGAAATCCATTGCTTGACTAGCGTAACCAATTGCTTCTGGCCTTTGTAATCTTCCAGGGTGAGCACCTTCGGGTCGCCTGGCAAAATCACTTCGGTCCTGGAGCGGGACATGAACCAGAAGATGCCAACGAACATCAGGATGTTGATGGAAAGGATACTGATAAGCTGGAAGAGGAATTGTAAGGTAACCTGCAGGCCAAGCAGATAGACGTTGAGTGCATCCGTGCTTACAAAGGATAAGAGAAGCGCAATCAGGGCTAGGAAGCCGATCAGCCACAATATCCAGGTAGCTTTAAAGAAGCGGAAGAAGCGGTTGTGCCAGCGGTTGTGTTTGGCGCTGATACTGTTTTTGGATGGCGGTATGGGACGGCCAACGGCTTGAGTGTTGGGTCGGCCAAGCCAGTTTCGTTGTGGGGTGTTTCCGTTGCTCATTCAGACTCTCCGGTCATCAAGTTTCACAAAGTTTATACCACTTTTTTATACCTGACATAAACTCTAACTTATTTCTCATCGCACCTGTGGTTTCGGTGCCACGCCCACAAGGGGCCAAACTACGCCATCCAGATGGCGGTCGTCGTTGAGGGCAATGATGGCGACTTGACCGTCGTGGATGCGAATGCGGCTGATGGCAGTATTGTTTGAGTGAAAGCTGACCAGCGAGTCGGGCGGCAGTTTGAGCAAATGGGTGACGAATGAATTAAACAGCCCGCCATGGCTGACGACGGCCACCTTTTGATCGGGATGGGCGGCGACGATGTCGCCAAACACGGCGGCGGCCCGACCGATAATCGCCGCCCGGTTCTCCGCGCCTGGGGGGCCGTGGATCCACCAATCGCCATTCGGGTTGGCCGCCTTCCAGGCCTCGATCTCCGGCCCGGTCAACCCTTCCCATATACCAAAGCGGCGTTCCATCAACCGCTCGTCATACTGCACTGTTAGACGATGCCGGGCGGCAATTACTTCAGCCGTCTCGCGGGCGCGAACGAGGGGACTGCTGTAAAACGCGTTGAAAGTTTCGCCGCTGAGTCGGGCGGCGACGGCCTGCGCCTGTTTGCGCCCAACGTCGTCGAGTGGCGGGTTGGCCTGGCCCTGCACCCGGCCCTCGGCGTTCCAGACAGAGCGGGCGTGGCGAATGAGGTAGAGGAGAGTCAAGGCTTGGGCTTTTGGAATTTGAGGTTTGGGATTTTGTTTACCCCGCCTTCTTCTTTGGGAAGCGACTCAACACGGTTGCGGCCTCTGGCAGCGTCACCTTCTCGCCCACTCTCAACTCTTTGCGCGCCTTCTCCGGTTTGTCGCTGGCCGATTGGAAGATGAACAGCGGCGTGCCTTCGGCGGTGTACTTCAGTTCGATATGGGCTTGACCCGATCGAAAGCCTTCGGTGTCAATCGAGCAACAGGTCACCTCGCCGATGACGCGGCCTTTGTCGTCCACCACCGGGTCGCCGTTGTGAGCCATACGCCCCGACTTGGCGTTGAAGCGAAAGCGCACCACTTCGCTCTTGCGAGCCTTCTCCTGCGCGATGAAGGCCTTGCGCCCGACGAACCACGGCTTGTGAGTCTTCACATAGCTCTCGAAGCCCGCATCACCCACACCCAGATCAAGATGCCCGGCCATCTCGTCGCCGTACAGCGGCAGGCCCGCTTCGGTGCGAAGCGAGTCGCGGGCGGCGAGGCCGCAGGGCTTCATCCCCAGTGGCCTGCCTGCTTTCAGCAGCGCATTCCACAACCCCACAGCCTGGCTCGGATGAACGAACAACTCGAAACCCATCTGCTCGCCGGTGTAGCCGGTGCGAGCAATAATGAGATCGAAGTCGCCCACCGTGCCAGTGCAAAGCCCGGTGCGCTTGAGGGCCTTGATGCGTTTTGTCGTTGCCGTATCTGCGCCAAGAGCCAGGAGAATATCGCGCGCCTTTGGCCCCTGCAAGGCGATGTCCACGCGTTGATCTGCGCCTGAGGATTCGTCGCGCAGGTTGCGAAGGGCGAGGCGGTTGCCTCCGGGCGCGGTCGCCCACGGACGATCTGAATCGATCATCACTTCACCGTTCTTCACCGCATTGACCCAGGCCCAGTCTTTGTCGTCGTTGCTGGCGTTGACGACGATGAGATAGTGATCGTCGGCGAGCATGTAAATGTAGCAGTCGTCGAGGACGTGCGCGTTCGGCGCAAGGAATTGCGAATACATGCTTTGGCCGGGGGTCAGCGCGGCTACTTCGTTCGTCGTCACCGAATCAAGAAATGCACTCGCGCCTTTGGCATCCCACACACCCATGTGGCTCACGTCGAACAGTCCGGCGGCCTGCCGCGTGGCGAGGTGTTCCTCCAGCACGCCCGTGTATTGCACCGGCATCTCCCAGCCCGCAAACGGCACCATCCGCCCGCCGAGGGCGCGGTGAGTGTCGTTGAGGCGAGTCTGCTTCAGCGGCGGGTCGGCTGGTTCTTTCCACTCAAAAGCTGGGAGGCTGGAGACCGGAGACGGATGACTGGCAGCGCCGATATAGTAAGGTTTGGCAACAGAGACGGCGTCCCCTTTAGCCGGAAGTTTGTCCACCGCGTTGCCCTCGCGCACGGCAATGGGGCCGGGAAGTTTGGCGAGGAGGTCATGCGGATCGAACAGGATGTAACCATCCGAGAGATCGCGCAGCCACGTTTTCACATGGGAGGCCGACTCTGCCGGGACGGTGACCAGGAAATGGCCGCGTCCCATTCGGGTGACCGCTCCCTTGCAATGATGGCTCGTCGTATAAATCTCCGTGACCTGACTCTCGCCATCGCTCAATATGTACACATCATTAGTCGTCGCCCAGTTCAAAAAATCGTCGGCGCGCTCCCCGGCGACTTCGATTTGGGCGTACTTGCCTTCGGGCCTGGGGTCGTCAATGTAATAGAAGTGCGGGTAGCCGTGCGTCGTCGGCCTGAAGTCAATGCCAACGGCTTGGGCAAGATCGCGGATCTTAACTTTGACGTTGTTGAGGGTGTCGAAGTCCACTTTGGCCCGGAAGATGTCGCCCTTGCGCCCGGAATACGAATAAGGTTTGCAGGCGGTGAGGGCATTGCCGATCAGTTCGGCGAGGCGGTCAATGTGTGTCTCTTTGAATCCGCGTTGAGTCACCCAGGGCGTGCCGAGGCGCAGGCCCGAAGGATTAAGGGCGGACTTGTCGCCGGGGATGGTGTTGCGGTTGACGACGATGCCGGCGATGTCGAGGATGCGGGCAGCGAGGTCGCCCATGAGCGGTGCGCCGTCCGGCCCGACGATGGATTTGCAATCGAGGTTGAAGAGGTGTGACTCGGTGCCGCCGAACGGAATTTTGAAGCCGTGCGCCTTAAGTTGATCGGCGAAGCGGGCGGCGTTGATGACGGTTTGTTTTTGGAGTTGTTTGTACTCGGCGGTTTGAGCAAGTTTGAAGGTCAGGGCCAGGGCGACGAAGACGTTGACGTGCGGGCCGCCCTGCTCGCCGGGGAACACGGCTCGGTCAAGTCTTTTAGCGAGGGCGAGATCAGTGGTGAGGAGACATGCCCCACGCGGGCCATTGAGGGTTTTATGAGTCGTAAAACTGGTGACGTGGGCATGACCGATGGGGGAGGGGTAGACCCCGGCGGCGATCAACCCGGCGACATGGGCCATATCGGCCAGCAGGTAGGCCCCCACCGAGTCGGCGATTTCCCGGAAGCGTTTGAAGTCGGCGGCCCAGGGGTACGACGAGTAGCCGACGATGATCATTTTGGGTTTGTGCTCTTTCGCCAACCGTTCGACCTCATCCATGTCAATCTTTTCAGTTTGGGGGTTGATAGTGTAGGGGACGATTTTGTAATACTTGCCACTGCGGTTGACGGGCGAGCCATGGGTGAGGTGGCCGCCGAAGAGCAGGTTCATGCCCATCACCGTGTCGCCGGGGTTGACCAGGGCGTTGTAGACGGCGTTGTTGGCCGGCGCGCCGGAGAGGGCCTGCACGTTGACGTAGAGTTGATCGGCGCTGTAGCCGTTGGCGGCGAAGGCTTCGGCGCAACGGCGGCGGGCCAGGGACTCCACGATGTCGGCGTATTCGACTCCCTTGTAGTAGCGCGGGTCGGCGTAGCGGCGGTAATGACCGAGGCGGGCTTCGGAGTCGAGCAGGTCGCTCTCGGCCATGAATCGGGTCTCATCGTCGGGATAACCCTCGGCATAGAGGTTGTGAAAGCGGGTGCTGAGAGACTCCAACACGGCGTTGGGCGCAGTGCTTTCCGAGGCGATGAGGATCAGTTTGCGATACTGGCGTTCGGCTTCGATATCGGCCAATTCGGCCAGTTGGGGGTCGAGGTCACGAAGGGTGCCGCGGAAGAGGAAGTCGGACATGGGGGCTCCTATGGGGTGGAGAGTAGCGACTAACGCCTGGTGATTGGATTGTAGGCGGGGGGAGAGGGGTTGTCAACGGAGGGACGATTATTTGGAGTCTTGCTATTGGCTCTCACTTTCCCCAACCATTCCCTCCCAACCCTAACGCTCAACCTCAAAAAGTTGTTGCATAATATCGGGCGTAGACACTTTTATCCAATTTTATTTGCTTATCTGTCTACACCATTGCTATCATGGACAGAAAGGGGATGATGGCCCGACACAGAATAGCCTAAATTGAGTCTCACTCGCGTCGTCAGTTGGTTTGTCACTCACTCAAAATTCAAGGAGACCGCATGGACTATTTGAAACACCTCATTCGTTTTTTTCTCTCTAGGGTCGTCAGCAAACCAACGGTTCCGGCTTATGTGATGATCAGGCCCGTTCGCATTGAACGGAGGATTGAATATCGAAGATAGGGTGCGTCACTTTCAGGGATGGTGGATTAATTGACGAAGCGGGGCTGAGGAGAATCCTCAGCCCCGCTTCGTCTTCATCCCACTTGCCGCCTCAGGGTATCCATATCAAAATACATCCGCTCGCCCCAGAATTTGTCGCCCTGGAGGGGGAAGACGATGATGAGGGGAAGTTCGATGTGGCCGCCCCGGGGTGGGGCCCCAAAAAGCTCCTTGCCATCGTGGGCGCCTTTGAGCACCGACTCTTCGACGACACCCGCCTCGCCAATGTATTGATTACGCAGATCGAAAGTGGCATCCGGCACGGCGTCGAATAGACTCTGGTAAAACGTGGCGACCTGCTCTTTGCCCCGGAAGGTGAGGCCAGTGGCCATGATGATGTAAGTGGGGTCGTCGCACAAGGTGGCGAGCAGGCCGGGGATGTCGCGGCGGTTCTCGGCGAGGACGTGCTTTTGCCACAGGCGGCGGATTTGGTGCAGGGTCATCAGGATTCTCGGCCACGAATTTCACGAATTAGAACGAATTGGTTTGTATCTTCGTGGAGATTAATGCAATTCGTGGCAAAGATGTTGTTAGGGCATTTCGAGGATACGCCAGAGATACCACGAGGCGACAGTGCGATAGGGCCGCCAGGGTTCGGCCAGGGCTTGCATTTCCTCGATGGTGGGGATGTCGGAGAGGTTGAAAAGTTTTTTGAAGCCCTGCCGGATGCCGAGGTCGCCGACGGGCAACACGTCAGGACGGTTGAGGGCGAACATGAGGAACATATCCGCCGTCCACTGGCCGATGCCTTTGACCTGAATGAGGTGCTCGGAAATTTCTTCATCCGCCATCTTGCCAAACTTGCGCGGCTGGATGACCCCGGCGTTGAACTTGGCGGCCAGGTCGAGGATGTAGGTCGCCTTTTGCGATGAGAGACCGGCGGCGCGCAGGCGGGGCAGAGGGACGGCGAGGACTTTGACGGGTTTTGGGAAGCGGCGTTTCGGGAAGAGATCGAGAAAACGGTTCAGGATCGCCTCGGCGGCCTTCCCGGAGATTTGCTGATAGATGATCGATTCGGTCAGAGTCCGAAAGGCGTTGCGCGTAGGGCGGAAAGTCGGTTTACCATTGGCGGCGATGAGCGGCGCAAGGTGTGGGTTGCGGCGCAGATGGCGCAAGGCTTTATTGAGGTCGAGGTTCGACGCCAGGACGCTTGAGTTTGTTTTGGTCATGAGGTTCCGAGTCGCAGAGTCAGACCACAGGGGCCGTTGTCAGGCAAGACGCTAATCACAACCGTGTGTGTAGTGCGAACGGGCAGATTGTTGACAGGCCGAAGTTGACAGCCGTTGGCGAAAGAAGTCCAGCCATAATCGCCGGTGGGGATTTCAACAGTGACGTTTTGGCCGGGCGGGGCGTCAATGGTTTTATCTGCCGGGCCCCAGATTGTAAATTGTGCGCCGTAGCTGGACTGGTTGATGACGGTAAGGCGGCCAACACCCGAAGCCGCTGGGGCCTGTGTGGGTTGGGTATTGCCGGAGGATGTGGTTGGCGTGGCCTGCCCTGCGGGGCGCGGGGTGCGCGTAGGTGCGTTGGAATTGCTCGCGGCCCTGGTTGGGATGACCAGCGCTTTGCCGTTGCAGTCGGTGAGGGCGGAGACGTTGTTAATGGTGATGACGATGCGACTGCCCAGTTTGGAAACCTTGCCAGTGACGCGGACACATTGACCGGAGCGAAGGCCGCCTATGTAGTCACGTTTCAGATCGTAGGAGATAATTTGAAATTGTGTGTCTTTGAATCGAATGTAACTGGCAGTTTGATCGGCGCCGACGGATCTGACCGTGCCGGTGGCACACAGGGTTTGGCCGACGTTTGAGGCGGCGACTTTGGCAACGTCGGCGCAATTTTTTGCGGGCTGGCTGGTCGCTTTGACGGCCGAGGGCGTGGCGGTGATGGCGGCGAAAGAGTTGGCGGCCTGAGTAGTGTGGGCGGTGAGACCGTAGAGAAGAAAGAGGACAATGGCGGCACATCCAACACTGGCCAGTGATTGCCACCACGAGTGGTTGGGCTGTTTTGTCATTGTGCCATCCCCTCCGCGAGATTGAATGGGAGTGGGCGAAATAGGGCTTGAACCTACGACCTCCGCTTTGTAAGAGCGGCGCTCTAACCAACTGAGCTATTCGCCCGATGGTGGCGATTATACCATGTGGATTTCGTTGTATATTTATGACCGAGGTTGATCCACGAAGTCACGCGAAGTTGCATCAAGTTTTTCTTCGTGTTCATTCGTGTGAATTCGTGGAAAGGACTTTATGCTTTATCTTCGTTATCAAAAAAATGATGAGGCGCGATACGGCTGGCTCGAAGGCCAGCGGGTAGGCGCGGTGATCGGCAATGTGTTTGGCGACTCGAAGCGCGGCCCGATTGTGGCCGAGTTGCGCGAGGTGGCCTTGTTGCCGCCGGTGCTGCCGAGCAAAGTCATTGCCGTCGGCCAAAACTATCTGGCTCGCGTTGAAGAGCAGGGCCTCGAGTTGCCTGATATCCCGCCGCTCTTTCTCAAGCCACCCAGCGCCATCATCGGCCACGGCGACGAGATTGTGCTGCCGCCCCAATCGGCGCAGGTAGAGCACGAAGCTGAGTTGGCCGTCATCATTGGCCGTCGCGCGCGCTGGGTGTCAGTGGAAGATGCCTTGAAGTTCGTGTGGGGCTACACCTGCGCCAACGATGTGACGGCGCGCGATATTGAACAGCGCGACTCACAAATGACGCGGGGCAAGGGCTTCGATACATTCTGCCCGCTTGGCCCCTGGGTGTCAACAGATGTTGATCCCTCGGATGTCGTCATCACCTGTTCAGTGAACGGGCAGGTGCGGCAGATGTCGTCCACCCGCGAACTACGATTCTCGGTGCCGCAGTTGATCGCCTTCATCTCCTCGGTGATGACGCTGGAGCCGGGTGATGTGATCCTCACCGGCACGCCCGCCGGAGTGGGATCGCTCGTGGACGGGGACCAGGTGGCGGTGGAGATCGAGGGCATCGGGACGTTGTCGAATCACGTGCGGACGGCGTGATAAAATCGGCGGCGTCCATCAAAAAAGACGGCTCACCGGGCCGTCTCTACGTGTCTGGACTTACGCAATTTAGTGGTTTGTAGCACCCTGAGCGGAGGGCGACGGCGAAACTTCGTCGCACGCAGTCGAAGCCTGCCCTGAGCCTGCCGAAGGGGGTGTGTTGCCTAAGTCCAGCGTATATTCGAGAGGAGCGATGTGAATGGGACTCAAACCTGATCACTGGATCAAAAAGCTGGCGTTGGAGCAGAGGATGATTGAGCCGTTTGTAGAGTCGCAGGTGCGTAAAGGTGTGATCTCTTATGGAGTGTCGTCTTATGGCTATGACATCCGCGTGGCCGACGAGTACAAAATCTTCACCAACGTCTTCTCTGCCGTGGTGGACCCGAAGAATTTTGATCCCCAAAGCATGGTGGATTTCAAGGGAGATGTTTGTGTCATCCCGCCCAATTCGTTCGCGCTGGCGCGCACGGTTGAATACTTCCGCATCCCCCGCAAGGTGTTAACGGTTTGCTTGGGAAAATCCACCTACGCACGCTGCGGCTTGATTGTGAACGTCACCCCCTTTGAGCCGGAATGGGAAGGGTTTGTGACGCTGGAAATCTCAAATACGACTCCTCTACCCGCGCGCATTTATTCCAACGAAGGTATCGCTCAGGTGTTATTCTTCGAGGCCGACGAGGAGTGCGAAATCTCCTACGCCGACAAGAAGGGCAAATACCAGGCCCAACAGGGTGTGGTCTTGCCACGATTGTGACTCTACCCCGGATGATCTCACCCTTCACTCATCTGCCATCAATACAATTTTTACGCAACTTGCATAGAGTCTTGTGTGATAAAAACAGGTTTGATGAGATAAGGAAGAAACCATGCTCACTTACGAATCCTTCTGGCAACCACAGCTCGATGTGGTCTCAGCCCTGCGGGCTGAAGTCGAAGGCCTCATTCGACTGGCCGACGTTCGCACTTCGGATCGCGGCGAGTCTGTCGTCTTCATCGGGCGACTGCTCACGTCGGCCGAAGATACCTATCACCTCCTCCGCGACCGCTTCCGCAAATTGGGCTACACTGCCCTCCTGCGCCATGAGAACGGCGAAGACGTCATTGTCGCCCAAAAAGGCGTCTCTATTCTCACTCGTTCCAATCCCCTGATCAACCTCCTGCTCCTATTGGCGACCATCGTGACTACGACGTTCGTCGGTGCGAGTTTTGGGCAGGCTAACCCGCTTGCAGCATTGCAGGTGGCCATCAACACCGGAGCTATTGCACCATTGCTCTCGGCCATGCAAGTCGGCGCGTCTTTCGCCGCCACATTGCTGATCATCCTCGGCGTGCATGAAATGGGCCACTATGTTGCCGCCCGCCTGCACAACGTCAACGTCACCCTGCCTTACTTCATCCCTGTGCCTTTCGGCCTCGGCACGTTCGGCGCATTCATTCAACTCAAATCGCCGGTCGAGAATCGCAAGGCCCTGTTCGATGTTGGCCTCGCCGGGCCGGTGGCCGGATTCGTCGTCGCCCTGCCGTTGCTAATCGTCGGTCTGCTTGCTTCCGACGTTGTCGCCGCCGCAGGTGAAGGGGGCCGACTCGGATCTTCGATCCTCATCCGCTGGCTGGTGGACTTGATTCACGCCCGCCCCGACGGGTACGCCGTCGCTTTGCACCCCATCGCCATCGCCGCCTGGTTTGGCGTTCTCGTCACCGGTTTCAACCTTCTGCCGATAGGTCAACTCGATGGCGGCCACGTCGCCTATGCCGTGTTGGGCAAGGCGGCTCGACCGATCGCCATCATCACCTTCGGCACCATGATCCTCGCTGGCTTCACCATCTGGTCGGGGTGGTGGACGTGGGCATTCTTCACCCTTCTCACTGGCCTGCGCCACGCCGAACCGCTCAACGACATTACCCCCCTCGACCCGGCGCGCAAATTTATCGGCCTCCTCACGCTGATCTGGTTCCTGCTCATCATCGTGCCTAAACCGTTCTGATGAAATTGACTCGCTTGACACGCCTCGGAAGACTTCGGAAATTTGAAAAAATTTCCGAAGTCTTTTTATTGCTCCTCCTCTCCTCGTGCCGGCCGACTCCGGTTCCCTCGACTCCCACTCGTCCCGCGCCTTCCACCCCCATTGCCGGCCCCACCTTCACGCCTGGCACAACACTCACCCCCGGACCCGCTCCAACTCTAACTCCGACTCTAACACCCACTATTCCCACTAACACCGTCATCGAACGCGGCGAACTCCCGCCCGGCTTCTCCCTTACCACCTATGCCGAAGTCTTCAGCCCCACCAGTTTGGCCTTCGGCCCCGATGGGCGACTGTATGTGGCCTCCACCAACGCCGTTGTCTACGCCTTTGCCGACACCGATAGTGATCGTCGCGCCGACAAACGTGATACGTTTGCCTGGGATGTTCAGATTCCGCTTGGCTTGTTGTGGGTCGGGAACACACTCTACATCTCGTACAACGGCGCGGTGAAGGCGGTGGCAGACACCGACGGCGATGGGATCAGTGACCGCGTCACCGTGATCGTTTCGGATTTGCCCGCCGATGGCCGGCATCAAAACGATAGCCTGGCGATGGGGACCGACGGCTACATCTACCTCGGCATGGGATCAACCTGCGATGCCTGCCTGGAGCGCAACCGCCTCAACGCTTCTATCCTGCGGTTCAAGCCTGACGGTTCGGAGTTGAGTGTTTATGCCTCAGGCCTTCGCAACCCCTACGACCTGGCCTTCAATGCGGAGGGCGACCTCTTCGCCACCGACAATGGCCGCGACGATTTAGGCGACGATCTCCCGCCCGAAGAACTCAACCACATTCGTGCTGGCTTGAATTACGGTTGGCCGGATTGTTGGGAGGGGAATAATGCCGATCCGATTTGCGGTGATGAAGTTGCGCCGGTTGCGATCTTTGAAGCGCATTCATCCGCCAATGGCCTGACGTTTTATGAGGGTGAAAACTTTCCTGCCGGGTATCACGGGGATGCCTTCGTCGCCATTTTTGGCTCGTACATCCTGCCGCAGATCGAACGCGGTGTGGCGCGCGTGAAGCTGACGAAACAGGGTGAAACGTATGTTGGGCAGAGCGAATGGTTCTTGAAAATTGATGGCCGTCCACTCGATGTGACGGCTGGTCCGGATGGCGGGCTGTATGTGGTGGATTATGAGAACGGAGCAGTGTATCGGATTGTCTATGGCGCGCCGTAAGCGACTCAGAACTTTTCAAAAATTGCTCTCCAACCGCGTCCTCGCGGTTGAGGCGGCAAACCCTCCGGCGCGCGCCCGCGAGGCCTGTCCTGAGCGAAGTCGAAGGGATGCGGGCTTTGAGCAATTTTCTCAAGCCATCGGCTCGAGAAGCCCGTCCGGCGTCGGCGGCGGAAACAGTTGTTGATAAACGGCGAATGCCTCCAGACTGCTCACCTTCATTTCACCATTTTCTATCGCCGCCTTCTGCTCAAGCGTGTCGTCAAAGATTCTGACGAAAGTTTCCACGCTCTGAGTCATCACCAGATCGGTTTGGGCCGGTCGGCCTTCAGTCAACGAATAAGCGCCGTTGGCGATCCGCATCGTCCACGCGCCGCCGCCCAGCCCGGTGATTTCCCAAAGCATCGTAAACGGAGTCTGTTTCGCTTTTTCGCGATCCCAAAATATTTGCTGGATGCGGATCAACCCTTCCAACGCGATGTGGGTGGTTGTGGGATCGGTTTTGGGTGTCTCTCGTCCCGCATAGAGTCGGAGTTGCTCTAATTCGTTCCAAGTGTGGATCAGGCAAAACCATAATGCGAAGCCGACCGTGCGCCTGCCCCGCGCACTGACGATGGGGAACCAGAGACGCCGGTCGAGGTCAGCGTCGTTCAACGGGGCGACGGCCCGGCGAATGGCCTCACGCCTGGCCCGGTACTGCGCTAACGATTGCGCGGGCGTTTGATCGGCGGGCCGCTTGTCGAACCATTCTTTGCTCTAGCGGTTCATGTCGCGAAAAGTCTGCAAGCTGCGTCCCCCTTCGCGCGTTCCTTCGTCTCCATGTGTTCCTCTGTTACCTCGGCGCTAACGCGGGCCCGGCGTCCAGGGCGGATTTCAGGTTAGGGGCGGCAGTTAGAAACTGCACCAACATAAGGCGAAGTCCGCCGTCGCGGACTCAGGCGGTGCAGAGAGTCGGCGTAGGCCGACTTTGCTTTGTGTTGCCGCGATTTCCAATCGCTCCAGAATTGAAATACACCCGGGAGTCCAGCACGAGATGCCTGTGTGTTGGACTCCCGGCGATTATAACGCTCAAGCCGAATGAGTTGCCGGGGGAACCGCCTCCCCTTCCTCCTGCCCGGCGACGGGGAGAGAGAAATGGCTTTGCGTGATGAGATACTGCCCGCCTCGTTTCTCCAGCACTGCCGTCAGCCGTCCGGGGAAGACCAGCTCTTGCCCTTGCACCTTCAGCTTGAAGGTCATGTCGGCGGCGGCCCAGGCCACATCCCCCGCCGCTGAGATCGAAGTCCAACCGAACTCCAGGGCGTTGGCTTCGGTTTGAGACCAATCGCTTTCGGCCTGAGCTTTGATTTCGGCCAGCCCGATCCGCTTCTCGTGAGCGCCGGTGCCGTACATGACGTTATCGGCATCCGGCGCGAGGATCGCCTTCATGCCCTCCCAGTCACGCTTGGCGTAGCTCTCGGCCATTTTGTTCAGCACCGCCTTCACAGCCGCTTCAGTGGTTGAATCGGCTTTCATGGTTTTTTCTCCTTGTTGAATTGATTTGTTGGTTCATGTTGTTTTCCGGGTGAAGTGGGACAAAGTCGTTCGCCCGCGAACGCTGAAACTTGTCCTACAACGTTTCAGGTGAAGGTAAGGAGCGATACCCTCTCCTTTCAATGCCTCGTCTGGGTTTGGGGCGGCGAAGTCCGCCGCACAAAACCCGGCGGGTCTGAGCTACACCAGCGATGACACATCTCAGCCTCAAACTTTTAGGCCAACCCGAAGCGCGTTACGGCGGGCAGGCTCTCAAGTTCCACAGCCGCAAGGTGCTGGCCCTGCTGATCTATCTCGCCGTCGAGGGCGGCGAGCATGGCCGCGAAAAGCTCATCGCTCTCTTGTGGCCCGACAGCGAGCGCGAGCAGGGGGAGGCCTCTCTGCGGAACACGCTGGCCCGTCTCCGGCAGGCGCTGGGCGAGGCCGAAGCGTATTTGACGATTGAGAAGGAGGCGGTAAGCTTTGATTTGAGCCGCCAGGATTGCGCCCAATGCCTGCTCAGCTACGTTTTGCCAATTAATCCTGGACTTACGCAATGGCAGAAATGATACGCCATATATGGCAAAGCGCGCTTGTTCCTGCCTGTATATGGCGGGTGCAAATGCCAATTTTCACCTTTTTGCGTAAGTC
>Ga0247727_10006403_pt1 | contig 23183 bp, 25 predicted proteins | sample WisWelCaveWW1625_FD_202498 | JGI IMG/M metagenome (GOLD analysis project Ga0247727, IMG submission 202498) | Biofilm microbial communities from Wishing Well Cave, Virginia, United States - WW16-25 | ecosystem: Environmental > Aquatic > Deep subsurface > Groundwater > Cave microbial mat | place...
CTTTGCAATCTTGTCTGGATGACTTGTCGCGAGCGAGCGTGAAGACATGCACCTCATCGTTTGCACCTGGGCGTTCAAGTGGGTAGGTAAGCTTAATCGCTGCCCGACAGTGAGTTGATGTCAATGTCGTGTAAACAATTACCGTTTGGTCTAAGATAGCTCCAAACATAGATTTCGCTGAATTCAGAAAATTCTCGTACGCTTGCTTGCTCTGGCCGCGCGGTTCCATGGCTAAAATGTAAGTATATAGGTCACGCGCCTGATGATTTACTGAATGTAGTGATCTGACAATATTAGCATATCGCTCTTTTCTTATGGAGTTGAACACATAATAAATTGAAACAATTAAAATAGAAAAAGTAACAACAAAAACGTAAACGGTCGATACAATAGATATGTTATTTTGCGCCGCTTGAAACTTACTCAACAGTTCAAACCCTGTGATGACCGTAAGTATTACTCCAACAAATCCAAACAACCAGCCAAAAAAGTGCTTCCATCGCCAGAGCCAAGCCTCTTCCAATATCGCCTCCCCAAATTGGTTTAGTTTAGCTGCCGTATTTCCTATCGGGCGCGTGGATGCGAAGAGTCAACATGAGTTCTTGCGTCACGATGATTGCTCCAGAAAAGGAAGGCGGCTGAGCCCTTCGGGGACGCGGCCGCCAACAAGGATCAGGCGGCGGTTTCGGCCGCTTGCGCCGGCTTGGTCTTGGCCTTCGGCTTCGACAGCAGCTGGAAGCGGGTGATGACGAAGCTTTGGTCGTAGATGGCGACCTCGCCGACCTGGCGCTTCTTCGGCTCGATGCGGCCTTCGAGCGTCACCGATTGGCCAACGTCCAACTCGACCAGCATCTTCTCATTGAAGCCTTGGTCGAACGAGATCGCCGACAGCCATTCGGTCTTGGTCCATTGGCCGTCCTTGCCTTCGACCAGACGGTCGGCGGCGAGCGATACCCGGACGATGGCGTCGGCGCCCTTGACCCGGTCGATGCGGCCGATGCGGCCTTGCAGTGTGAAGCGGAACATTTCTCTTCTCCCATGCGCCGGAGACTTCCGGCATCGCCCGCGGGACCTCTCCCGCGATGGGACGGGGTGCGCATGCGGGTATAAGGGCGCTGGCAAGGGGGCATGGGAACCACGCCCGGCAGGCTCGCCCCTTGCGGGCGCCCGCCCGCGTGCGAGCACAGCGGACCGGGAGCGGAGAGGATCGAGGGCTGGGGAAGTCGCCGTGTTTGGGAGAAAGGTTGCGCCGTACAACAAAGCCGCATCAACGCACCCGGCCAAAGGGATCGGACCTTTGCGCCGGGGATTCGCCGCCGTTTTATTCCGCGGCGATGGCTATAGCGGGCGCCGATGCAGCCGAATGCGTGCGTAACGGCTCGGGCAGCCAGGCGCTGGCTTTGAAGTAGCCCTTGGCGCGCCGGATGCGCAGGCTGCGCGGCCGCTACCGCCGGCGCGGACTTGACCGCCGCGAAATCCAGCGTCAATGCTCTTCACGCTGAATCACCGCTCACCCCCGCCGAAGTCATGTCGGAACTGACCGCCGAAGCCGTCGGAATCCGCAATGGTTTCGAGGAAGGCGCTTCCGCAAACGGGAGAGTGTGAAACATGGCTGACGTGTTCTTGTCGTATTCGCGGTTGGACCGCAATCGTCAAAGAGGATGTTGAATGATTGCAGCCGATCCACTCCACCAACAATCTCTGGGCAATCCCGCATGATCTCGAAGCGCGTCGACGACTGAATTCTGGGCATCAGCTTGTGCCGCAAAAACGCGTCTACCGTCGAGACCGCATCTTTGGCCTCAGCCACCTGTGTCGGCGAAAGCATGCTGGATCCTTTATTAATCCTGGCGAATCCAAGTGTAGAAACCCGCCGGGCCGAAGTTTACCGTGAAGCCATCCCTCGCGCCAGTTCCAAACGCAAAGTGGCGCCAAGCTCGCGGACTATTTGCCGTGGGCCGCGCTGATCGCGCCCGGCATCGTGCTCAATAAGGACGGCGCCTTCCAGCGCACTTTAGAGCTTCGCGGACCCGATCTTGATTCTTCCACGCTCGCCGAACTCGACGGCGCCAGCCGGCGGCTTAACAATGCGCTGAAGCGCTTCGGCTCGGGCTGGTGTGTGCATATCGAAGCGCGGCGCTCGCCCGCGCCAGGTTATCCCGACAGTCTATGGCCAGATGCGCTTTCCTGGCTGATCGACGAAGAGCGCCGGCAAGTGTTCGAAACCGCGGGCGCCCGATTCGAGAGCCGCTATTTCCTGACGCTCGCCTGGCTGCCGCCCGCGGAGCGGCAAGGCAAGCTTGAAAGCGTGCTGTTCGAAGGCGGCGAGGCCAAGGCCGGCGCGAGCGTCGATTACAGATTGCATCTCGAACGCTTCGCCCAAGAGAGCAACCAGCTGCTGGCGCTGTTCGAAACCCTGATGCCGGAAGCACATTGGCTGTCTGACGAAGCGACGCTCACTTATCTGCACGCCTGCATTTCCGACCGCGCCCATCGCGTCGCGGCGCCGAGCACGCCCTTTCATCTCGATGCGCTGTTGCCCGATGCGCCCTTAATAGGGGGCCTCGCGCCCAAGCTTGGGGCCAAGCATCTCCGGGTCATTTCGCTTCGATCGTTCGTCAGCGAGACCGAGCCGGGTCTGCTCGATGCGCTCAATCGGCTGCCGATTGCGTATCGCTGGGTGACGCGGTTCCTGCCGCTCGATCGCGAGGAAGCGCGCCGTGAGCTGGAGAAGACCAGAAAGCGCTGGTTCTCCAAGCGGAAGGGCCTCGCCACCATGTTGCGCGAGGCTTTGTTCAAGGAAGAATCTGCGCTCCAGGACAATGATGCGACCAACCAGACCGCCGATGCCGATCTGGCGCTACAGGAATTAGGCGCCGACAGCGTCAGCGCCGGCTATGCGACAATCACCCTCATCGTTGCCGAAGAGAGCGAAGACGCGGCCAACGACGCGGTTCGCCAAGTGCAACAGGTAGCCGACGGCATGGGCTTCGTCACCCAAGTCGAGAGCGTCAATGCGGTTGAGGCATGGCTCGGCTCGCTGCCGGGTTCGGCCTATGCCGATGTGCGCCGTCCGATTCTGCTGACGCCGTCGCTGTCGCACCTTCTGCCGACCAGCGCCGTGTGGGCGGGGCCGGAGCGCAATGGCCATCTCGATGACCCGCCTTTGATGCTGACGGCGACCGATGGGGCAACGCCGTTCCGGCTCAATCTCCATGTCGGCGATGTCGGCCACACCATGATCGTGGGGCCGACCGGCGCCGGCAAATCCGTGCTGCTGGCGACCCTCGCGGCGCAATGGCTGCGCTACCAGCGCGCTCAAGTCTATCTGTTCGACAAGGGCCGTTCGGCGCGCGCGACGATCCTTGGTCTTGGCGGAGACTTCTTCGATCTGGGCGTTGATGGCGCGCTGGGCTTGCAGCCGCTCGAACGTATTGATCTACCGGAAGAGCGCGCTTGGGCGCTCGACTGGATCGCCGGCCTCATCGCCGCCATTCAAGCCGGCAACCAGCTGCTCGGCATTCAAGCTTCGCAGCTGACCGAAATCCACGCTCTGCTAATCGCGCAAGGCCGCGCGCTCGAAGTCGAGCGCATGGAGCGGCTGGCGCGCGAACAACGCGCCCGCGAAATCCAGCGCCGCGCGTTCCCTACCGAAACCACCAGCACGCCCGATCCGGCGCGCTCGGCCTTCGAGAATTGAGGCGACGATGGATTCCGCGTCTGTCAATTCGTTCCTGGATCAATTCCTGGCCGTCGCCAGTTCCGGCTTCGGTCTGATCCAGGGCGACGTGAGCGCGGTGTTGAACGCGCTGATCGTGATCTCGATCACGCTGGCGGGTGCGCAATGGGCGCTTGCCGGCGAGGCGCCGATGGCGCCCTTCTTCCGCAAGGTGCTGTTCGTCGGGCTGTTCGCGTTCCTGGTAAACAACTGGAACACGCTTGTCACCGCCATCGCCCAATCGGGCGCCATGCTGGGGCTCAAGGCCGGCGGCGGCGGCATGAGCATGGCCGACCTGCACAATCCCGGCCGCGTGGGCGAGATCGGCATCGAACTGTTCGGGCGCACCGTCGCGCTCGCCGAAGGCATGAACATCTTCACCGACGCCATCCCGATGGGGCTCATCTTCATCGCCGCTTTGTTGGTGGCGCTCGGCTTCTTCGTGCTGGCGTTGCAGCTCTTCGTTTCGCTGATCGCTTTCAAGCTCGGCTCGCTTGCGGCCTTCGTGGCGCTGCCCTGGGGCGTGTTCAATGGCACCGCGTGGGTGGCGGAGCGTCCGCTCGGCTGGGTGGCCGGGTGCGCCATTCGCCTGTTTGTGCTCGCGCTCATCGCTTCGGTGTCGATCACCTTCGTCGATACGCTGCCGGCGACATTGAGCCTGGATGCGGGCGGCGCGCTCAACGTGCTGTTGTTCGGTCTGACCGTGCTGGCGCTGGCGTGGTTCGGGCCGCAGCTTGCGAGCGAAGTAGTGTCCGGCCAGCCCCATCTCTCCGGCGCCGATGCCTATCGCGCCGGGGTCGGCGCAAGCGTCACCGCCTTGGGCGGAGGCTACATCGCCTACCAATCGGCGCGCACGCTCGTCTCCGCGACGCGTGCGCTTGGCGGCGCTGCCGGCCGTGGAATCGCCGGCTCGCGCCCGCGGTCGTCGGGCGGTTCTTTTTCGAGCGGCGGCGCTGCCGGCGCGAACCGCGCCGTTAATTACGCGGCGATGCAGCCCACACACCTTCCAAGCCTAACGGGGGACGCGCATGAATTTTCCTTTCCGACAACCCGCCAAGAATTTCGCAAGCGCGCCGCCCGACACGCCTTACCGGCGCGCGCATGGGCTCGGCCGTGCTGTCGGCGCGCTCATGGCGGACCATCGCGTTTGCGAGTCTGGGCTTGGCGGTCGTGCTGGGCGGTTCGCTCACCATGGTGGCGCTGCAGAAGCGCACGTTCGTGCATGTGGTCGAAGTGAGCCCCGAAGGCCAGGTCATGAATGCGCGCGCCGCCGATGGAAGCTGGTCGCCAAGCGAAGCGCAGATCGCCTATCACCTCGGGCGCTTTGTCCGGCTGGTGCGGTCGCTACCCACCGATGGGGTGGTGCTACGCGAGAATTGGCTTGAAGCCTACAGATTTCTGACCCCGCAGGCCGCCGCGCAGCTGACGGAAATCGCCCGCGCCGACGATCCGTTCCTCTCGCTCGGCCGCGTCGGGCGCACCGTGCATATCCGCGCCATCATTGCGCGCTCGGATCATGCCTGGGAAGTGAGCTGGACTGAACGCGCCACCAACGCCACCGGCACGGGCGACGGCGAACTCTATACCGGCTTGTTCACGGTGACGACGCAGACGCCGCGCAACGCCGACGAGATCGCCAACAATCCGCTCGGGCTTTTGATCTCCGACTTCAGCTGGAGCCGTGAACGATGAGACGCTTCACTCTCTTTTTCTTGGCGACCAGCGCGCTCGCCGCCTGCGCCACGACCGATATCGCGCCGGTCGCTGAAGGCGACGGCGTCGAGCAAGCCGTGGAACTGCGCGGTGTCCTGGAAACGGCTCCTCCGCCAGTCGAACCTCCGCGCCAAGCCCGCCGTGGTCGCGAACCTCCGCCGCTCGAAACCCTGGCGGAAGCAAACACCGCCGCGCGTCAGCGCCCGACGCGTGATGGCTTCGATGCGGCACGGCAGGTCTATGCGTATGAGCCTGGCGCGCTCTACGAGCTCTACACCAACCCAAACTTCATCTCGGCTATCCTGCTGGAGCCAGGCGAAAGTTTGAACAATATCGCCGCGGGCGACACCTCGCGCTGGATGGTGACGCAGGCCGAAGCGGAGTCCGAACATGGCGCGCGCACCATCGTGTTGGTGAAACCGCAGACGACGGGGCTCAGAACCAATGTGGTTCTGATCACCGATCGGCGCACTTATCTGATTGAGGCGATCTCGCAAGCAGGCGGCGTCTATGCCGCGGAGGTGGCCTGGTCCTATCCGGGCGCCCCAGCGCAAAACGCGGGCGTTCCTTCGATCGATCGGCTCAATTTCGGCTACCGCATCCGCACCATGCGAGGGCGCACGCCGGTGTGGACGCCGGCGCTCGTATTCGACGACGGCCGCCGCACTTGGATCGAGTTCGCTCAGGAAGTCACCGCCGCCGACATGCCGCCGGTGTTCGTCATCACCGGCGAAGGCGCGGAACTGGTGAACTACCGCGTGCAAGGCCAGCGCTACATGATCGACCGCGTCTTCGACCACGCCGAACTGCGCCTGGGCACGCGCGCGCCGATCATCGTGCGCATCGACCGGCAAATTGAAGCGCGAGGAGGCCGCTCATGAGCGCCGCGCCCACCCAAGACAGCACGCCGGACCTCGCCATTCGCGCGCGCCCGCCATCGCCCAAACGCCTTTCCCGCAAAGTCCTGCTGACCGGAACGGCGGCGGCCGAGGTGGTGATCGCGTTCGCGCTGGCGAGCGGTTTGTCGGAGCGGCCCGACCGGCGCGGCGGCGCCGCCCAAGCCGCCGTCGCCGCGGCGGGCGGGCCGCCTCAATCCATCGAACAAGCGTCCGCGCAATATGATGTCGGCGACCTCAGTCGCGCCGAACTTGATTCGCTTGTGGCCGACGGTTCCGCAAGCGCCGAATTGCTGCCGCCGCAGGACGAGGTTTGGGCGGGAGCTGGCGGCGGTGATCGCGCCAGCGGCGAAAACTCGACGCCGGCGCCGCCCGATCCCCAACAGATCGCGCGGACATCGCCAATTCTGTTTGGCGGCGCTGCTGGCGACGCGCGCGCCGCGGATACCGAAGGGCAATTGGATGCCCGCCTCACGCCGCCGCGTTCGCCGCATACGCTGCAGGCTGGGCAGGTTATTCCAGCGGCGCTGGTCACGGCCTTGAACTCCGATGCGCCAGGCCGCGTCGTTGCGCAAGTCACGGCGCCCGTCTACGACAGCGTGACCGGCGCTCATCTGCTCATCCCGCAAGGGTCGCGCCTGATCGGCACGTACAACAATGGCGTGCGCTATGGCGACAATCGCATCGTGCTGGCCTGGAACCGGCTGATCCTGCCAAACGGGTGGTCTATAGACCTCCAGCAAATGGAAGCGACCGATCCCTCCGGCGCATCGGGCTTGCGCGACCGGACCGACAATCACCTGGACCGCCTCGCCGCCGCCGTGGCGCTCTCGTCCATCATCAGCGTCGGCGCCAACGAGGCCGAGAGCGATGCCGAAGACGGGCTGGGGCAAAGCCTCGGCGACGCGGCGGCCCAGCAAGCCGCGCAAACCGGCGCGCGCATCGTCGATCGCGAGCTGAGCGTGCGGCCGACTCTGCGGGTGCGGGAGGGCGCGCCCGTCCGCGTGCTCGTCGGGCGGGACGTCCAGCTCAGGCCTTACCGGCAATAGGAGAGCGAACGTGAGTGACGAAGCGCTTCCGCCCGACTTCGCCGATGAGTTGCTCACGCGCAAGGAAGCGTCCGCCTATCTTGCCACCATCGGCGTGCGCCGCCGCCCCGCGACACTGGCGAAGCTGTTTTGCACCCGCTCGGATGGTCCGCCGTGCGTTCATGACGGGAGAAAGCCGTTCTACCCGAAGCGCCAGGTCCACGATTGGGGCATCCGCCAACTCACGCAATTGCGCCGCAGCTCCAGCGAACGCCGCCGCGCGATGCGGGAGCTGGAGCTGCGGGGTTTGTTGGAGCGGGGGTGAGGCAGCGGCGGAGGTCGCCAGAACACATCTCTATGATCAGCAACGCGCCCAGGCTCGATGTTCGCTTCCAATCGGCCAGCCCGGCCACAGGTCGCGCCACGTCCACGCCGCCGATGGGATTCGCCAGGCCGCGACGCAGCCGACTTTCCAGCGCGGGGTGGAGCGGTGCCGAAGAGGGACTCACGGACTCTAGCTCCGGTGCATCGGAATGCAGACCCTAGCCCTGTGCCGTGCTAAGGTCTTCATGCGTTTCCGATGGTTTCCAGCATCCTCCCCGACAGGCTAGGTTAGTTACGTCTGCGAAATGGCCCTCAGCGGCTCGCGGGGGTGAGAATCTGTTAGAGTAACGGGACGGGGGCCAGATGAGTGCTGACACGAATCACAGCTTCGATTTCGGGCTCGCCGAGCATGCCCTGGCGGACTCCGTCAGCGTCGCGGGTCACCGATTGAGCGTGACGCCTGTGTTTTTCGCCTATTGGCGATTTGCGGCGGAGCGACAAGATATTTTCTATCGTCGGCTCGTGGGGCAAAACCATATTACATCCGATCCCGTACTCTCGCGTTTCAAATTCACGAACACCTATCGCGCGTCGGATCGAGTGAGCCAATATCTAATTCGTCACGTCATTTATCGTGACGATCTCCCTCGCACGCCCGCCGAGATTTTCTTTCGCGTGTTGCTGTTCAAAATCTTCAATCGCATCGACACTTGGGAATACCTGAGGCGTGAACTTGGTGAAATAACGTATGAGGGATACGCCTTCGATGCCTTTGATGACGCCCTCACGCGCCGGATGGCCGACCAGGAACGCATCTACTCTGCCGCGTACATCATGCCCTCCGCGGGATCAGTGTTTGGATATAAAGCCAAACATCAGAACCATCTGCGTTTGATTGAGTACATGATTGCTCGGGGTTACCCAGAGCGTCTCGCCGACTGCCGCTCTATGGCCGACGCCTACGAGATCATGCTCGCTGCACCATCGATCGGTCCTTTTCTGGCCTACCAGTATGTGACTGATTTGAATTACAGCGCCCTCACCGACTTTAGCGAAGCAGACTTCGTTGTAGCAGGCCCGGGCGCGTTGGACGGAATAGACAAGTGCTTTGAAGCACACTCGTCAGTGCGCCCCGCAGACGTGATCCGCTACATGCACGACAACCAAGAGCGCCATTTCGCCGAACAAGAGATCGACTTCCGCAATCTTTGGGGCCGCCGACTACAGCTCATCGATTGTCAGAACATTTTCTGCGAGATCTCGAAGTATGCCCGCGTGGCTTTTCCGGAATTCGCCGGCGTGGCCGGACGCACTCGCATCAAACAGAAATTCGTCGCCGGCGCGCCACTGCCATCTCCATGGTACCCGCCCAAATGGGCCCTAAATCCTAAAATCGAGACGGTTCGGACTATTTAGCTTTGCCGTCGGTCAGAGCCACCGCGGTGCAGTAAATGTAGTCGTTGACGGAGGCGAACGTCAGCTGATGTGCAATAACCGCAAGTTTCCAGGCTCGCTCGCGCACTTCACCGCTCGCTTTCACGCAAACGCGACCTCCGTCCAGAAGCTTGATGGTCATCAGCAGCACTTGCGCACTCGAAGGCGTATCAAAACCGAGCGCCGCGAAGATTGCCTTCTTGGCCGCAATACAACGCGCCCACGTCTCAGGGGCATGAGAGTCACGCTCCGCAGCCGTGAGTATCTGAGCCGCCTCGTAGGATACATCGCGCGTCGATATAATGGATGAGCCGACCCCAACAGCCACACCCTTCAGATCGATCGCGACAATCGGGGAAAATTTGAGCGACCGCTCATCCATGTCGACGGCAATGGTGCCTTGCTGCTCCTTGCGCAGTTCGTAAAACACCGATGCTCCCTCGTAGATGGCGTCTTCCCACTCCCAAAACTTATTCTTCTGGACCTCAAGCCCATCCACATGTTCTTGAAGCGCCTTCAAGAGCCGGAAGGTAATTGCGCTTCGCGTGGGAAAATGGCGAACGATCTCCCCCGCGCTCGCTCCCGCACCCTTCTCCTTCGCGAGTCTCACCCCTTCGGAATGAATTGCCTTCAACACGACCTCTTCGACAAGCTTGGCGCGGGCGCCATCCTCGACCTCGTCGGTCTTGTCCCCGCGGCCTTTACGTTTCCGGTCTAGAAATCCGCGAAGCACAGGCGACCAACTTAGGTGCGCAATATTGGACAAATGCATGATGTCGTGGAAGCGATAGCCGTCATCAACATGTGCGTTGTCGGTAAGCGTGTCTCCAAGCATGTTTCCGCTCACGTACATCCGAGAATGTCCCGGGCCGACACTGACGAACGAGACTTCAAACCGTCTCGGAAACTGTTGAGACGGGTCGTCGGTAGCATCGTGAAACGGCGTCGGAGCGGTTCTGTCCGCACGGAAACTCACTTTCTCAACGTTGGTTAGCACCACGTCGTCGAGCGACAATTCGTAGAGGCTCGCAACCGCCGCCAAGTGCCAAGCGATCTCACCAAGGATCACGTTTACAGGACGGTCCGCTACATTTTTGTTCAGCGTCAATTCAATTGCGGGCAAGGTTCGGCGAAGGAGTTCGGCACCTAACTGCCAAAGCACTGCAAGCGAGACCTCCATCAGCAAGCGCCCATCTGTCCGCGCAGTGAGATAGGCCAGCCGCTGATAATCACTGAACTTCAAGTCCGGGGTTCGGGGAAAGTCGCGCGCCGCCGCCAAGAACGAATCTTTCTGCGAAGCATCGAGCGCCGCGCGGATCTTCTGGGCGCGTTGACTTGTGCTGCCGATCTCTCGCTTCAGCAGCGCGATGTCATTGGTAAGGACATTGACTTGGCGGCCTTCATTCTCGATTTGCGCCAAGGAAAAACAGTACCAAATGACGTCGCCGAGCTCCCAAATGATCTCTTCGTTCGGTTTGTGCCAATGGGATTGACCATCCTCCGCGAGCAATTTCTTTTTGACTGCAGACAAAAGAGACCCGATCTCGCCGACGACGCCGTACAGCGCAATGGCTCGGCGTTCCTGACTCGTCTTGTCCTTATACTGGTCTGTTCGGCGAACGAACGCGTCGTAGTCTGCAACCTTCATGAGTACTTCCTCTTACGAGACGTCTTCGGCTGTTGAGCTTTGGCGTCCAGCAGCTGCCAATCCGCGGGGTCGTCGTGCAGGCCCGGCGGCAGAGTTTCGAGCCAGGCGATCAACGCTGCGAGTTTTTCCGGCATGAACCGACATTTGTGCGAGGGTCCGCGCTTCACAACATCCTTGAGGTGATCAGGAATAGGCGGCGCGGCGCGGCCCCAATACCCATAGGTGCGCCCGATCAGCACCTTCTCGGTCGTGGCAGTGTCTCGTTTGAGGTTTGCTGCGGACAGGACACCATGTGGCAAACTGTGAAAAGACTCTTCCTGGAGAAAAACGCCCGTTTGCTGATCTCTATGATAAATGTTGTCGCCAAGCTGCAAATAGCGAGTGCCGTGAATTTTGGGGCGCTTCATCCGAAACCGCGCATCTTCCCAAAATTCATCAAACTTCTGGATCTCATCGATTTTCATCCAGTAGATCAAGTGATCGACGAGGCCAATTTTCTTGGCGCCGGTGCCGAGAATTATGTCGCCGACGGACGCCAATTTCCGGATCTGCGGCTTGCAGCAACCGAGAGTACAAGCCCCGTGATAGGGATTTGGAGCAAAGCCGAGATCATGCTCAACAACGTACGAATAGGCTTTCACTTGGGACACTCGAGGTGTTCTGGCTCATCAGCCGCAAGCACATCTCCCGACGCAGTGTCCATGCAGATGACGTCATCGTCCGCCATCGCCGTACGAAGCCGCTCCGCGCTCCAACAGACGATAGAGTAACTCTTGGTTTTTACCCCCGGCGGCGGTGGCGCGTCCGCCGCGCCTTCCGGCCACACACAGATCGCGCGACGACCGCCATCCGCAGATTTGGTCAGATCACGCGGTAGATTCTCGTCCAGCGCGCCGGTTAATAGGAATAGGAAAACGTCGCTGGCGCAGTCCGCCTCTGCGGCAGCGACTTCATCTATAAACTCAATATCGCTCGACGTGGCGCCGGCCCCGATGGCGAGCCCTTGCAACGCCTGCAATTCCTGCTGACTGCGACCGCGACGGCAAATTAACACCTTGCCCATACCTGCCTCCTCAACCTCCGGTTCAGATGTCCAAGGGAATAGCCCTAGAATCAGCGCTCCCATATTGGGAGCATGGATGGACTTTTGCTTGCCGTCAACTAATTTGATCCCAAAATGGGACCGCAGAGGGAGTCGGTGCGCGTTATTGGACAAGATAAGTTGGCCGCGGTGATCAGGACCGGGCCGAATTTGCCCCAGGCAGATGCCGCTCGCGCCTGGCTCTACGAAATGTTGCACCGGCGCTGGGACAACATTGATGCGTTAGCCTGCGCCTTTGCAGACGTGGATCTGAGCGAAGCGCCAAGGGCGGTTTTTCACCTGTCCAGCGCCCCGCTTTCTATCGAAACGTTGTTCGATCTTTTTAACGACGTTGTGCTCATCATTGCGATTAGCGTTGCTCACGCTCCTCATCATGAGCACGAGGCTGTGAGGGACCGCCCACTATGCCAATAAAGCCGATAAGAACCCCCTCAGACCTTGAAGAGGCGCGTGACAACCTCAGCACGCTAATCCTTTCGAATAACGATGGCGAAAACGACGATCAAATCGAGATTCTATCCGCGCTCATCGAACGCTTTGAACGCACCCAAGTTCAGATGTCTGCGCCATCGCCGGTGGCCGCCATCAAGTTTCGAATGGCAGAACTCGGACTCTCTCCGCGACAATTGGAACCGTTCATCGGCTCACGCGGCCGGGTATCCGAAGTCCTGTCGGCAAAGCGATCATTGTCTATCGACATGATCCGATCACTTCATGAGGGCTTAGGCATCCCATATGCGTCGCTCATTGAACAACGATCGAGGCCACGGGACTCAGAGTTTGATGTCACAGAACCGACGATTGCCCGGTTAAATTCTTTTGGCTTCGACCTTGAGCAACAAGATCTCCTTCCTTTCTTGCAGGCCACCGTACCTGGTGCGACAGCAGCTCTACTCAAGAAAACACGAACGCAACGAGCAACATCGAAGACTGACCAAGCCGCTTTGATCCTTTGGCAAGCAGCAGTGCGGGCAAGGGCAGATGCTGATCAACCCGTCGTTTCCTTTGATAGATCCAGCCTCGACCCACCGAAGCTTCGGCGCCTAGCTATGCTCAGCACTCAGACTGGCGGGCCGCAGAAAGCAGTGAATGATCTAAAGGGTTCAGGCGTGCGGGTGATTGTTCTTCCACAGCTTCCGGGGACATTCCTAGACGGCGCCGCGATGCTTGATGCGGATGGCAATCCAATCATTGGGCTTACGCTTCGGTATGATCGCACAGACAGCTTCTGGTTCACGCTGCTGCATGAAACATCTCATATTCACCTTCACTACGAATACCTGAGAGGCAGTCAGTCGGTCTTCGTAGACGACATCGACATCGAGAGTGACGACGCTCAGGAACGGGAGGCAGACACGCTGGCTCGTAACTCACTCGTTCCGGACTCAATTATTGCTCAGGTCCACTGGAGCAACAACTCGACGCTCGATGACTTGACCGCCGTCTCGGTGCGGGCAAGGGTTCACATCTCCAATGTAGTTGGGCGATGGCAGCGCGATCATCAAAACCACAGGCGATTTGCGCGGCTCATCGAACGAAACGCAATTCGTCAACTGTTTTCTCGGAATTAGTAGCTGACCCCGACCCGAACTTGATGTCGCATTTTGCGACATCAAGTTCGCGAACTCTACCTCGGACAATTTGAACGCTCACCCTTGCGGGAAGCGAGCGATGTTGCGCCAACGACCGGTTTAGAATCTTGGTCTCAATGCTGAGGAGTGCGGCGAGGTCGGCGTCGCGGACGACCACTTCTCCTGCCTTCAAGAATCCGAAGGCTGGCGAGCGGGGTATAATCTGAACTTGAAGTCACGGTTTGTGACTTCAAGTTTGCCTGTGCGAATGAGCCGCCATTGTTAAAAACCCCGTAACTCAAATCGCTAGAAACAGCGAAGCATCGCAGTACTTCGACTACGCCGCGAAATACTTCCCCTCGCGCTCTTCGGCTTGCCCGAGCGCCGCCATGGTTTCCAAGAGTTCGGTGACGGATTTCTTTACGCGTGCGCCTTGGCGGAAGGTTCGGGCCAGCTCTTCGGGGGCAGCGGGTTTGGCGAAAGCGATGAGCGCGGCGCGGACGGCGCGGGCGCGTTCGCCGGTGGCGTCGGGGAAGACGGGCTTGGCTTCGGTTTCGTCGATTTCGAGCGCGAGTTCGGGCGCGGCGGCGGGGGCGGCGCTTCTGCCGGTGGGGTTCTGGAACTCGGGGCGCAGCCAGCGGACGATGCCGCGCTTTTCTTCCTCGGCGCGTGCTTTGTTTAACGCCACCAGGCGTTCGAGGATGGTTTCGTCGCCAAGGTCCACGGGCCAGCCATAGGCGGCAGCGACAGCTTCATCGATTTGATCGTGAATGCGCTTCAGCGTGGAAATCAGCGCGCGCTCATGGGTGAGCTTGTCTTCTTCGCTCAAATCCTCGCCGCGCCGTAGTTTTTCCAGGACGTTGTACATGGCGGTGATTGTGAGGCCGGGATGCTCGGCCTGGCGCGCCTTGCGGAAGGCGTCGAGTTCTTCGCCGAGTTGGGTTAGCGCCGCCCTTGCATCCGGCGTCAAATCTGGAAACGGAAACGTGTCGAAGCAGCGGGTCTTGTTGTAGCGAGGTCGGTCTTCAAGCGTGCCGCCGGCTTCGAGCGCCCATAGAACATGGGGACGCGACGACAGAACGGCGAGCCAATCCGGCGACGACAACGCCGCGCACACCAGCATGTTGTCGGGAATCGTCGCCGCGCCCAGAAATTGAAACGTGCGGTGCTTCGAGGTTTCGACTGTCGCAATGTAGCGCGGAAGTCCCGTCAAAGCCGCGCGAAGCTCCTGCCGAGGCTTGCCAAAAGTCCACCATCGCGCCGCATACTGTTGTGCGTCTTTCGAGGTTGACCCGGAAGCGGTCCCGTCGCGCTGCGGTCTTACGTGCTCCAAAAGGTGTTGATATACCTCTGGGAAGCGCGACCGAGCTTCCAATTCGGTGAGTCCAAACAAGTCGACTACCATCGTATTGCGAGTGCTTTGGGTAAGGTCCCTGCCGTTCAGATAGGGGCGGATGTGCGCGTCAAGCCCTGGACGCGTCCCAAGCCCCAGCGCGCGCGCCGCCGTAGGCGATACGATGAAACCGTCGCCATGCAGCTTCACGCCCGGACTGGAAATGCGCGCATTGGCCATGAGGGGCGCGGCGGCGGTGACATTGGCCCCGACGGTCAAATCCGCATGAATGCGCCCCATTGTCGTGCGCAATTCGACAATAGGGGCGTCCGTGTCCAGAGCCTCTTCGCGCGTGATCTCTTTCAGCAGGCCAAACCCGCCACCCGTGTGCGCCACCGTCATGGCAATGCGAACGTTGGCGCGCGCCTCGCCCTTCACCCAAGGGTGATCCGGGATCGCGAAGGCGAGCGCCAGCGGGCGGTCCGCGTTGAGATAGTGCTGGATCACGCGGCGGCTGAAAGTCTGCGTGATCGAGTTGGTGGTGACAAAGCCGAAACGGCGCAGCTTCGATGACGGTCCCGTCATGCGGTGCGCGGCTTGATCCCACCAATACATGACGAAATCCGCCGAATTGGGAACCCATTTGCGTTTGGCCCGGCTCGCCCACAGGGCTTCCGCGTAGCCGTCGCCCAACTCGGCGCGAATGTCTTTGCCGCCAATAAACGGGGGATTGCCGACAATGAACTCAGCTTCCGGCCATTCGCGGATGCGCGGGTTGACGTATTTGTACAATTCCATCCGCGCGGCCTCATCCGGGATTTCCTCGCCGGTGATCGGGTGTAGCTTGGTGGTTTGCCCATCCCACTTGGTGATTGGCTTGCCGGCTTCGTCGCGAAGCAATTCTTGGCGGTCCCAAGCCAGAACCGCGTCCGTGCATTCGATGGTTTTGAAATCCCGCAAAACGGGATCGCGGATCACATCTTGCCCGCCGGTGCGGATTTGCCATTTGATGAAGCCGATCCAGATCACCAGTTCGGCGATTTCCTTGGCGCGCGGGTTCAGTTCCAGGCCCAGGAAATTGTGCGGGTCCACGGTAACGCGGTCCAGTTCCAGCAGGCCGGACGCGCCGAGAGAAGCGGCGAATTCCAGCACCTCGCCTTCCAGCCGCTTCATCAATTCCATGGCGACATAAAGGAAAATTGCCGGTGCCGCAGGCCGGGTCGAGTACGCGCGTGCCGCACAATTGAGTATGGAAGCGCTTCACAATATCGCGCGCCTTGTCGGGGCTGCCATCGCCAAGCGCGCTTTGCGCCTCCACCCGCACCGCCGCCCAATCTTCTTGCAGCGGCTCCATGATGGTGGGGACCACCAGCCGCTCCACATAGGCGCGCGGCGTATAATGCGCGCCGAGCTGCGCGCGCTCCTTGGGCGTCAAGGCGCGCTCCAACAGGGTGCCGAAGATGGCCGGCTCCACGTCGCGCCAATCGCGCCGCGCCGCAACAATCAATTCGCCAAGCATGCCTTCATCAATGGGCAGGGCAGCGGCGTCCCGGAACAAGCCGCCGTTGAAGTGGCGCACATTGTCTTCTAGGCCCGCCGAGAAACCGCCTGTGTTCATCTTCTGCCAGAGGTCGGTGAGGGCATTGTGCAGCTTGGCGGCGCGACCCCGAAAGCGTTCCAACATGCCTTGGAAGCATTTCTTCGGCAGCAATTCGACGTCTTCGGCGAACATCGTGAACAGGCAGCGCATGAGAAACAGCGCCACCTGTTGCGGCTTATGCTTCTTCTCGAGTTCCTTGGCGACGATGGCGAGGCGTTCGGCGATGTCGCGGGTGACTTCCGCCGAGCGCTTGGCCGGGTCCAATGCATGCGGATCGTTCCACACGAGTTTCAAGCGCGCGCGAATATCCTCCCGCGCCAGATCGGCGAGCATGATGCGGAACGAGCGCCGGTCCGGGAATTGTGCGTAATTCTTTCCCTGGCCTGAGAAGTCGGCGAACAATTCGACGCAATGGCCAACGTCGGCGATCACCAGAAACGGCGGCCAGCCGTGTTCCTTGGGCAGCGCCTTGGCGTAGCCTTCCGCCTGCCGGCGCGCGCGCTCCATGGCCAAGTCCCAGCCGGCGGTGCCTACCCTAGCCGTGCCCGCCTTGGTGCGGCCCGCGTCTTCCTCGCCGAACAACGCGGCTTGCGCGGGATCGGATTTTGGCTTCTTGCCTTCCTTGACGCTCTGCTTGGCCTCGCAAACGAAACAGCCGCGCTTATAGAGGTCGATGAAGCCGGTGCTGGTGCTGCCGTCCGCGTGCTTGAACGTGACGGTTTTGTCGAAGACGTAATTGTTGGCGGCCTCGCCGGGTTGAGCGGGCTCTGGTTTGGCGGTTTCGATGAGCGTGGCCAGCTCGCCAAGGAAGAGCTGATAATTGGCGCGCTCCGCCCCGCCGGATTTCGCCCAGCGCTTGATGAAGGCGTCGATGTCTGAAGTCCCCATGCTCGCGCCCGCTCAGCCCTTGATTTGCGCAACGCTAGCGGATCGGCATGCCGCTGACAAAGCGGCGCCAATCGGCGCGCGCGTAGTTCTTCGTGCAAGCGCGTTCCCTGAGATATTCAAATCCCGTCCCCAGGATTTCCGCCAAACGACCCAAAGGGCTCTCGGCTTGGCGACTTCGCCGCGCTAGCCGGGCGGCTGAATCAGAAAATTCGGCCGCGGAGCAGCGCGTCCCGTCATTTGGTAGCAAAGTGGTAGCAGAGAGATTTTTGGAAACTTTGGAGAGGCAACTAAGTCATCGATTTTATGGCGCGCCAGTGCCTTCCGAAGCCCTTGAAAATCAAGGGCGAGCGGAAGGGTTTGGGAGCCGAGTTGGGAATTCCCGTTCATCGACCGTTCGACTACTGTCCTTCCAAGAGCTTCAATGAAGCCCGCGGTGGGCGGCAGGGGCGAGCGCGATGATTGAACTGTTTGGCACCTACACGGAAGCGTTCCTGCAATTCATCGAAACCAACGTCGGTATGTTCATCGTCGAGGTCGGACTCCTCGTGGTCCTCCTGCCCGCGTATCTCGCCCATGTTGAGAGACGAAAATGGAGAACTATGCGTAAGGAGCTCTACTTTTGCTTCTACGATATGCTCAACGATATGCATCCGCTGCTGATGAATGCGCTCGATTCCGGCGCGACACCGCTTGACCAATCGAATTTCGACAGACTCTATGACAACCTAAAGTCCAAGCTAACAATTCTTGGGCTTGCATTGATTCCTCAATAGCCACGGAAGTCACGGTGATCGTTCGGTCTCTTGATCGAATTGCGCGCGTGGCGTCCGGTCTCGCCTCTTACCGCAAGAGATTTCAGGAAGGTGAGGTGACCAGAGGAGAGATGTGCAATCCTCATATTGAGGTGGAGCGAGCGCTACATTCAATTGAGGACAGCTTTAGGCAACTGCGTATCAAGACGGACGCCGTCAAGCGAACAGGTGTCGATATCAACGCACCACGTCCTAAGGACTACGACAATCGATTCAGCAAGCTATTCGAACGGCTTGCTGCTATCCAAGCTGGCTGACATTCATCCGTTTTGAATGAGCTGAGCACCCGGCTTCCACAAGGCGCACCGCCGCGGATTTCCGCAAGCCATGTGCGCTTCGGTCTTTCAAGCCGGCGTCCTTGCACCATTCGCGTACGCATACGCCGAGTACCGCATTTGATCAGGCGGCGGGTTGCGGCTTCCAGTTCCAGGGCAGAAGTTCGGCTAGGCGCGATGCCGGCAGAGCGGCGATGCGGGCGAGTACGCTGGCGCGCGAGCGGTGACGTTAAAGGGCCGTATATGACCGAATACGTTGACATTATCACTATAATAGGCTATATATGGCCCTATGCTGAAGACCGTCGAGGAACTCCTCACAGACCTGGGCGGGGCCATACGCACCCGCAGAATTGCGCAGAACTGGTCGCAGGAGGAGGCCGCCCGCCGCGCCGGAATGGGCGTGCGCACTTGGCGGCGAATGGAATGCGGGGGGCAGGCCACGATCGAGAACCTGGTCAACGCCGCCGTCGCGCTGCGTTGCGAGGGTAAGCTCAGCGAACTCTTCCCAGCGCCGGCCGCGCGCAACATGGACGAATTGCTGCAGCAGCAGCGCGCGGCGGCTGAACCAGCGCGTCCGCAACGAGTTCGTGCGCGCAAGGTCGGACGTTCATGAGATTGCCGCGCGGCGCGCCCGTTAGCATCGCGCTCGCCTTTGACGCCGCGCGTGCGCGCGTTCAGGCCGCGCGCGTGGCCGTGAGCGAAGGCTTGGCGCAACTCGAATGGTCGCCCAAAATCATCGCCAGCGGCATCAATCCAGCCGCGCTTTACTATCCGCCAGAGCCCGGCCTCCAAGCCGCGCGCACCCGAAATTTCGGCGGGCTGCACGGCTTCTTGGCTGACGCGCTCCCCGAAGGCTGGGGCTATCTGCTCATGCGCAAGCGCCTTGCGAAACTCGGCATCGATATCGCATCGCTGAGCCCCGTCGAGCAGCTCACTCTTGTCGGCGAAACCGGCAGAGGCGCGCTTGTGTTCGAGCCCGCAACAACGCCGCGCGACGAGGTGGACGCGCTTGAACTCGATGCGCTCGCCGACGAAGCGGCGTTGATCTTGAGCGGCGAGGGAGGGAGGCTCGCCGATACGCTGGCAGGACTTGCCGGTGGTTCTGGCGGCGCGCGCCCAAAAGTGCATGTGGGTTTTGACGATTCCGGCAATGTCTCGGTTGGATCTGGCGAGATCGCGCCGGGCCACAGCGCTTGGATCGTCAAGTTTCGTGCGCCGGAAGACCCGTTCGATATCGGTCCGCTTGAGTACGCCTATGCCTCCATGGCGCACGCCGCCGGTCTCGAAATTCCCGAGCACAAGCTCATCGCATCCAAGAAGGGCCCTGGCTATTTCGCGACCCGCAGGTTCGACAGGCCAGAGCCTGGCGCACGCCTTCATATGGTCTCGTTGTCGGGTGCGATTGAATCTCCGCCGCAAACGCCGTCGAGCTACGACACGTTCTTGCGCGCCACCCGCGCGATCACGCGCAACGCGGACCATGTGGTTTCCGCCTTCAGACGCATGGTGTTCAACGTTCTGGCGCACAATCGCGACGATCATACGCGCCAGCACGCCTTCCTCATGGACGAAGCAGGCGTATGGCGCCTGGCGCCGGCCTACGATCTCACCTACGCGGCAGGGCCCGGCGGCGAGCACTACCTCGACGTAGAGGGCGAGGGGCGCAATCCGACGCGGTCTCACGTTGAAGCGCTGGCGCGGCGGCATGGATTGTCGCCCAAACAGGTAAACACGATCATTGACGAGGTTCGATCGGCGATCGCCGATTGGCGCACGTTCGCCAAGGGAGCCGGGGTCAGCGCCGCGTCAAAGCAACTTGTCGAAGAAGCCCACGCGCGCGTGGCGGCGAGATTCTAGCCACATCTCAAGTCCAAGCTTAGGCAACGATAGACGCGGATCAAGGATATGGCCCGAAACAAGCAGCGGGTAAGGACAACTCGCGCGCCTCGACCGCCGCCGCTGGACGAAGCGGAAAAGCGGGCGATCATCGGGGCCTGCGAAGCTTTCATTCGCGATGTCCTGAAACCGCGCTTTCTGCCGGAAATCAGACCGACCAAATGGAATTACGTGATAGATATTCACGGCGCGTGGGCGGCGGGGCGATATCGTTTCATCCAGCGCTACCGGTCGGGGATGGCGCATAATCGCGACGAAGAATTCGATGCCCCCTTTGCCCGTATCGACCGCATGGGGCGAGACCTTTTCGACATCTACTGGATGCGGCACACGGGCAAATGGCACCGGCTGCACGCAGGCGTGACGCTTGCCGAGGCGCTGCAAATTCTCGAAACTGACGGCGTCCTGCATCCGGTCTTGTTGACGGTCGAACCCGCGTCCCGAGAGGTCGCTGGCCCAAACCTCGAGGCGATAGCCCACCAATTCTCCGCTTCCAAACCCCGACCCGATGTAATAACGTAGTCAGGGCCTGCGGGAATTTCACGCTGAGGGTCGTGACCCATGAATGCGCTAGAAATCCCTAATCTAATGTCTGGCGAGTACCGCCCGTCGCCGTCAGCGGGCCGTTGGCGAAGATCACGTCCACGCTCGTAGGCGTGTTGTAGGTGTACCGAACCGGATCGGTGAGGGCAGGCAGATTCGAGAGCACGCCAACATAGAAGATGCCCTCACGCAGATACTGAGCGATTGCCGCTTCGTTCTCATCGGCCGAGCCGAGGTTGTGGTTGTGCGCCTCGCAGAACGGCGGGACCACGTAACCGCCAGCAAGGTCGACACGCCGCGCGGCCGTTGATGGATCAGCCGCAACGATCCGATCGCCTTCGACGACGATTGCGCCCGGTGCAAAGTGCTCACCGTCGAAGACCTGAGCATTGACATAAGCCGTACGCTCCGCACGTGGCTCGCCGGCGCTGCTGGCGCAGGCGCCCAGTAGCAGGGCCAGCGCGATCTGACGAAGCATGCGACGCGTCCTTCCGTAGTGCGCCCCTCCGGGAGCGGATTCCTCTGACCGGCGTCTTTGATCACCAATTCTTCGACTCGCAGCGGCGCCGGCCAATGTCCGCGATGGGCCCTTTAGTCATGACGCGCAAAGCCATCTGATTTCGACGGACTCGAACTTCCACGCGCCATTGGTCGGCTCTCGCGGTAAAACTCACGGCAGCGACCCGGTGAACTTCGTCCTTGCGTCGACGAAGCAAAGCGGATTGCCAAACGGATCGGCCGCGTAGAACGAACGCTCTCCCCAGGGACGAATTTCGATGCGTCCCAGCGCGCCGGCGCCCGGCGACACCAGTGCCGAGAGCTGCGCGCCAGCCGCGACAGCGCTCGCGTAGGCCTGCTCCAAATCCTCAACCGCGAAATAGGTTTCGGTCGGCAATGGGCGGAAAGGACGCGCATCGCCATCGGCGACGGCATCGTAACAAGCTAGGATCACCTCGCCCGCTCGGAAGTAATGACGTCCCGGCGATACGCGCTCGCCTGGTTGACCGATCAGGGCGCTATAGAATTTCCCGGCCCGATCAATGTCGGAAACCGGCATCAGGATGCGAAAGATCTGCATCATGGTGTTTCCGCCTCCCGTTTCAAGCCGGGCAACACGAAGGACTTCCAGCCGCCAGACAGCGCGTCGTAGATGGAACGGATCATGCCGGGCGGGAACTGGTCCCAGCCTTCATGTTCGAACAGAACTTTCGTGCGAGCGGGGGACAGCATTTCGAGGCGGAAGCTGATGAAGGTTGCGGGAAAGTCGGGCACGAACCACGAGAAACGGAAGTGCTTCGGCGTTTCAAGCGCGAGGATCTCGCAATGGGTTGCGCCGGTCAGGTCGCCGGCCGCCGCCTTGGCCTGATCCTGCTGCATGAAAAAAATCGCGCCAAGCCGCGCTTCATACTGGAGGCAGCCAAGCCAGCGGGGCACGGTTTGCGCGGAGGTCATCGTGCGCCAGACTTTGTCGATGCCGGCCTCGATGATGATGGTTTCGCGGATCGGCGGCAGTTTTTCCGGTTCGCTCATTCGCCTTCCTCCGCGAGTTGTTTCAGCGCCGCGAGCCGGCCCTTCCAGAAAGCAGCGAGCCAGGCGCGCGCGTCCGCGAGCGCTTCGCGGTCGATGGCGTAGAAATTTTCGCGGCCGCGCCGCTGCTCGCGGACGAGGCCCGCTTGGCGGAGCACCGCGAGGTGTTTGGACACGCCTGGCCTGCTGATCTCGAACCGCGCAGCGAGATCGTGCACGGGCGCCTCGCTTTGCTGCAGCCCCGCGAGGATCGCGCGGCGCGTGGGATCGGCAAGCGCGCCGAACACCCGGTTGAGAGCGGCGTCAGTCATGGCGTGTGTATTGGTAACCGTGCGGCTACGAGTCAAGCGATCTCTTACCGCCTTCGGCCTGACGGGGGCCGTTCTGGTCCAGCCTCGCGCAGGGATACCCCGGCGCCACATAACCAATACTTCATTCGACCTTGCTGCCCGGCGGCGCCAGATTTTCGCTTTGCTGGCGGAGGGACGATCGCCATGCCGATACGCATGAAATCTTGGCGTTGTGCCTTTATCGGAGGCGCGTTGGCGCTGGCCGCCTGCAACACAATGCCCACTCCGCCGGGCCCGCCGCCGACCTTGGTCGAACGCGGCCGGGACCTGTTCTTCAACGAGACCTTTGCCGGCAATGGCCGCACTTGCGCCACCTGCCACCGCGCCGAGGATAATTTCGGCCTGACCCCCAATTTCATTGCCACGCTGCCGCCCGACGATCCGCTGTTCGTGGCGGAGACCAAGCCCGAACTTGCGCGCGGGTTCGAGGCGCCGCGGCAGATGCGCGCCAACAGCCTGATCCGGGAAAATCTCGACGGCTTCGCCGATCTGGACAATATCTTCGTGCTTCGCGGCGTGCCG